>JAEEGL011074829.1_pt1 | contig 43684 bp, 35 predicted proteins | sample 9134231 | NCBI WGS metagenome assembly JAEEGL01 (sample SAMN16246548, study PRJNA631951) | gut metagenome | biome: gut microbiome; feature: rumen; material: fiber-attached | host: Bos | place: Iran: Karaj | collected 2018-10
TGCAAGTACACCCTCGGCTCCGTGCTGAACCACGTAGCCCTTCACCAAAGCGTCATCGGCCTTGAAGCAGAGAAGCAGATGGCCATGGCCGGCGAGTACCCCGACATGGTGATTGCCTGCTTCGGCGGCGGTTCCAATTTCGGCGGCGTAGCCTTCCCCTTCATGCGTCACAACATTAAGGATGGCAAGAAGACGCGCTTCATCGCTGCTGAACCCTCATCCTGTCCCAAACTCACGCGTGGTGTCTTCCAGTACGACTTCGGAGATGAGGCCGGCTACACGCCGCTGCTGCCTATGTTCACCCTCGGTCATAATTTCATGCCGGCCAATATCCACGCCGGTGGATTGCGCTACCACGGTGCTGGCGTCATCGTCAGCCAGTTGCTGAAGGACGGCATGATGGAGGCTGTAGATATCCCACAGCTCGAGACGTTCGAAGCCGGTGTGCTCTTCGCACGTGCCGAAGGTATCATCCCTGCTCCCGAGAGCAGCCACGCCATTGCCGCAACCATTCGCGAAGCCCTCAAGTGCAAGGAGACTGGCGAAGAGAAGGTGATCCTCTTCAACCTCAGCGGACACGGACTCATCGACATGAGCGCCTACGACCAGTACCTCTCCGGCAACCTCCAGAACTATGAAGTTACCGACGAACTCGTCGCTGCCAACATCGCTCAGCTCGACAAGATCATCTAAGCATCTTTCATTCCTCAATATCCCGCCGTCTGCTCATGGAGTATGACGGCGGTTTTGCTTTTTATTCACATTTTTCGGCCACTTTGAGGGCATTTCAAAAATAAATCAATATCTTTGTACCCAAACCCAAGAAACAACTCATAAAAAGATGAAGAAAGGCGAACGTTATGAGGCTGTAATCGCCTATTTCTCAGAAGCCATGCCTGTAGCCGAGACAGAGTTGAAGTATGAGAACAACTTTCAATTGCTGGTGGCCGTTATGCTGAGTGCCCAATGTACTGACAAACGCGTGAACATGGTGACGCCTGCACTGTTCGAGGCCTACCCCACCCCTGCCGCGATGGCTGTGGCATCGGAGGATGAAGTGCTATTGTACGTGAAGAGCGTGAGCTATCCCAACTCGAAGGCACGCCACCTCGTGGAAACGGCACAGCAACTGGTAGAGCGTTTTCACGGCGAAGTACCTGAAACGTTGGACGAGCTGACATCGCTGCCGGGCGTGGGAAGGAAAACGGCCAACGTGGTAATGAGCGTGGCCTTCGGGAAGGCCCGAATGGCAGTGGATACTCACGTCTTTCGTGTCAGCCACAGGCTCGGACTCGTTGATGACAAGGCCAAGACACCACTCGCCGTAGAGCTGGAGCTGGTGAAGAACATCCCCGAACTTTTCATCCCGAGGGCTCACCATTGGCTGATACTGCACGGACGTTATGTATGTACCGCACTTAAGCCTAAGTGTTTGGAATGCGGGTTGAAACAGGTGTGTACATTTTACCATAAAGGTAAAAAATGAAAAAGAGAAATGAAAAATGGCTTAATTACTTGCACGCCTCAACGGAAAAGCGTACTTTTGCACACGATTTAAGAAAATTACTCACTTAGACTATACATTAAACATTAATCATTAAACATTAAACTTCACTCAATCATGACTATTCACGATTACAAATTCGCTGGCAAGAAGGCCATCGTACGTGTAGATTTCAATGTGCCCCTCGACGGCAATGGTAACATCACCGACGACACCCGTATTCGCGGTGCCCTCCCCACCCTGAAGAAGATCCTCGAGGACGGCGGTGCCCTCATCATCATGAGCCACATGGGCAAGCCCAAGGGCAAGGTGAACCCCAAGCTCTCGCTGCAGCAAATCGTTCCCGCCGTGAGCGCTGCCCTCGGCGTTGACGTTCAATTTGCTCCCGATTGCGCCAAGGCTGCCGAGCAGGCCGCTGCCCTGAAGATGGGCGAGGTGCTGCTGCTCGAGAACCTCCGCTACTACCCCGAAGAGGAAGGCAAGCCCGTGGGTATCGACAAGGAAGACCCCGCTTACGATGCTGCCAAGAAGGCCATGAAGGAAAGCCAGAAGGAGTTCGCCAAGACTCTGGCCAGCTATGCTGACTGCTACGTCATGGATGCCTTCGGTACGGCCCACCGCCGTCACGCCTCGACCGCTGTCATCGCCGACTACTTCGATGCCGACAACAAGATGCTCGGCCTCCTCATGGAGAAGGAAGTGAAGGCTGTGGACAACGTCCTCACCAACATCAAGCGTCCCTTCGTTGCCATCATGGGCGGTTCCAAGGTGAGCACCAAGATCGGTATCATCGAGAACCTGCTGGGCAAGGTGGACAAGCTCATCCTCTGCGGCGGCATGACCTACACCTTCATGAAGGCTCACGGCGGCGAGATCGGTAGCTCCATCGTAGAGTTGGACAAGCTCGACGTGGCCCTCGGCGTTGAGGAAATGGCCAAGAAGAACGGCGTGGAGCTCGTGCTGGCCGAGGACAGCGTATGCTCCTCGGGTTACGACTTCGGCAACTTCTGCCAGAAGCCCGGTGCTGAGATCAAGACCTTCCCCTCCAACGCTATCGAAGAGGGTTGGGATGGCCTCGACGTAGGTCCCAAGAGCCAGGCCAAGTTCGCCAAGGCTATCGAAGGCGCCAAGACCATCCTGTGGAACGGTCCTGCCGGCTGCTTCGAGTGCGACGACTTTGACAAGGGCAGCCGTGCCGTTGGCGAGGCTGTTGCCAAGGCTACTGCCGAGGGTGCTTTCTCCCTCATCGGCGGCGGCGACAGCGTGGCTTGCGTCCATAAGTTCGGTCTCGAGGACAAGGTCAGCTATATCTCCACTGGCGGTGGTGCTCTGCTCGAAGCCATCGAAGGCAAGGTCCTGCCCGGCGTAGCGGCTATTAAAGGCTAATACAAACCAAGAAAAAGACCCACCCCTCACCCTCCCTGTGAGGGAGGGGTGGTCACCTTTCAAGAATTGTAAACCATTACAATATGGCAACAAATTCAATACGCAAAAGTGACCACTCCCTCCCTCAAAGGGAGGACAGGGAGTGGGTCTTTTGCATTCTTTTATTATTCTTCTTTGTCTCCTGCCACCATCAAAGTGGCCCTTCAGCAGAAGAGTTAGCTCAACGTGACTCTGCCGCGCTGCACGTGGCATTGATGCCTGTTCACGATTGTCTGCCTTTTTATTTAGCTGAATGCACAGGCATCTACGAACGCCTTGGATTGGAAGTCCGACTCATCAACTATCAGGCTCAACTCGACATTGACACCGCCATGGCCAAAGGTCATGTCGAAGTGGCTTACAGCGACTTGGCTCGCGCCATCATGCTGCAACAAGATAGTGTTGACGTCCGTGCCATCGCAGCCTTGAATGGCGACTTGCAGCTCATCACAGCCAGACGTGGCCGTATCCGCAAGCTCGAACAGTTGAAAGAGAAGATGGTGGCTGTGGCGCGCCACAGTGTCACGGACTACTGGAGTGATCGCCTCACAGACACAGCCAGCCTTCAGCGCGCTGACATCTTCCGGCCACAGATAAATAATGTACGTATCCGCACGGACATGCTCTGCAACGGCACCATGGATGCCGTTTTCCTTCCGGAGCCCTACGCTTCAGAAGCACTATTGAGGGGCAATAACCTCAATTTCACCACCAAGGGACTGAAACCACAGCTCGTAGTACTTTTAGCGTCCGGACGAGCCATGAATGACACTTCACGTCGTCAGCAAATCGACCTGCTGCTGCAAGGCTACAATCAAGCCGTATCGCTCACCTACAGCCTTCCTGCCATGCGCGACAGCTTGGCCTCCGTCATCCGTTCGCTATGCCAGGCACCTGACTCACTGGTCGATAGCTTGGCTTTCCGTCAGCCACGCTTTCACCCCCTCGCTTCGCCTCAAACAGCAGACATTGAAACCGTTATGCAATGGTTGCGTAGCAGAGATAAGATTAAGAAAGGTTATCAACCAGACTCGCTAATCTGGAACTAAGCAGATTCGTCCGTCTGATAACCTTGATTTGTACCTAAATAAGTCAACCGCCATGGATCTCAAAGCCTTCAACAAGATCATCGACGAAGCCGAAGAGGCGATTGCCGAACGCCGCGTTTTCGATGCCCTGTCGCTCACGGAAGCTATCTTCAAGGACACCACTTGCCCCTACGCCGTCATGGAAACCGACATGCTGCGCCAGCGCTACACGGTGCTCCTGCAAGACTTCGCCACCACCTCGCACGATGAGCGCTCATCACAAAGTAATGTCCTCATCCGACAGGCCATTGACGTCTTGCAGAAGGCACGCGATTTCTGGAAACGCGACAACGCCCAAACGTCGATGTATGCGACCCTTGTGTTGAAGACCAACGCCATCGGCGAAACGGATCTCATAAGCCAACTACAACGCCTCACAACGCTGCAGCTCGGGCAGGAGCAATATCATACAGCGCTCGACGCTACCTTCACGATGCTATGGTGCCTGCATATCACCCCCAAGAACAGCCCCATCATCGCCACGTGCCTTACAAGCATCGACAGTTTCGCACGCTGTACCCTCGTTAGCGCACTCCTACTCGGAATCCTCGACTATTTTTGCCCCGAGAAACTTCAACTGCTGTTGGCACTCGGCAAGCCACAAGAAACAGACAGCGAGAATGAAAGCAATGACTTGCAATCACGTGTTGCCGTAGCGCTCACCATCATTAGCCAACGCTACGATGCCTTCTTAAGCTACTTTACTGATGAAATGCAGCAGATGCGAGCTTTCTTGGAAGAATCTGACATACGAAAGGAAATTCCCACACTGCTGTATGCCATCACGGCACAATCAGCCACATTTCTCGCAGACCACGACATTGAGAGCATCGAATCCATCGTGAGAGAACTGTTCAAGAAGCAGCAACCACGGCTGGATGACAATGAGAAGCCCACGGATGCAGAGAAGAATACTAAGGAACAGCAAGTGCAGAAGCCTAAAGATTTCAGCGCCGAAATGCTTGATATCAGCCAGATTGACAACGAGGAGCTCTTCAACAAGTTGTCCAATCATGCACGCAAAATAGATGAACTGCGCACCATGAACATCGATGTCAACCAGCAGTCTTTCACGCACTTGAAGCATTTTTCATTTTTCTTGTCTCCTGCCCATTGGTTTTATCCATTCAACACCAATGTACCACTTGTTCAGCAAGCGCTAACACGCAGAAATGGGAAAGTTGATAGATTGACACTTAGCATTTTAGGGCATAATCGGTTCTGCTCCAGCGACTGCTACTCCTACGTTTCGATGATGGCCTATCTACGAAGAGATGCGTCCGAAGGCAAAGACCCATTCAACGATGTACTCTACAATCAATTAGAGGAAATTCAGGATAGTTTTGATGACTTCAGCACCGGTGAAAAACCGTTTGTCAACCCGCTTCATCCCCTTTTTGACTATTGCCAAAGCCTCCAACGCTTCACGTCCGCTTCCAAGATAGACTTCAGCTACCCCTTCCGTCCCTTCGACCTCAAGAAGCAACGACCACTTCCGCTTTTGCCGCTGTTTCAAGGACTTTTCGACAGCTACAAGGATATATCCCCAACAGTTAATATGCTCATGCAACTTGGCGGCTTCGAGGAAGCCATCGTTCTGCTTGATTATTCGGCAGAACACTTTGGTGTCGATGCTCAGACACTCTATGCCCGTGGCCATGCCTTCATGCAACTGCAACAGTGGCAGCGCGCACTCTCAGCCTTCCAACAACAGTTGCTTTTCGAAGAGAATGCGGACGCACAATTGTCTATGGCACGCTGCTACGAAGCCATCGGCTACTGGGATAAAGCACTGCCCCTGCTCATCAACGAAGAACAGCGACAAACGGACATCGACGAGAATAAAGCAGTGAACATTATCGAAGAGACTGGACGATGCCTCATCGAACTGCAGCGATGGGACGAAGCCGTCCAGCGCTTCTTCAGACTTGAGCTCATGGAAAAACATATCAACATCGCGAGACGTGCCATCGCCTGGTGCTCGATCAAACAGGGCAAATTCGAACGTGCTGCAACATACTATCAGAAACTCATCGACCAGCACAAAGCTAATTGGGAGGATCGTTTGAACTGCGGCCACGCATTGTGGATGCAAGGTCTCGAGAACGAAGCACTGGAAGCCTATAAGCTATCGCAAACGGCTTTCAACCGTGCAAAGAAAGAGCAGCGACGCCATTTCCGTCATTGGGCAGAAGCCTTCAATGAGGACAGTCGTACCATTCTGGCCACACGTTTCGACCACACCGACTGCGCACTCATGCTCGATGCCGTGGCTCTGCAATAAAATCAGAAGAAACCTCTGAAGAGAGAGAAGAAGCGTCCTGTGATTCGATGCCCCAATGAGAACTGTTTTCGGTAGTCCTCTGCGCGGAAGCGCGTGCAATGCTGTTTGTCTTGTTCGAAGATGTTCTGCAATTCGGCTGTGGTCTCGGAATCGAGAATAAAGCTGTTCACCTCGTAATCGAAGAGGAAGCTGCGGGCATCGAGATTCGTGCTTCCTATGGTGCAGAATCGTCCGTCAACCATCATGACCTTTGAATGGTGGAATCCGGTCTGGTTATAGTACACCTCCGCCCCACGTTTCGCCAAACGCTTCATCTCCAATGCCACCACATCGGGCGTAATCGGCACATCGCTCTTGGCAGAAACCATAATCTCAACCCTCACTCCACGTTCCAACGCACGGCGCAACGCACGTCGCACACTCTTGACGTTTGTGGGATAAGGGTTAACAATCTGTATGTGTTCACGTGCAGCATCTATGGCTGTCACATACGCCTTTCGCATGTGCTTTGGAGTATAGTGCGGCCGACGGTCCACGACACCGATGACTTTATGATGAGCCGTCGATGACGTGTCTTCAAGAAGGTTGAACTCCGATGCAGGGCGCACCAACGACGGAATCACCACACCCTCCATCGCCGGAACATCGGGCACGCCATAGCGCTCATTCAACAGCACTTCACCAGTCTGCTGCCACCACATTCGCGCAAAGATGCGCTCATATTGTTCGACAACGCTACCTGTAAGCTCCATGTGCATATCGCGCCACTGGCCATATTCAGGACGTCCATTGATATAGTAGTCAGCCACATTCATGCCTCCGGCATAGCAGACAGCTCCGTCAATGACGACAATCTTACGATGGTCGCGATGGTAGGCGTGATTGATCCAGGGGAACTTGATGGGGTCGAACTCCTCAACCTGAATGCCCAATGCACGGATAGCACGCAGGTGACGGTTCTTCAAAGGAGAATCATTACTCGAATTGCCAAAGCTATCGAACATGGCTCGCACCTCAACGCCTTCCTTGGCCTTCTCGCCAAGCAACTGGAACAAAGCAAGACCGATGCTGTCGTTCCGGAAGTTGAAATATTCGAGGTGAATGTAGTGCTTGGCTTGTCGGATTGCGGAGAACATCGCCGCAAACTTATCCTTTCCGGTGTGCAGGAGCACCACACTGTTGTCGTCGGTGAACGTGATGCCCAATTCCTGCTCAAGGGTATGACGGAGGATCGTGTCCGAAGGTACATTGTCTGGGTACTTCGGCAATGTAGATTCCCCAATGACAGAATCCTCCAATTCCTCTGCCAATAAGCTGAGGGGCAGAAGAAGAAGAGCGGGAAGAAGAAAATATTTTGTCATCTGCAACGGGGAATAAACGTTATTAGATCATGCAAGACAACGACTCGACAATGCCGACGAGATGGTTCTCATGGTCTGTTACCAACACGGCATGGATATTGTTCTTGTGAAGAATCTGCTGAATCTGAGTGAGTTTAGTGTCGGCTGACACACACTTAGGCGAAGTCGTCATCACCTCTGCTACGCGAACATTATAGAAATCCTCGTGCATTCGCTCCATGGCACGGCGCACATCACCATCCGTGATGATACCAGCGACACGTTCGCCCTCCATCGCTACAGCCATTCCCATCTTTCCACGACTGACGATAAGTATGGCCTCAGCCAACGACATGGAAGGCGAGATGGTTGGCAAGTCCTCTGTACGCATCACATCGTGTGCCGTTGACAACAGGCGTTTGCCTAACGTGCCACCGGGATGCAACTCGGCAAAATCGCGGGCATCGAAATGACGGACCTCCATCAGGGCTATGGCCAAGGCATCGCCAAAAGCTAATTGAACGGTAGTGCTGCTCGTAGGTGCCAGATTCAGCGGACACGCCTCATGAGCAACATGCATCAGGACGTGTACATCGCTGTTGCGTGCCAACAACGACTCGGGATTTCCCGACACGCCTATCAGCGGGATGTGATGTTCGTGGAGGAATGGCACAAAGCGAAGCAGTTCATCGGTTTGTCCACTGTTGCTAAAAGCCAACACCATGTCCTTGGCCGACAACATGCCGAGATCGCCATGAAAAGCATCGAGAGGATTCAGGAAAAAAGCTGGGGTTCCTGTTGAAGCCAGCGTGGCGGCAATCTTTGCGGCGACATGACCGCTCTTACCTACCCCCGTGACAACGACCTTGCCCTCGCAGCCAAGAATCATCTCGACAACACGATTAAAAGCGTCGTCGAGTTGAGGAATGGCCTGAAGGATAGCATCTGCTTCATCGCGCAGGCAACGCGCAGCCACTTCCCTTACATTCATATGATTAGTCATAAATAGATGATGAACAAATTAGCTGATAAGTGATAGGATGACTTTTTCCAAATCCTCCAGCGCGAGCATGTTGGGACCATCAGAGAGCGCATGATCGGGATCGGGATGTGTCTCGAAGAAGAAACCATTGGCTCCGAACGCCTTGGCGGCCAATGCCATCGACGGCACGAACTCACGGTTGCCGCCAGTCTTGCCCCCCGCTGCTCCCGGACGCTGCACGCTATGAGTGCAGTCCATCACCACACGCGATGTCCATTTCAGCATATCGGGGATGTTGCGGAAATCAACCACTAAGTTGTTGTAACCAAACGCATTACCCCGCTCCGTTAGCCACACGTCCATGGCACCGCTCTCGCGAGCTTTCTCAACAGGATACTGCATATCAGCGCCCGAGAGGAACTGAGCCTTCTTGATATTCAATGCCTTACCTGTCTTGGCAGCTGCCACGAGCAAATCCGTCTGACGGCATAGGAAAGCCGGTATCTGCAACACGTCAACCACTTCAGCAGCTGGCGCTGCCTGCCACGATTCATGGATGTCGGTGAGCAAACGCAGTCCATGTTTTGCCTTCACGTCGGCCAACATCTGCAAGCCGCGTTCCAAACCAGGACCTCGATATGAGGTCAGGCTGGTGCGGTTAGCCTTGTCGAACGACGCTTTGAAATAGAGGTCCAAATGATACGTCTTTTGCAAACGAACGAGCTCTGTAGCCACCACATCAAGCAGCTCTGCACTCTCGATGACACAGGGTCCTGCAATGAAAATAGGTTTCATAATTTCTCCTTTTGGGGTGCAAAATTACACGAAATCACGCGCTTTAGCAAGTTTTCGTGCAAAAAAGCGGCAAATATGCAGTAGATTTGGACAAAAAGCAGTATTTTTGCAGCGAAATTGAAATGAGGACATCATAAATTGTAATTCCTAAATCGTCAGATTGAATATATGAATAGGGTAATCATCAACAGTTACGAGGACTTCGAGAAGCTCCTCGGCAAGGAAATAGGCTCCAGCGACTACCTCCAAGTGGACCAGAAGCGCATCAATCTCTTCGCAGATGCAACGCTCGACCACCAATGGATCCACGTCGATGAAGAACGCTGCAAAACCGAAAGTCCATTCCATCAGACCATCGTCCACGGCTATCTCACCCTCTCACTGCTTCCCTACCTATGGGATCAGATTATTCAGGTGAACAACCTTGAGCGTCTTGTCAATTATGGTATGGACAAGATGAAGTTCGGTCAACCGGTTCTTTCAGGCCAGAGCGTGCGTCTGAACACCTTCATGGAAGCCCTTGCCAATCTGCGCGGTGCCATACGTATGAGCATCCGCTTCAACATCGAAATCAAGGAGACGGGCAAGACGGCCTTGGAAGGCGTCGCCACTTTCGTCTATTTCTTCAAGAAAAGCTAATTTACTCCCCACACCCACACAATGGCACAAAATAAATTCCACGGACTCGGCATAGCGCTCATCACGCCTTTTCGCACAGACGGAAGTATCGACGAAGAAGCCCTCGTCAGACTCGTCGAATATCAGATTAAGAATGGTGTCGACTTCCTGTGCATCATGGGCACCACAGCCGAGACACCGACCCTCACTCGCGACGAGAAGCGCTGGCTCCGCGATACACTCGTCGAGCGCGTAGCTGGTCGGGTGCCCCTGCTCATGGGATGCGGAGGCAACTGCACAGCTGCCGTCGTCGAAGAACTCACGACCACCGACTGGAAAGGTATCGACGGCGTGCTCAGCGTTTGCCCTATGTACAACAAGCCCTCGCAAGAAGGACTCTACCAACACTTCCGCACCATCGCTCAAGCCTCACCCGTGCCTGTCGTATTATATAATGTACCAGGGCGAACGGGTGTCAATATGACTGCCGAGACGACCTTGCGCCTGGCACGTGACTTCGAGAACATCGTCGCCATCAAAGAAGCCAGCGGCAACATCACGCAGATGGACGACATCATCAAGAACAAACCAGAAGGCTTCGACGTCATTTCCGGCGACGACGGCATTACCTTCCCCCTTATCACGCTGGGAGCCGTGGGCGTCATCTCAGTCATTGGTAATGCCCTGCCGCGCGAGTTCTCACGTATGGTGCGCCTTGCACTTCAAGGCGACTACGCCTCTGCCTTACACATCCACCACAAGTTCACCGAGCTCTTCAAGCTTCTCTTCGTCGATGGCAACCCCGCTGGCGTTAAAGCCATGCTCCATGCCATGGGCATGATCGAGAATCAGCTCCGTCTGCCTCTCGTGCCCACCCGTCTCACCACCATGGAAAAGATCTCCGACATCCTGCGAGAGCTCCACATCAAGTACTAGAATCATTATTTCCCCAAAGAGCTAAATACTCATTAGCCGCCACGTCTATACGTGTGAGCTCTTACGTCTATACGTGTAGGCTCTTACGTCTATACGTGTAAAGCCATACGTCTATACGCGTAAAGCCATACGTCTATACGTGTGCTGGAGCTTAAGCGTAGCTGTGCATTCCGCCAAAGAAGAAATTGACTCCGAAATACGTGATGAGAAGCGTTGCGAATGCGAGGAGCGAATAAATCCGATAGTTGCGCATGGATTGGAACCAGGGCAGACTCTTCTGGTGCAGAGGCAAACTATAGGCGATTAACGTGACGAGCGCCCATGCTTCTTTGGGATCCCATGACCAGTAAGTTCCCCATGAAATATTCGCCCATACGGCTCCGAGGAAGATACCGGTAGCTAAGAGGAAAACGGCAGGACGCAGCACCTCACGACGTAGGAGGCTCACCACCAACAGGATATAGCTCAGCATGATGGTGCCGACATGTACGAAAAGGAAGGGTGAACGCAAGATGGGCACGAGTGGCCTCATGCAGAGTGCGATGACCATATACGAAGCCATGGCCGTACCGCAGAGCGCCAACAACAGGGTAGGCAGCCAGGACGCGCGATGATGCTCATCGTGGCTTTTCTGCTGGCGCTTAGTCACTGATACCCAGACCATACTAAGAGCGAGCAGAAGATAACCCGTATAGGTGACCGCTGTGCCCCAAGGGTCGTAGCTGACGGAGAACACGCTGCCACGGAAATCGTCGTCATAGGAGGTCTGATAGATACGATAGCCCTTAACACGTCCAATGTTGTTCATGGAAATCGTTGCCTGCTCTTCACCACCTTCCGTGCCAATCACCACTTGACTGACATAATCGGAAGGCGTGATGCTGTCGGCATCATAAGTGACCGAGAAATCCTTGAGCGCCAGAAAGAAAGGCATCGTCTCAGCCTCGGTGTATGCTCCCTGATCGTCCTTTGCCCAAAAGATGCGCGTTGCTTCACCCTCACGCAGATGCGTCATACCGTTGCGGCTGAAGATGTGAGTAATCAAAGCTCCTGCCAAAATAACGACGAAACTTACATGAAGGAGCATGACGGGCAGCTGCCGCCACATCTTCCGTTTCACGAGCAGCCAGCACCCTGCTACGACAGTGAGCAACCAAAGAGCTATGAACCACCACGCCCCATAGATGTTATGATGGGCATAGTCCGATCCGTAGTTGTTTTCGACAACGGTTGCTACGGCAATGACGACAGCCACTATGCCAAGAAGCACAAAGGGCAGCACTCGGAGGGTGTTGGAAATTTTGTTCATTAGAAATGAGGATATTGAGGGTTATTATTTGTCTTGACGGCGATGCATTCCATTTCAATAAGCCAAGTAGGCCGGCATACGGGAGCCAGGGATATGACGGTGGGGATGTCCGGGAAACGCTGGCGGAACAATTCGTTTACCACTTCATAATCGCCGGTGTCACGCAGATAGACAACCAGATGCATCACGTCGTTGAAGTCCATTCCACCTTCTTGGAGCAGCACTTCAACATTCTCCCACATTCGCTTGGTTTGCTTGACGATATCACCGACATGCAACACTTCACCACGATTATTGATACTGGCTGTTCCGGAGATGAAAATGTGCGAGCGATCGCCATACTCTACACGTGTGCCGCGTTCGAACGTGACACCGTATTCGTAGGTGGGATTGAGGTGAGACTTGGCATAGAGATAACGCAGTTGACTGGGCTGGAATCCGGTAAGGGCATAGGTGCCCATCTGGATGAGGGCTTTCGTGTCTGCCGGTCCACCACCGATACCCGTAGAGGCAATATAGTGGGTAGAAGGAGTCAAGCCCTGTTGTATGAAGTTTTCGCGGCGAGCACGTACCATGCCGGCATATTGGGTATCGACATCACGCACGAAGAACCAAGTGCGGACGCAGTTGTCGGCCAAGGTGGCACCAAAGTGTTGCAACTGTTGTTCATAGGCAGAAAGGATGGCTTCGGTCTGCTGTGCTGAATCGCCTTGAGGACTGACAAATCCCATTTGCCACAAGTGTTGATAGCCGTTGTGTGCAGCCACCACCATGCCATGTTCCGACATAATCTGCTGCCCACGGGTGAGGTATAGCCAAGCTGCAACCTTTGAGCCGTCAAGGGGCGGCTGTTGGATGACAGAGACGGCCACCTCGGGCTGCTGGCGCATGAGCGGCTGCTGATTGGTACTGTCCGACAGGAAGTAGCGTTTGAGTATATACTGAGCACCCTCGAAAGCGGGCATGGACGGCAAGCGGTCCTCTGCAGCGTAGAGTCGGCGAAGCTGATCGTCGAAGCTCGTGCGGCGGGGTTCAACGTGTAGCATCACATGCCACTCGCCGACAGCTCCGACGGGGCAGAATGATGCGACTTGGGCTGTAACGCCTAAGTCCTCGAAATATATCATGTTCCTATTCATCTTTCTTCATGCTGTTGATCCAGTCATCGATAAACGTACGAACGGCGGGAGCGTCGTTCTTGAACTGGCTGGTGAGTACCTCGGTGTGATTGTAATGTAGAATGTCCTCGCCGCCTTCGGCCAGAATACGATGAAGCAGCGACTGGCCGGCATTGCCGCTGACGATGCGGAAGGTGCCCTCCTTGCGTGTGCTGGCAACATCCTTGAGATTGGCCAATGCATGACCCTCCGTGAGGTTCAGGTCAGCAGCGCCGTTGCCGCCATTGCCACCGTGGCATTGAATGCACGAGGCGTTGAAGACATGCTGTTGAATAATGCCCGTCATGCCAACTTCAACGGTTCCCACATTCATGCGGATAGTGTCGGTGGCTGCAGCGTAGTCGGCCATATTGATGCTGGCCAATGAGATGACACGTTGGCGCAGGCGGTTGGTGACCACGAGTTCCACGGTGCTGACATCACTGGTGATGTTGGATGCCACGATGCTCACCTCCGCGTTGTCCGCTGAGGTTGAGGGGATGCTATAAACCGTAAGAGCATAGTTGTCATTAGCCTTGAACGTGGCAAGTGCAAGGGTGTATTTATCTGACAGTGCGGCCATTCCAGATACGATGGCGTTCATTCTCACGGTGTATCCATTGCTCTCCTGTTCTGTGTCGTTCTCCACGATGTCACCGGAATCGCAGGAAGTCAAGACGAGCAGGAAAGCGAGAAGATACAGGATACGGTATGGTTGTAGCTTGGTCATCATCATTAGAAACTGAATTGCATTTGGAGCGAAGCGTGGTGTGTGCTGACGCCGAGATCGTCGTTGTCGCGATCGAGCTGTGTGGCGTGACCATAGCGACCTGTGAACTGGTACATAGCCGAAAGTTTCAGGTGCACCTTGGGAATATAATAGTTACAGACGACGGCAGGCATATTGAGGAAGCCGTCCTTAGTGGTGCCGTTGCGATCCATGAAATCATAACGCACACCCAATTGTACCGACCGACTCACGAAATAGCCCAGCTGTGCATAGGCACCCCAATAGTTAAAGGTGTCGCTGATCTTCTGTCGCTTGGTGAACCCCACGTGCATCCAGTAGGCCTCAGCCCCAACGTACCAGCGATTGTAAAGCATGGCAAATTCGGCACCCAGTCGTGCATCGTTGGTGCTCTCGCTCTCGCTTTCCACATTAAGTCCTCCGGAGATACCGAACTGCATGTGGCGTCCGTTGAGCATTCGGGCATTACCTTGCGTCATCGGCATCCGTCCCCAAGGCATGAAAGTAATACGCCCGGCATAGAGCAACGAAGGAATATGCCAGTCATCGGAGAAGGTCTTCGTGGCGCCATTGACGGCAGATCCGCTGCCATTCCACAGGCCTACCTCATAACCCATCAGCCAACTGGCAGGCTTGCGGTTGAGTTGGGCAATGCCATGAAACTGCACGCCGACATCGAAACCCGTAGCAATTTGGGGAGCTACGGCATTGAGGGTGTGAGGCATGATGGTGGATGCCGTGAGTGAGGTCGGAACGATGGGGAACAGCGTCTCGCCCAACGTGGTCAAATAAGCATGGGTAAAGGGTGTCTTGAACTTACCGGCACGGAAACGGGCTGCTGGACTGATGGCGTAGTCAATCCAGGCCTGTTGAAGGATATTAGCACCCGTGGCTGCTGCATTGATGCTGAGGTTGTAGTCCAGACAGCCGAAAGTCTTGCCCGTGAAGCCGAGTATGGCATACGGCATGGCAAAGCCGGAGTTGGCGACGTTGTCCTGGTTGTAGGCCTTGTCCAAACCTTCGTCGTCGTAATAGTTCATCTGGCCGCGCGTCTGCAACATCAGATATGGTTTGAACACAAACTTGCCGTTCTTCGACTGCAGGGTGAAGCCACGGTCGTCGGCGATGCCCAGCACGCCGTTCTCCATATCGATAGCCGAAGCTTCCTGAGCATTCAGGGAGGAGGCCATGAATAATAATAGATAAGAAGCAATAAATATAATTCGTTTCATAATGCTAATGGTTTACTGTTTTTTTATATATACCTACAGGTCCGTTAATATTTATATATACCTACAGGTCCCGTTAATTTTTTATATACCTACAGGTCCTGTGGGACGCGGTTCGTCCGCGTCCAACCACCTACAGGCTTTTGAGGAATTTGATGAGCGCCGATCGGTCGTCTTTCGACATCTTTGCGAAGATATTTTTCGAAGCTTCGGCTTCACCGCCGTGCCACATGATGGCCTCTGTGAAGTTGCGTGCACGACCGTCGTGCAGGAAATAGGTGTGACCGTTCACCGTCTGTTGCAGGCCCACGCCCCACAGCGGTGTCGTACGCCACTCATTGCCGCGTGCCAAACCGCTGACATAGTGGTCGTCCAAGCCAACTCCCATGATCTCCGACCCCATATCGTGAAGCAGGAAATCGCTGTAAGGATGAATGGTTTGGTTGCCCAGGAGCGGCAGCTCGGTGCCGTTCAGCAGTTTTGCACCGCGAGGCTTAGTATGCAGCGTCGTCACATGACACAGGTGGCATTTTGCCTCGAAGAACATCTGCTCGCCGCGACGAACGGTCTTGTTGTTCACATTCCTGCGGGCTGGCACTCCCAACGTATGCAGGTATAGGTCAACATTCTCCATGTCCTCGGTTGAGACTTCCAACTGGTCATAGAGCAAGCCCATCATCGATCCCTGCTCTATCTGGCGCTGTCCCTCGCAGATCTCTTCGGGATAACGACTGTTCGTAACCCCCATATCGCTCGAGAAACCCAGTTCCACAGTGAGGTCGGCATGTTGTGCTTTATTACCCGAGAGCCCCAGCTGCAAACGGCCTCGCTCGTTGATGTAGTTGGCGCGACCCGAGATTCCGTATTCAGGATAGTTGGATCGGCGTGCCAGCTCCTCGATCTCTGCGGGGTCGATAGCCATCATCTGTCCCATCCCGACATGTCGCAACGGGATGCGCACCGTGCAGAACAGATCTTCCGGGCGAATGGGCTCGTCGGTATCGCGATAGGTGGGCTTATACCAATCGGTTATTGTATATTCGGGATACACCAGTTCATAGGGCGTACCGTCGGGGAACTGGAATTGCTGCGCATGCCAGCGACACTCGAGCTTGCCTTCGGCTGTCACGCCATAGATGCTTTGGTCATGAACCACACGTCCGTAGTCCTGAAAGAAAGCGCCGTTCTTGCGCGTGATATAAACCAGCATCGACGAAAACCCATAAGAACCGCTGCCATATACTGGCGTGCCATCGGGATCCGTACCCGTCTGTGTCCACAGGGCTGGCTTCGTGCGGCCGGCATTGCGATGACACGAGCCACAGGAATAGCCGGCATACACGGGGCCAAGGCCGCCGCCATAGTCATTGGAACTCGTGCGGGCATCATCGTAGAGCTTGTCACCTCTAATGAAACGGCGTTTCAATTCGCCCGTAACCCAATCGGCCTCAGAGTCGTAAGCGAACGACGAGCTGCTGTAGATGGTGGACGTTCCGGCCGAGAGCGCATAGCCCTTGGGAACGGTCAGATCACCCTCGCTGAGGCCTTCGTCGTTAGAACAGCTAACGACGGCCATGCTCATGACCGTCGCCAACACGATTGCGAAATAAAATCTATTATTCTTCTTCATCATCATTATCTATTTCATGGCTAAGGAACAGATCCTTATAGGCACTGCCACCTTCGTAGCTCACTGTCCAGGCGTTGTACAGCGCCGTGGCATCTTCTTCCAGCAGCTTGCCAACCTGTACCATATAGTTACCCCAACTTCGTGCGTTGGCTGCCGTGTAGTCGAGGTCAGCAGCTTCGGTGCTCGTACCTCCATTGACGGTACGTGCCTTGCCGTCCTTAAAGATAAGGTACTCCATGGTGTGGAAACCGCGAACGCCCTGCTTGGCCTCAACGGTTTCATCGTCGTCACCCTCACCCCAGACCATGTTTTCGAATTCGCCGGAATTGAGGATGTTGACAATGGCTTCCTGATCAAGCGGCCATGAGTCCATATTGGGGTCTAGTCCCAGCGCATCAACAGGGCCGAAGAGGAAGGCCTCACTCGTCTCCCAAGGTGTGCGAGCCTCTAACCAGGCGTTGCAGCAACGTTGGAAATTATCGTCAGAAGGACTGGCGGCAAAAGCCTTGGCGGCTGCGTAAAGGGCTGCATTCTTTTCCTTGAGATCATTGTAGGTCGGCAGGACCACTGCGTTCACATAACTCACGAGAATGGGTTGCAGCACATCATCGCTGTTCACGGCATCCGTGCGTTGGAGATAAGCTTTCAACGCCTTCAGCGTCTCTTCCAACTCGTTGCAAGCCGTCACCGCTACCGTCACTTGCGGGGCGTTGATGTTGTTGCGGAAAGGAGCGGGGATATTAAGGATGGCTTGATAAGCTTTATCTATGGCTCCATCTACGTTTTGGAAAAGCCCTTCGCTGTTTGCCTTCACCAGCGATGCTATCGAGCTGGTGCCGATGCTACCATCACGTGTGCCATAGAAAGCATTACGAATCGAAAGAATGTTGTTGGAGTAATCCTCGCGGCTATGCCAGCTGTACCACGATTCCACGGCATACAAAGCCTTGGTGTGGTCGCCGTTGTTCCACAAGTCTAAAGGATCGCCGATCTTGGCATTACCCACTTCGTTGGCAATGTCCATACAACCGTCGATAATCTGTTCCACACTTACCAATGCGGGCTGTGCATCATCCTCGCCACCGGGGGTAGGCGTAGGATCATCTTTACTACAGGCCGTGAAAACCATTGTGCCCATCACGAGGGCCGCTGTCATAAAATACTTTTTCATAGTTGATTGATATTTAGTTTAATAGTTTATATTATGCTATTCTACACGTTTCAAGCTAAAAGGAAATTCTTATTTTTCACTTTTCACTCTTTCACTTTTCACTTCTTCCAGAACCACCCTGCGTAAGCCACCGCCAGCGAGAATTCATTTTCGCGGTTATAGCGTCCTCCGCCAAACACTCGCTGTGTGCCGATACGGCGGGTATTCCAGTCAGCTTTGACGACAAGGTTGGGCAACACGAACCAATTCACGCCTGCCACCCATTTGCTCACCTGACAACGGGCATCCATGGCCTGTCCGGCTTCGCCCTTCTGTTGGGGGTTGAAGTATTCATAACGTGCAAAGGGATACAGCGCTGGCATGTGCTTGCAATGAATGAACGAGCGCATATTCACGCCTGCTTCCACACCATAGGCCAACGCATTTTGAGCCACGCGATGCATGGCACCGTGGTGATAGTTCGATTTGTTGCTCAGGTTCACAGCGCTGAGCTTCGAAGCATTGTCCACCTGGCCCCAGATCACGTTCGCACGAGCCGTGAAATAGCGATGCTGATATTGTGCATCCGCTGTAACGATATTCAGATGCGACCGGCCTACGCTCGAATATTTGTAACGCTTGTCGGCATTGGCCGTCACGTCGTTGCAAAAATAGTAAGTAGCCCCAATACGCAGCCCCTTCACGCCCTCGTATTCCAATCGGGCGGTGTAGGCCGGGCTTGTGAAATTGTCTGTCTCGAACAGCCCCTGCTTGCCGTCGGCTACCCAATGGTCGCGGCCAAAGCCGTCGGCATTGAGACCCGCTGTCACGTAAGCCGCATACGACAGGCGTGAATAACCGCTGCCCACCGTGCCGAAAACCGACAGACCCGTCTCGTGCCACGTGCTCGGGATAATGGTCGTCTCACCCTCGGGACGCACCGTACCGAAGAACAGGATGGGTTCATGATGAGCATTCGTCAGGCCGACGGGCAAGACCATGTGTCCCACACGAACGTTGAAGGCTTTATTATAAGTATAGGTAAGGTGGAATTGCTCCAGCGCCACTTCACCGCCTTTCTCCATCTCTGTTTCGTATTCGCCGTTCTCCGAGGCCTCCATCTCTGTCTCAATGCCGACACCTCCGGCCTCGAACTCGATTTCGGCACCAAGGTTCCAATGCTTGTTGAAACGATAGTCGCCGGCAATGACGAAGCGAGGGATGCTGATGCTATTTCGACGCTCGTAGGTATTGCCGCTCGTGGTGCCGTTGAAACGGCTTGTGCCGTAACCCATGAACGAGGCCAAAATCTCACCGTAACCACCCACACGCAGCTTGCTGTAGCCCTCCGTCTGAGAATTATCCTTCGTTGATGAGGATTTGACGGCTATCTGCTGCGAGGCGCCAGTCACGGCGTCAACCGTCTGGCTTTCCGCATTTTGCGCTGAGGCACCTATCGATGCCGCTGCCATGATCAATGTAACTACTGCTACTTTCATTTTAAGTTCTGTTTGCGGCTGCAAAGGTACAGGCTTTTTACGATTTGTGCAATACCCAAAATAAATGATTTTCATCCCGAAGCCCTCGTAACCCACTACCTAATCATGACGAATCACGACCCGCGAAGCCCTATGAGACACTGCTATTTCAGGTTTTGCTGAAAGGAATAGCCGATTGATTGAATAAATTTGGCTATATGCAGTTGAAACCATACCTTTGCACCGAAATCATTCATCATCATTAAAATTATTTCGTTATGAAAAGGATATTCTTTTTTTCGTCACTTATTACCATCTTTGCAGTGATGACCTGTTGCACAACCGATGATTTGTTTGAGGATGACGGGTCCGTGAGGGACAATTCCGGCATGGTTCCCGGCGGCAGCGGCACGTCAACGACCACCGGTGAGTTGGCAACCTTTGATATCACCATCGACAACACCACAGCCGAGCCCACCGACGTAGCCGATGCCTATTATCCCGACGAGGAGGACATGCTCGGGAACGGCGACTTCACGACGGAAGTGAGCATCGATATGAACAATCCCGTGGCAAAGAACGAGAATGGCGTGCAGGTCACCGTCAACGGCCATCATGTCACCGCCAGCCACAGCGAAACCAAGAACGTATGCTACGTGCTCTCCGGCACCACCGACAACGGTTCCTTCACCGTTGTGAGCGACAAGAAATATGCCGTCAAGCTCAATGGGGTAAGCATCACCAACCCTGACTCTGCAGCTTTGAATCTTCTCAGCAGCAAGCGCGCTTTCATCATTCTCGCCGACGGCACCACAAACACCCTCACCGATGCTGAGGGCGGCAGCCACAAAGGCGCACTCTATGCCAAAGGCAAACTACTCTTCAACGGAACAGGTTCACTCCGCGTGATCGGAAACACGAACAACGGCATACACTGCGCCGACTACATCACTTTCTCTAAAGGTAACAACATCTATGTCCGCTCCACGGCCAACCATGGCATCAAAGCCAACGATGGCATCTTCATCAACGGAGGCATACTCAATGTGGAGGTTTCAGCCGCTGCTGCCAAAGGTCTCAACTGCGAAAGCCACATCATCGTCAACGGAGGACGAACCACCGTGCTGACCACCGGAGGCGGCGCTTACGACAGCGAAGAACGCGAGGCCAAGGGGGCTGCTGCCATTAAAACAGACTCCACACTGACCGTCAACGGAGGCGAACTCCGGCTGAAAAGCACCGGAGCTGGCGGAAAAGGTATCAACATTGATACCGATTCGCAGTTCAACGGAGGCACCGTATATATTGTCACCACTGGCAGCCAGTACGCCAGCAACAACGACACCTCATCACCCAAAGGCATCAAGGCTGACGGCAACATCAACGTCAGCGGCAGCACGATCTGGGTACGCACCAGCGGCAGCAACGGTGAGGGGATTGAGACGAAGAAGGAACTCACCGTCACGGGTGGCGAAGTGGCTTCTTATGCTTACGACGACGCCATCAACTCCAAGGGAAATATGACCATTAGCGGAGGCTATGTCTATGCCCACGGACAGCGCAACGACGGACTTGATGCTAACGGCAACTGCTACATCCAGGACGGCATCGTCTATGCCATTTGCTCTGGTTCGCCCGAGGTAGCTATCGATGCCAACAGCGAGGGTGGCTACAAGCTGTATCTCACGGGAGGCACCGTTGTTGCGCTCGGAGGGCTCGAAAACGGATCACAGCTCTCGCAAACCTGCTATGCCGCAACGTCGTGGAGCGCTTCCACGTGGTATGCCCTCACCATTGCCGACAACACTTTCTCCTTCCGTACGCCCTCCAGTGCCGGCTCCGGCCTCGTCGTCTCCGCGGCCTCGCAACCATCCCTGCAGTCGGGCGTCAGCGTCAGCGGCGGCACATCGCACTTCGGTGGCATCGCCATCACCGACGCCTCCCTCAGCAACGGCACCAGCGTCACCCTCTCCGCATACTCCGGCGGCAACAACATGGGCGGACAGCCTGGAGGCGGACAACATGGCCGATGGTATTAATTAATGATAATAATTACTAGTCAAAAAGAACAATAATCATTTGGTTGATTCGTTATAATAATGAAAGCTACCTTTTCGATGAATCAGTCTCGCAAAGAGCATATCATATATGTAGTCGTGTGGGGCGTGCTCTTTGCAGCACCGCTCCTCAGCCTCTATGTCCGCACCGCCAGCGATCCCAACCTCTCATTCGACTGGAACGAGATCTTCATCGTGTGGCGTCGTTTCGCCGTTTACCTCCTGCTCTTTCTCATCCATAACTTCCTTCTTGCTCCCCTCTTGGTGCATCACCATCGCCGCTTCGTCTATTTCTCGGCCCTGGCCGTCATCGTAGCCGCTTTCGCCATTTACCAGTACAACCGCCCCGAGCGAGGTCCCAGGAAACATAAACCTCAAATCGAGCAAACGGACAACCATCCGCCTTTCGACCAGCCTCATGCTGACACACAAACACCTCATCGCCCTTCATTCCGCCATCCCTCCCCATCAGCTCCCGACGGTTTTCCCGGCGAGTTCCGTCCGCATCACGACAAGCCACCCTTCATCCGAGAGCACGACATACTGGACGTCCTCATCCTCCTACTCATATTTGCCGCCAACCTCGGTCTGAAGGGCTATTTCCGCAGCCGTGACGACCGCAAACGTCTGGCCCAGCTCGAGCATGAGAATCTTGAGCAGCAACTGGAGTACTTGCGCTACCAGATCAACCCACACTTCTTCATGAACACCCTCAACAACATCCACGCCCTCGTGGACATCGATCCTGAGAAGGCGAAGGACACCATCGTCGAGCTGTCCAAGATGATGCGCTACGTGCTCTACGAGGGCAACAAACAGGGCGTTCCGCTTTCTCGTGAATTCGAATTCATCCGACACTATGTCGCGCTGATGCAGTTGCGCTACACCGACAAGGTGAAGATCACGCTCGACATCCCTGATGCCGTTCCCGACCGCGAGATTCCCCCGCTGCTCCTCATTACCTTCATCGAAAACGCTTTCAAGCACGGCATCACCTATCAACGCCAGTCCTTCGTCAACGTTTCCATCACCATCGAGGACAACCGCCTGCATTTCATCTGCAGCAACTCCAAAGCCGAAACGCCCAACCAGGAACGGGGAGGCGTAGGACTCGACAACGTTCGCAAACGGCTCGATCTCATCTACCCACAACAATACGCCCTCGACATTGACGACCAGCCCCAGGCCTACACCGCACAGCTCATCATCCCCCTCCCCACTCATCCTTAAACACTCACCTCAAACAATGGCCTACCATTCACTATCCTGCCTTGCCATCGACGATGAGCCTTTAGCGCTCCAACAGCTCGTGGCCTACATCAACAAAGTGCCGTACCTCACGCTCGCCGCCCAGTGCCAAAGTGCCCTTGAGGCACGAGCCTTCTTAGCGCACGACACCGTCGATGCCATCTTCTGCGACATCAATATGCCCGACCTCAACGGCATGGATTTCGTCAAGTCGCTGGCCTCGCCTCCCCTCGTTATCTTCACCACGGCCTACTCCGAGTACGCCGTCGAAGGCTTCCGCGTCAATGCCGTCGATTACCTCCTCAAGCCCTTCGGACTTCAGGATTTCCAACGTGCAGCCGAAAGAATCAGGGAACGCATCACCACCCTGCCATCGTCAGCCGAGGACGACAGCCTCTTCCTCAAAGCCGACTCACGCATCGTCAAAGTCAACATCGCCGACATACGCTACATCGAGGCCATGAGCGAATACCTCAAGGTGTGGATTGATGCTCAGCCCAAGCCCATCATCACGCTGCTGTCGATGAAGAAGATGGAAGAACGTCTGCCACGTTCCTTCATGCGCATTCATCGGTCATACATCGTCAACCTCAACAAGATTCAAGAGGTCAACAAAAACCGCGTCGTCCTCGACCCTCAAACCGAGCTACCCATCGGCGACCTCTACAAAGAAGCTTTTCAGACTTACTTAGACTCACGCGTCTTACTGAAATAGGCCGTATTTCTTTCCATCCCGGATATATAAGCCCTTCTGCGGCATCGTGTTGAGGCGTATTCCGCTGATGGTGTAGATGGCTCCATCTTTCATTTCCTTCACGTCCTCTACCCTATTCATCTCCTCGCCCATGAACACGAACGAGGCTCTTCCGCCGTCATCCACCGTCATCCGTGTGATGGGCTTCGACATGAGCAGGCTGCCGTTGGCATTCGTGTTGTTCAGTATTGCAGCAGGTTCTGAGGTGTCAGTCAGGCTGTCGTTTTCCACCACTTCGTAACCCGTCTCGTCTTTGACCACATAAGGATAAGCCCAGTCCTTTTTCCCCGTTTTTCTGCTAATGTTGTTGGCAGCGAAGATATGGTAACGCTTCTTGCTTCCGTTATTAGGCCATTCATTGATGGACACCCAGACCATCGGATCGTAATCGACGTGGAAGACAACGATGCCGCTGCCGGGTAGCAACTCGTCCCATCCCTTTCGCTGGCGATTCTCGACGATGTAATACTCATTCTCGGCACCGTCGTTGCGGATGAGGTACGCCGTCGGCTCATCCTCCAAGGCCGGGATGTCATCGATGTGCGTCGGTGAACTCAGCTCTATCGGCTCCAGCCAACCCATCAGCATGCGTTCGTGGGCCGAATAGCTGCAAGGGTGGAAACCACCACCCAAGTAATTGCCGCTATCCATGAGGTCCCAATCCCAAACCACACTATTATTGAAATAAAAGTCAGGCAAACCGAAGCAATGGCTGTACTCGTGGCAGATGGTGCCGAAGGGCGAATTCGTCTCGCTCTGTGATGACAACTCCTGAATGCAGCAATAACAGTCCACGTGATACACCTTCTCTCCGCTGGTCACGTCGCGGTAGCTGCGGTAGTCGGTTGGATCTTCCGTCTCCAGATTACTGTGCAGGCTGAGCCACAGCTGATGAGGCCATATCGTGTTCGACCCACCGTCGTCATTCTGCCCTTTGCCTGCATAGATGATCATCAGCTGATCCACAAAATCATCACCGTCCCAGTCATACTGGCTCCAGTCGATGTCCTTCGTCGCAAGCACGTCAACGATGTCATCGACCAAATACTGAGAATTCTCGTCATCGTAATCATTACTGCGGTATTTCTCGAGGCCGTCAGGCAGCTCAACGAACATGAGGTCGAACCTCAAGCTGAACTGCCCGTAGCTCTGTGCCATGAAATAGTCGTGCACCGAACCCACATACCGACCTTCCCTGTAGTTCTCAGTGTTGAAGATCTTGTCCCACTCCTCCATCGCAGCTGCTGGGCCGTTGATGAAGTCCTTGTCCTGAAACGATGCCAACACCACCAGCTGATGACGCTCACCGAGATAGGGTGTCTGTTTCTTGACATTACCTAACACTTGAGCGCGACGAGCCATAAACTCTCCATTCTCTATACCCACCCTGCATCCGCGACGGCGAACAGCATCGGAAGCACATGCCACCTGCGACACGAACAGCAGCAGACATGTGCATGCTATGATCTTCATTTTCATTATATGATTCGTCTTAGTTTTCGTTTTCGTTTTATAAATTGTGAATTGTGAATTATGAATTGTGAATTATGAATTGTGAATTATGAATTGTTTTCGTTTCTTGCCGCAAAAATACAGCAATTCCCTCACACGAGCAAGAGTGTTTAGATTTAATTAACACTAAAAGAAGCCACACCTCAACATATTCTTTGTATTTTTGTCTCCTGAAATCACTAATTCATCATTTTCAGCACTATGAAAAAGCCCACTTCTGCGATTCGCCGTTCGATGTCGTCCATCGCCTCCGTCTTCGTTTTCGTCTTCATCTTCGTCGCAACCCCAGCCTTTGCCTGGGAACGAGAAGCCATCTGGCCCAAGGGGAAGATGCCTGATGCTCAGCCCCACCAGATTGCGGCCATGACCGACGAGGCTGGCAGCAAGGACTTCAAGGCCGACAAGCACCGTGTCGCCTACCTCGAATGGTTCGACGCCCCTGCCCTGCCCAAAGGCACAAAGCCGCTGGGATGCATGATCCTCATCTCGGGTGGTTCCTATATGAACTGCTGCGACGTAGGTCTCATCAAGCAGTGGCGCGAGACATTCACGCAGCTTGGCTTCCAATGCGTCAACTTTGTCTATCGCACCCCGCGCCCCGAAGGACTGCCCATTTACCAGACGGCATGGGAAGATGGACAGCGCGCCGTACGACTTGTGCGCAGCGAAGCCCGAAAGCGCGGCTTCGACCCTGAACACATCGGCGTCATCTCGATGTCCGCAGGCTCCCATCTTGCTACGCTATTGGCCACCAGTGCCCTCACCCCTGCCTACAACCCTGTGGACAAGCTCGACACCGTGCCATGTCACATCAACTGGGCCATTATCAATGCTCCAGCCTACGTCACCACCGACGGCGAAACGGGCACTCCCGCCACGCGTCAAGGCTATGGCACTGACGTCCACCTCTCCTCCATATTCAAGTTCGACGCAAAGACCTGCCCCGTCAGTCTTCACCACGGCGGCACGGATCCTTATACGCCCAATGGCTCTACGCTCATCTATCGCGAGATGCGAAAGCACAAAGTGCCGGCCGAGCTCCATCTCTATCCCAACAAGGGTCACGGAGCATTCGGACTCGAACGCGGCATCGAGTTCATGCGTCAGATGGGCTTCTTGGGCGAACTCCAACCCGAGGAAAACCTCATGACGCGATTCTCAAGCGACGAAGCACGTAGCGAAAAGGTGACCGAGGACGTTTGGCCCGAGGGGAAAATGCCCAACGTTCAGGAGAACCAAGGCAAGCCATACATCGAATGGCACCTCCCCAAGGAACTGAAGACAAAGGCCATACAGATCATATATTCCGGCGGCAGCTACCAGGGCAACGACCCCAACGGCTTCGAAGTGGCACCCGCACGACGCTATCTCAACGAGCGAGGCATGACTGTCGTCACGATGCGCTACCGCACACCGCGTCCAGCTCCCGAAAGCCATCTGGCCAAGCACACCGCAGCATGGCAGGACCTGCAACGAGCCATACGACTCGTACGCAGCAAGGCCGAGAGCTATGGACTCGATCCTAATAAAATAGGTATCATGGGAAGCAGTGCCGGCGGGCATCTCACCCTCATGGGTGTCACCTCGTCGCAGCATCAAGCCTACCTACCCATCGATGCCATCGACCGCCAGCCTTGCAACGTGCAATGGGGCATCGGTATCTATCCCGCTTATGCCCTGACCGACGGCGCTGACGGGCATAATGCCACTGGCGGCAATGAGGACAGCGACCTGCTCGTGCCCGAGTTCAGCTTCGACCTCAAGACATCACCCATGCTCTTCATCCACGGCGATGCCGACGGCTATGCCTCCATGGGCTCGGTGAAGACATGGGAGAAGATGCGCGCCATGGGCATCCAAAGCGAACTGCACACCCTCGCCCTCCGCCCCCACTGCTTCCAACGCACGGCATCACCGGGAACGGGCAGCTACACCTGGCTCGACCGCATCGGCGACTTCCTCCAAGAAATCCTTAAATAATCTCTAGAATCTCTAGATCATCTAGAAAATCTAGAAAATCTAGATCGTCTAGAATATCTAGCCCCACCTCCCCCCAAAAATGAGCAGAATGCCCCTCCTATCCGCTATCATCGCACTCGCCGTATCATGCGTGTCGCCCACCACAGGCAACAAGGACAAACTGCCTGAACGCCTCACCGCTTTCCGATTCAACCACCATAACTCCATGGCAATGTACAATGGCGAGAACTACAACGTCACCACCATGAATGATGGGAGGGTACATGTCGTCATCGACGAGGGCTTCCCCGGCGAGAAGGAATTCTACCTCAACGACACCACCATCTTCGACGAGCTCCTGACCATCGTCAAGACCTACAAGATGGACAAGTACAAGGAGAACTACAAGACGTGGATGGACATCCGCGACGGCGACTCATGGAGCCTCCACTACACTTACAACTCCCGGCGCAGCGTCAGCTCCGGAGGCTACATGGCTTGGCCCAAGAACTACAAAGAGATGCGGAAGACCCTTGCAGACTATTTCCAGAAATGGCGCAACCACACGCAGGGCGTTTTGATCTTTGACTACTTCAAGTTCACCAGCAAGAACAACAAAGGACAGGACCAGGAGTTCACACTCGAGCGGGGTGACGACGAGGCCACGATGACACTGCGCGACGCAGAAAGAGGCATCGACAAAACAATCAACGTCAGCAACGATGTCCTCCAACTTTTACAAGAACGGGCCAACACCGTCAACCTGAAAAGCACCATCTACGACTACGTCACCGACGACAAGGAGGCCACACGATGCACATACTTCGTACGTTACAACACCGGAGACACCATCAGCGGCATCACCTGCCACACCCAATACCCCAGCCATAAAGTCCGTGGCATCCTCGACTTCTTCGACAAATGGCTCAACGAGTAGCCACACCTATATCCTTATAACCTTATAACCTTACAACCTTATATATATATAACTTAGGAACATAAATACAAGAAAACATGAAAACGATTAAGTACTTCACATTGCTGGCTGCACTTTGCCTGTTGACGCTCCAGGCCGCAGCCCAACCCCGCATTTCCATTTTCTTCGACCACGTGTCAGAGATAGCCCGCCAAGAACATATCTCCGTCCGTGAAGCCGCACAGCGCGTTCGTCAGCTGGGCGTCGAAGGCATCGACGTCAGGGTGACGATGAGCGACGACCAACTGAAGATGCTCGACTCATTAGGTTTCCAGAACGCATCCGCCATTGCCGACATCAACTTCGTCCGAGGCGAACAACCCCAAGCGGTTCGCCAAGCGTTGGACTTCATGAAGCGCCACGGCTACAAACGGCTACTCATCATACCTGGCCTGCTGCCCGAGAACCCCGCACCGCAACTCATGGACGAGGTATGCACCCGTATCGCATCCTTCGTGACCGAGGCCGCCAAGGAAGGCATCGACGTCATGGTGGAGGACTACGACAACCCACGCTCACCGTGCTACAACACCGCGACCCTGGATCGACTCTTTGCCGCCGCACCTGCGCTTAACCACGTCTTCGACACTGGCAACTACCTCTTCTGCGACGAGGATGTGATGACCGCTCTGCACCACCATCTCGGACGCATCCATCACGTTCACCTCAAAGACCGCAAGGCCATGCACGACTATGCTTCCCTACCCGTCGGCACCGGCATCGTACCGCTCAAGGAAGTGATGGGCGAACTGCTGCGCAACGGCTACGACGGCTGGTTCACCGTAGAACATTTCGGTGCTCCGCGTATGCTGGACTATGCCACGCAGTCCGTTGCCAACATCCAGGCTGCCTGGCGAGCCCTCTCCTCGCCGTCGTTCGATGAGGTACTGAAGTCTCGCCGAAGTGTGCGCAGCTACGATGCCACGAAGAAGATCTCCGAGGCCGAGGTGCGCGAACTCATCCGTGCCGCACAGGAAGCACCATCGTGGGCCAACCAGCAGCCCACGCGATACTATGTGGCCATCAGTCCCGAGAAGCTCAAGGCCGTGCAAGACCTGGTGGGTGGCAACAAGGAACGCATCAAGAACGCACCCGTCCTCATCGTCTCCACCTTCGAACGCGGCAAGTCAGGCTTCTTCCGTGGGCAGCAGACCAACGAGATCGGCGATGCCTGGGGAGCGCATGACAACGGCTTAATCAACAGCTATCTGATCCTCAAGGCCAGAGCGATGGGCTTCGACACCCTCATCATGGGCATGAGAGATGCCGACAAACTGCGAGCCCTGTTCCAAATCCCGGAGAACGAAACCGTCATGGCCGTCATCGCATTAGGCTACAGAGCCGAAGAACCCCGACAGCCGATGCATAAGGATCTCGACGAAATCGTTCGCTTCTACTGATAAAGGAAAAGATGAATCCGTCGCAAAGATAATACCTCTCTATCTCCTTATTCTTTCACACGAATGTACATGAAGGATTCCATATCATTATCCATGAATGATTTATGATATCTCCGTGTGTCCATTCATGGCTATTCGTGTGAGAAAGATATTGACTGTGCGCTGCCAGGGCCTCTTAGCAGCACTTTTCCCGATTCTGATTTTCCAAATAATCTTGGAAAAGAGCGACAGGCCCCATATGCCATATCTTTGTTTCTTCTTTTTCCATTTGCTTATAGGTATTGGAAGCGTAGAAATGGCGCAAGGCTTCCAATGCCGGGATCTTATCGTGCTGAGCTACACGCATTGCGACATCCGCCACCTTGCCAGGTAACAGTAAATAAAGATTAGCATTGGTTATTTCGGGAATCATCATCTTACCTCCTTTGCTTCAATAAACGTCAGTGAAGATAAAGACCGTTCCGTATGAAACAGCAACTGGTCTATTAATTTATAGGTTCGCAGTTCCTTTATCAGACCGGCCTTGTCAATAAAATGTTGTTCATAGAGTGCGAAGGCTGCGTAAACACGATCATTTGCTACAGGACCATACACTATATCATAAGGGTGCTGATATCCTATGATTGTTCTGTTGTTCATGACGAAATCAAGCCAATCTTCGCTTGGCGTTTCAAATCGCAGGATTTGTAAGCCCGCAGATGATTCTTCGTCCCACTCATAAACATTGACATAACCATTTCCTGCTTTCTCATTCAATTTGCGACGTAACCAATCCTTAGCTTGCTTCTCTGAAGTGGTTGTATAGAAACCATTTCCATAATCCAACTGCCTATTGGGCTGAAGAATAATGGGATGTGAAACGATTTGGAGACTACCGTGATAAAGTTTCATGCTGCTTGTTTTTGTATAAAATCGTCAATTTCTGAGATAAGCCACTGATGTCCTTGGGTGTGAAGGACCTCATAGTTGTCGCACAGATATTCTGTCACGTGATATTTGTCAAACAACTGCATGGCTTCGCTGCCCGAGATTCCTTTATGCATCTTGTAATGCTCAACACAAAAGGAAATAAAATAAAGAATGTCTGAATCCATGACGCTGACTATTACGTTCAGAGAATATGTTTAATATATGTCTACCCCACCCACGACCTGTTTGAGGTCATTTTCTGCGTGGGACGCTGCAAAGATAAATATAATTTTCGTTTCAACCTCTTCTAATCACAATAATTTTTCACTTGAAGGGTAAAAAAGGAAGGAATGGGCTATGGATGCATGAATACACTTATTCTTTCACACGAATGTCCATGAAGGATTCCATATCATTATCCATGAATGATTTATGATATCTCCGTGTGTCCATTCATGGGTCGAACAGTCTGCGTTTAGACATGCAATCCAAGACCTATAGAGCTTTCAGTCTACACCTATAGAGCTTCCAGCCTGAACCTATAGAACTTTCAGTCTGAACCTATATAGTCGTTTGGTTTTCCCATTGGTGGGAAAACTGCGAGAGTCTAATGGATGACCCTCCTATGAGGGGGTGTCATACCCTCTTAAGAGGAGGTGTCATATCCTCCTAAGAGGGGCCGCCTTACCCTCCTAAGAGGGTCGCCAAGGTCGTACAGAAGACACATTCCATGCAACACGCATATATGAAAACAATTCAAAATAGCCTTCACATCTTCACGTTTTGGTTTATACACTTGTATATCAGCAGATAAAAGTGTGAAGGGTAGTGTGAAGGCAGTGTGAAGATGTGAAGAAAAGGCCAGTTTTTAGGGCAAATTTTAAGGAATATTCACAATCAAAATGACTATTTTCAGCTCATTTCACCGCTTCATCTCCATAATTAAGCCAAATTACTCATTAGCAAATTGATATTCAACTCACTAATCGGAATTTACGATTCAATTCAAATTAATTAGAGAGAGATTGCGCCATTTTCTTTGCGAGATTATTGGTTAAATCGATGCACTCAATGAGACCACGTCATTTTTTCAGTCGTTCTCTGCAAAACTTTATTTTCTCACACTTTTTTGGGGGTACAGACAGCGACGGAGGGGACTGGGAAATGGCAAAATGATGGTAGAAATGTGATTTTTCTGGCATTTTATTTGGTGCGAAACGATTTTCGCGTTAATTTTACGGCGCAAAAACGTAATAAACCCTATCTATTAACTCTTTAAACCCTGTTTCTATGAAAAAGTACTTAGCAGAAATGGTGGGCACAATGGTGCTCGTTCTCATGGGTTGCGGCGTAGCCGTGAGCCTTGGTTGCAACAATGGTGATCCCGAGACAGTTATCGGCACCGCCATGGCGTTTGGTCTGTCCGTCGTTGCGATGGCTTATGCCATCGGCGGCATCAGCGGTTGCCACATCAACCCAGCCATCACGTTGGGCTGCTTCCTCTCGAAGCGCATCTCGGGCAAGGACGCCTGCTTCTACATGCTCTTCCAGGTCATTGGTGCCTTCATCGGCTCTGCTCTCCTGTGGCTGCTTACTTCCAATTCTGGTCTCGAGGGCACTGGAGCTAACGACCTTCAGGACGGTGTAAGCGTCGTAGGCGGTCTGTTGGCCGAGATCATCTTCACGTGTGTGTTTGTCCTCGTTGTGCTCGGCACCACGGACGCGAAGAAGGGCGCCGGCAACTTCGCAGGCCTCGCCATCGGTCTGTCCCTCGTGCTCGTTCACCTCGTCTGCATCCGCTACACTGGCACCAGCGTGAACCCCGCCCGCAGCATTGCTCCCGCCGTGTTCCAGGGAGGCACCGCGCTCAGCAACCTTTGGATCTTCATCGTAGGTCCCTTCGTCGGAGCTATTTGCGCTGCCGGCATCTGGGCGCTCATCGGCTGCGACTGCGAGAAGTGCGAGAAATAAGCTGAAATAGAAACGCTAACGACGAAGAAGGTCGAGCCGTAAGGCCCGACCTTCTTTAATGATGGGAAGTTAAATGAAGGCATGGGGAGTCAGCTCCCTAAACGATCATGTATTGATTTTCTTCTTGAGAAAGCGTCCGGTGTAGCTCTGTGCACAGTTGGCGACCTCCTCGGGAGTACCCGTGCAAACGACATTACCCCCATCAGCACCGCCTTCGGGACCGAGGTCGATGATGTGGTCGGCACGGCTGATGACGTCGAGGTTGTGCTCGATGACGACGATGGTGTGTCCGCGCTCGATGAGGGCATCGAAGGAGGCAAGCAGACGGCGTATGTCGTGGTAATGGAGACCGGTGGTGGGCTCGTCGAAGATGAAGAGCGTGGGCTCCTGTTTCTCCATGCCGATGTAGTAGGCGAGCTTAACGCGCTGGTTCTCACCACCCGATAGGGTTGAGGACGACTGTCCGAGCTTGATGTAGCCGAGGCCCACATCCTGCAGGGGGCGCAGGCGTCGCACGATCTTCTTCTCGCCATGCTCGGTGAAGAACTCCATGGCTTGGTTGACGGTCATGTTGAGGACGTCGTTGATGTTCTGCCCATGGAAGCGCACGTCGAGGACGTCGCTCTTGAAGCGTTGTCCGTGGCACGACTCACATTCGAGCACGAGGTCGGCCATGAACTGCATCTCGATGGTGACGGTGCCTTCGCCCTTACATTCCTCACAGCGTCCGCCTTCGGTGTTGAAGGAGAAATGGCTGGCGGTGAATCCCATCTGCTTGGACAGTGGCTGTTCAGCAAAGAGGCGGCGTATCTCATCGTAAGCTTTGACGTAGATGACGGGATTGGAACGTGTGCTTCTGCCGATGGGGTTCTGATCAACGAACTCTACGGCCTTGATGGCACTGAGGTCTCCTTCGAGAGCCAGGAATTCTCCCGGGCGGTCGGCTACTTCGTCGAGCTGCCGCTTCATCGCCCTGTAGAACACATCACGCACCAGAGAGCTCTTGCCTGAACCAGAGACACCCGTGACGCAGGTCATGACGTTCAAGGGGAACTTCACGTCGATGCCGCGGAGGTTGTTGGCACGGGCACCCTTAACTTCGATATAGCGGTTAAAGGCCCTCCCCCCGCCCTCCTTGTGAGGGAGGGAGTGGTCACCTACAGGGCTTGCATCTAAGCCAAAAAGCCATTGGAGGGTATGGGAGCGCTGGAGGGTTTCTTGGGAAACGGCCTTTGGGGGGAGGGACGACAAGTTACCTTCCCACACGACTTCTCCACCCAAACGTCCGGCTTCGGGGCCGATGTCGATGATGTAGTCGGCGGCACGGATGATGTCCTCGTCGTGCTCGACAACGATGACGGTATTGCCTAAATCTACCAACTGACGAAGGACACCGATGAGACGTTGGGTGTCGCGAGAATGAAGACCGATACTGGGTTCATCGAGGATGTACATGGAACCGACGAGCGCCGAGCCGAGGGAGGTGGCAAGGTTGATGCGCTGGCTCTCGCCACCGGAGAGGCTGTTGGAACGTCGTCCGAGGGTGAGGTAACCGAGACCCACATCGAGCAAGAACTGCAGACGGCTCTCGATCTCCGTGAGGAGGCGCTTGGCGACCTGGTATTCGTGGGCGGTGAGGGTGGGTCCGGGTATACTCTCGTCGGTGAGGCTCTTCACCCATTTTATGAGTTCCGTGATAGGGAGATCGACGAGTTCCGTGATTGCCCGTCCGCCCACCTTGACGTATGTGGCCTCGGGTTTCAGACGCGTGCCGTGACAGTCGGGACACTCGGTCTTGCCCGTGTAGCGAGCCAGCATGACGCGGTTCTGAATCTTGTAGCGTCCCTCGCGAAGGTAGTCAAAGAAGAGGTCGATGCACACATCGCCACGCTGCCAGCGTTCCTCGATAGAAAGCCCGGAATGGCGGCCGTGCCACAGGAGGTTTTTCTCCTCCTGCGTGAGTTCATAGTAAGGTTTGAAGATGGGGAAGCGTATGCGCTCGGCCTGACGGATGAACTCGGTTTTCCACTCGTTCATCTTCTCGCCCCGCCAGCATTGAACACACCCCTCGTAAACGCTCAGCGTAGAGTTGGGAATGACGAGGTGCGGGTCTATGCCTGTGACACTGCCCCACCCTTCACAGGTCGGGCAGGCACCCATCGGTGAGTTGAAGGCAAAGAGCAGGTCGGAGGGTTCCTCGAAGCTCATGCCATCGGCTTCGAAGCGCGTGGAGAATACGTGTTCGATGCCCGCCGGCAGGAAACGAAGCATCATCTCGCCACCACCCTCGTAGAAAGCGGTCTCGGCAGAGTCCACGAGGCGTGAGACTACAGAGGCAGACCCAGCCCCCCTCCCTGCTCCCCCTGTGAGGGGAAGAGCAGTCACCTCTGACTGTTCGGGGACTGAGAGGCGGTCGATGAGAAGACGGATAGCAGAATGTTGATTGGCAGGAGCATTTGCTCCCTCCCTCACAGGAAGGGCTGGGGGTGGGTCTTTTAGATAATCCTCAATGCGCCAAATGCCATTGGTATCTGCTCCCTCACAACCTGGGAGAGCGGGGGTTGGATCTATCCATACCCTCGTATATCCTTCCTGAAGATAGGCCTTGAGTTGTTCCTCGAGGGTGCGCCCTTCGGTGAGACGTATGGGACAGAGGACGAGGAAGCGTGTGCCCGGCGAATAAGAGAGCATGCATTGCACAACATCCTCGGTGGTGTGCTTACGGACTTCCTGCCCGCTGATGGGGCTATAGGTGCGACCGATGCGCGCAAAGAGCAGACGCAGGTATTCGTAGATCTCCGTACTGGTGCCGACGGTTGAACGCGGATTGCGGGAGATGACTTTCTGCTCGATGGCAATGGCGGGCGGAATGCCTGAGATGTAGTCACACTCGGGTTTGCTCATGCGTCCCAGGAACTGGCGGGCATAGGCATTCAGGCTCTCGACATAGCGACGCTGCCCTTCGGCATACAGCGTGTCGAAAGCCAGTGAGCTCTTTCCGGAGCCGCTCAAGCCCGTGATGACAACCAACTTGTTGCGAGGAATGTCGAGGGTGACATTCTTCAGGTTGTTGACACGAGCGTTCTGGATATGGATAGACTCACTCATGCTATAGCTTCACCGTTTTCTTTGCGCCCTTGCTCTCGTTCTGCATACGATCGAGTGCCGTGACGACGTAAGTCCACTTTTGCTTGCCGTTGTCGTAAGGCAGGTTGAGGAACGTGTTGGGGGTGATGGCCAGGATATGGTCGGTCTCTTCGAGTTTCACTTTCTCGCCTTTAGCAAAGCGATAGACGACATAGAAGTGCGCTTCGTCCAAAGGCTTCTTAGCTTTAGGCGCCTGCCAGAAGAGAACGTATCCGTCGCTGGTCCAGATGGGTTTGATGCGTCGCGGTTTGCCGGGTGCTTTCTTGTCAATCCACGGCATCACGGGCTGCAAGGCCGGTGTGCGATGGTAGATGGTGCGAAGCATCGTGCCATAGCCGCCACGGTCATCGGCCACGGCACGGGCATACCATTGGCACGAGCCATAGACGCCGGGCAAGCCACGTTGGAGAACCATCTTGGCATGCATCTGATGCTGCGAAGGATTGGCAGGATCGGGATGAGCCACGGTGCGATCAACATCCTGACCGATATACAAAGGACGACTGGACGCATAGCGGCTCCACCAACGGATGAGCGTATCGTAGTCAGCGGCACGGTTGCCTATCTCCCAATAGATTTGCGGTATGTTGTAATCAATCCACCCTTCGTTGATCCATTTCAACACATCGGCATATAGGTCGTCGTAGTTCTGCGTGCCGTTGGTTGCCGAGCCTTCAGCCCAGGAACGCTGGTTGCGGTAGATACCAAAGGGCGATACACCGAACTTCACCCAAGGCTTGACGGCATGGATGGTGTTATGGAGCTCGCGGATGAAGGTGTTGACATTCTCGCGCCGCCAGTCGCCACGATCCATGCCACGACCATAAGCGGCATAGGAAGCATCATCGGGGATGGGAACGCCGGCAACAGGATATGGGTAGAAATAGTCGTCGATGTGGAAGCCGTCGATGTCATAACGCGCTACGATGTCAGCTGCGACCTGGCAGATGAAGGCGCGGTTCTCAGGACGGCCCGGGTCGAAGATCATGAGGTTGTCGTAGAGGAAACAGCGGTCGGGGTGCTGCACGGCATAGTGGGTCGTGGCCATCGCCGTAGTGCCCTTGGTCTTGGCACGATAGGGGTTGATCCAGGCGTGCAGTTCCATGCCACGTGCATGGCATTGCTCAACCATCCACTGGAGAGGATCCCAATAGGGCGAGGGCGGTGTGCCCTGCTGACCCGTCAGATAGCGGCTCCAAGGTTCGAGCTGACTGGCATAGAGCGCATCGCCTTCGACGCGACACTGGAAGAGGATAGCATTGATGCCATCGGCCTGCAACGCATTGAGCTCACGCGTCAGCTCGGCTTGCATGGCATCGCGGCCGATGCCCTGCCATTGACCGTTGACAGCCTGAATCCAAGCACCACGAAATTCACGTTTGGGGTTCTTCGCTACCTGAGCAGCTATCGTGCCTGACAGCAAGCAGGCAACGATGAGGAGAAACAGAGATTTGTACTTTTGCATAGTGGAAAAATTGTTTTTCGACTGCAAAAGTAATAAAAGAAGAACGGTTAACCAAAGAAATACCGAAAAACTTACTTTACACCTTTATAATTATACGCACGCGAGGCTTTTTCATGCCCTTGCGAAGGACTCGAGGAGCCGGAAAGCATCGCCATCAAGGGCCTGAACATCGAAATCGGCTTCCACCGCCGGCACGAGGCACGACATGCCTTTGTGCAGTTCAACGGTATTGCCCGAAGCTGTGCGGATCACTCCCCTGCCCGACAGGCACGACAGCGTGACGAAGCTGTCCTCGGCAAGGAGGTTGCGGCGGAGCTGCGTTGACGTCGAAAGCACACTGACAACGAAATAACGACAATCGACGATGCGCACAGCACCTTCGTCAACCGGCGAGTAGGCCGTGCGGTAGTTAGCATAGACGTTGAAGTCTATGGCATCCAGCGCCTCATCGGTATGCAACTGGCGCGGCTTGCCGTCGAGCCCCAGACGATGGTAGTCAAAGAGACGATAGGTGACATCTGAGCTCTGCTGAATCTCGCACAGGAGAATGCCGCTGCAGATGGCATGGACACGTCCGGCTGGAATGAAGAACACATCGCCGGGATGCACCTCATGACGGGCGAGGACATCCACGATCGAGCCATCGGCCACACGACGCCGGTATTCCTTGCGCGTAATCTTCTCCTTGAAGCCAGCCAGCAGCGTAGCCCCGGGCTCCGCATCCATGACATACCACATCTCGGTCTTACCCAACTTGTTATGTCGTTCCTTGGCCAAGGCGTCGTTGGGATGCACCTGAATGGAAAGGTCGTCCTGCGCATCAATGAACTTCACGAGCAGAGGGAACGAACGGCCGTCGGCCTCGAAGATATGACGTCCCATGAGCGAAGGACCATAGCGTCCCACCAGCTCATTGAGCGTCTTGCCGGCCAGAGGGCCTTCGGCCACTACGGACTGACTCGTCGGCACGTCGCTGATCTCCCAGCTCTCGCCCAGACGGCGGTTGTCGAGGGGAAGACCTTTGAGCACTTGAAGCTTGTGACCACCCCACACCAGTTCATGCAGGTTAGGTTGAAACGTAAGAGGATAAAGCGATTCCATAATGTCTGTTTATTGTTTTCGGCAGCAAAAGTACTCCTTTTTGCAGAGAAATAGCGCCTCTTTTTATGCAAAAAATGTCACATTCTCGGCAAAGACGCACTTTTTGCATCTTTTTTTGGCATTTCATATCATTATTAGGTCAGAAAACGTTATCTTTGCACCCTCATTCAACAACGCATCACATACCAATGGCCCATATTGCTCTTATCACAGGTGTCACAGGACAGGACGGTTCGTTCCTATCCGAATTTCTGCTGGACAAAGGCTACGAAGTTCATGGCATCATCCGCCGCTCGAGCGTGGATTTCCGCGAACGCATCGTTCATCTCGAGGGGCGTCCCCATTTTCATCTTCATTACGGTGACATCACCGACTCGATGTCTGTGTTGCAAATCATCGGCAAGGTTCGCCCCACCGAAATCTACAACCTGGCTGCTCAAAGCCATGTGCAGGTGAGTTTTGACGCTCCGGAATATACCGCCAACGCAGATGCTACGGGCGTGCTGCGCATCCTTGAAGCCGTGCGCCAAAGTGGCCTCACCGACACCTGTCGCATCTATCAGGCTTCGACCTCCGAGCTCTACGGCAAAGTGGAGCAGGTGCCTCAGAACGAAGAGACACCCTTCCACCCTTACAGCCCTTACGCCGTGGCCAAGCTCTATGGTTATTGGATCGTGCGTGAATATCGTGAAGCATACGGCATGTACTGCTGCTCGGGCATCCTCTTCAACCACGAGAGCGAACGACGTGGCGAGACCTTCGTGACACGTAAGATCACACTGGCCGCAGCCCGCATCGCTCAGGGTAAGCAGGAGTGCCTGTACCTGGGCAACCTGTCGTCGCTACGCGACTGGGGTTATGCACGTGATTACGTGGAATGTATGTGGCTCATCCTGCAACAGCCCAAACCCGAAGACTTCGTCGTGGCAACAGGCGAACAGCACAGCGTGCGCGAGTTCTGTCAGCTGGCGTTCAGACATGCCGGCATCGAGTTGGAATTTCGCGGCGAAGGAGCCGACGAGGAAGGTGTATGTGTGGCAGTTAGCGGACAGGCAGCAAAGACACTTATCGGTAAGACGCTCGTCAAAGTGAGCCCAGACTTCTACCGCCCCACCGATGTCGTCAACTTATGGGGCGATCCAACAAAAGCAAAGAAGGTGCTCGGATGGAATCCACAACGGACCACGTTCGAAGAACTCATCCGCATCATGGTAGAACACGATATGGCCAAGGTGGCAGGCGACGAAGCGGCAGCACACGTGCGAACCAACCTGGCAGAATATCTCGAAAAAGGAATCGTTAAATAATGAACAAGAACGCAAAGATATACGTTGCCGGTCATCGCGGACTCGTAGGTTCCGCCATCTGGAACAACCTCATCGCCCGCGGTTTCACTAACCTCGTGGGACGTACCCATGCCGAGCTCGACCTAATGGACGGTGCTGCCGTGAAGGCTTTCTTCGACAGCGAACGTCCTGATGCTGTGGTACTTGCTGCGGCCCATGTGGGCGGCATCATGGCTAATCTGCACGACCGTGCCGATTTCATCTTCCAGAACCTACAAATCCAGCAAAACGTGATCGGCGAAGCCTGGCGCCATGGCGTGCAACGCCTGCTGTTTCTCGGTAGCACATGCATCTACCCCCGTGAAGCCCCACAGCCTATGCGCGAGGACTGCCTCCTCACCTCCCCTCTCGAATACACCAACGAGCCTTACGCCATCGCGAAAATCGCAGGCCTGAAGCTCTGCGAAAGCCTGAACCTGCAATACGGTACCAATTACATTGCCGTCATGCCTACGAATCTCTATGGTCCCGGCGACAACTTCGACCTAGAGAAGTCACACGTCCTGCCTGCCATGATACGCAAGTTTCATGATGCAAAGGTCTCTGGTGCTGACCACGTTACGCTCTGGGGAACAGGCAATCCCCTACGCGAATTCCTATGGAGCGAGGACATGGCAGATGCCAGTGTACACGTGCTGCTCAACGTAGATTTCAAAGATACATACAATGATGCCGCAGTCAATGCCGACGGCATCCGCGAGATACGCAACTGCCACATCAACGTCGGCACAGGCATCGAGCATACCATCCGTGAAGTGGCAGAAAAAGTAAAGGCCGCAGTTGGCTTCCAAGGTACCATCGTATGGGACACGACGAAACCCGACGGCACGCCCCGCAAACTCACCGATGTCACCAAGCTCCATCAACTGGGCTGGCACCACACCGTAGAGCTCGACGAAGGCATCCAAAGGCTCTACCAATGGTTCCTCGAGCACCCAGAACATCGCTAACCCGTTAAATAAACCTAAAATTAGTTCTCATTTTTGGTTAAAAGCCGCTTTGTCATTAGCTTTGCATAAAAATAGTTAACCACACATAAAAAAAGTATGATTATGTACAAGAAGATTATCATGGGCTGTCTGATGGCCCTCTGCGCGCTCAGCGCCAACGCCCAATTCGAAGCCGGCAAGTTCTATACGAACCTTTCCACGACCGGCCTGGGTCTTTCCTACAGCAAGAACGACAAGCTTCGTTTCGACGTCGGTGCCACTGCCGGTATCTTCGTTGCCAACGATTGGTTGATTTTTGCGCAAGCCGACTACAACCACAAGCGCTTGATGTACTCCCGCCTCGGCAATCGTAAGGTGCATCAGGACGAAGTGCTCTTAGGTATTGGCGGACGCTACTACATCGAACAGAACGGTATTTACCTCAGCCTCGCCGCTCAGTACTGCCACCATGAACAATCCAACGACAATCTCTTCTTCACACCCGAGATTGGCTATGCCTTCTTCATCAACCAGTACCTCACCATCGAGCCGGCCGTCTATTATCAGATGTCAGTGAACAACTTCGCTGATGCCAGCACCGTGGGCCTCAAGCTCGGCGTGGGCTTCTACTTCTAACCTATCTCCTCATCAACTTACCAACTAACTTATCTTATGAAAACTAACCTCAGTTCACAAATCACGTTGGATCGCGTGTCACCACGTTACTACCGTCCGGGAGGCAACATTGAACGGTCCGTGCTCACACGCTTCGAAAAGCTACCCACGGACATCTATGCCTCTGCTGAAGAAGGAGCTTTGGAGGTGGCTTTGAAGATTGCTGCCACCATACGTCAACGTCAACGCGAGATCCGAGCTTGTACCATGGCTTTTTCGGGAGGCGCGACCCTCACGGAAGTCTTCAACCAGCTCATCCGTATGCACAAGGAAGAGGGGCTGAGCTTCCAGAATGTTGTCGTCTTCGTCACCTATGAATACTACCCCCTGCCTGCTGATTCCGTGCAGTCGAATCTCAAGATGTTGAAGGAACAGTTCTTCGACCATCTCGATATCCCATCCCAGAACATCTACCCGCTCGACGGCACGACACCCCAGGAGAGGGTGACGGAGCATTGCATGGCCTACGAGAAGATGATCGAACAGATGGGCGGCATCGACATCGCGCTGCTCGGCATCGGACGTATGGGCAACATCGCGCTGAACGTCACGGGTTCCCAGCGCAACAGCCACACCCGTCTCGTGCTGCTTGATCCTACGAGCCGTGCTGAAGCCGTCAAGGTGTTCGGCTCTGAGCAGAACGTTCCCGTCTGTGCCATCACTATGGGCGTTTCCACGATTCGTCAGGCTCGCAAGATTTTCCTCCTGGCATGGGGCGAAGAAAAAGCAGAGGTCATCAAGAACGCCATCGAAGGAGAAATCACGGATGCACAAAGCGCTACCTTCCTGCAGATGCACAACAACACGCAAGTGGTTCTCGACCTCTCGGCAGCTGCCAACCTCACACGTATTCGCCGTCCGTGGCTCGTCACCTCATGCGACTGGGACGACAAGCTCATCCGATCAGCTATCGTATGGCTGTGCCAAAAGACAGGCAAGCCCATCCTCAAGCTCACCAACAAGGATTACAACGAATATGGACTCGGCGAACTCCTGGCGCTGTACGGCTCGGCTTACGAGGTGAACATCAAGATCTTCAACGACCTGCAGCACACCATCACAGGATGGCCTGGCGGAAAGCCTAATGCCGACGACTCCAACCGTCCGGAAAGAGCCAAGCCAGCTCAGAAACGCATCATCATCTTCTCACCCCACCCCGATGACGATGTCATCTCGATGGGCGGCACACTCCAGCGCCTCGTTAAACAAAAGCATGAAGTTCATGTGGCTTACGAGACCAGCGGCAACATCGCCGTCGGCGACGAGGAAGTCTTCCGTTTCATGCATTTCGTACGCGGCTTCAACAAACTCTTCGACGAGGGCAAGAACGAGGTTATCAACGCACGTTATAAGGAATTCACCGATTTCATCAACAAGAAGAAACCCGAGGACTTTGACACACGTGACATCCTCGAAGTGAAAGGTCTGATCCGTCGTGGCGAGGCACGCATCGCATCGCTCTACAGCGGCATACCTCTCGAGCGCGTACATTTCCTCAACCTGCCGTTCTACGAGACAGGTAAGATCCAGAAGAACCCCATCAGCGAGGCTGACGTTGACATCGTGCTGAACCTGCTGCGTGAGGTTAAGCCCCACCAGATCTTCGTCGCCGGTGACCTTGCCGACCCCCACGGCACACACCGCGTCTGCACGGATGCCGTCCTCGCTGCCATCGATCTTGAGAAGGAAGCCGGAGCCGAGTGGCTCAAGAACTGCCGCATCTGGATGTATCGCGGCGCATGGGCTGAATGGGAGATCGAGCATATCGAGATGGCCGTACCCATCAGCCCTGAAGAGCTCAGAGCGAAACGCAATGCCATCCTCAAGCATCAGAGCCAGATGGAAAGCGCACCCTTCCTCGGGAATGACGAACGACTGTTCTGGCAACGTGCTGAAGACCGCAACCACGCCACGGCAGAGCTCTACAACCGTCTCGGCTTGGCGGCTTACGAGGCCATGGAAGCCTTCGTGCAATATCATCCTCTTTAATCGAGAATCCATCTTTTATCTCCTTTATTATGAAGCTCCGTGGTGCTATCCGCGGAGCTTCTGTGATGAAAAAAAGCGAAAAATTTGGAGGATTCAACAAAACGTTATATCTTTGTAGCGCTTTTGTAAAGCCGACCTTGCAAATCAACGTAATGACAGATATAATATCTCATGACGCCGTGGTAAAAGCCATTGATAATGAGTGTGTTCACGTAACCATCATTCAATCATCGGCTTGTTCGGGTTGTGCGGCAAAAAAAATGTGTAGCAGCGCCGAAGCCAAGGAGAAGGACGTGGATGTCTTCACGTCGCAGGCCTCGTCGTATCAGGTGGGTCAGAAGGTGGTCCTCGAAGGACGTCTCACCGACGGCCGTCGTGCAGCAATCATAGCCTACGGACTGCCGCTGTTGCTCATGTTGCCCGTGCTGTTCGTTGCTATCCGACTGACAGGCAGCGAGCCGCTTGGCGCACTTTGTGCTTTGATTACCGTAGCTCTCTACTACGTCGTCATCTATCTCTTCTTCCGTAAGCGTTTGCAACAATCCTTTTCATTCCGCATCAAACATTAAACAA
>JAEEGL016889369.1_pt1 | contig 43677 bp, 28 predicted proteins | sample 9134231 | NCBI WGS metagenome assembly JAEEGL01 (sample SAMN16246548, study PRJNA631951) | gut metagenome | biome: gut microbiome; feature: rumen; material: fiber-attached | host: Bos | place: Iran: Karaj | collected 2018-10
CAGAAGTTTATTACCTGGAAGCAGCATCAATGTATGCTCTGAACAAGGTTAAGGAAGCCCGGAACATAATATCTTTTGCTACATCACTTTATCCTGATAATGCTGAGTTCGTATCTTTGTTTTTTAGAAACGAATATGAAATCTGCCAGAAATCAGGTGCTCAGGTTCCGTACAAGGAAACTTCTAACGTAGAGCTTTTCCAGTCCTTGCTGAAACGAGTTTACTCCATATTCGAGAAAAGCCCTGAAATCCTTCTTTATGCAGCGTTTTTTGCGGATCAGGAAGAAGCTTCAAATCTGATAAGACTTTACACAGCCGGAACTGACGTGTATGGATACGACATTTTTTATCCGTTCGCTTCGATGAAATGCGGCTTCCTTACGGAAACACAGGCGTTTGACGCATATACAGAAATATCAGGCGGGGTTTTTAAGTATGATATGTTCAGCAAAATGGCACGCGAGATGAAAAGCGAAAATGCTAGAAGTCATTTGCAGAGCGTCTTGTCTGGTTTTTCAGCCACGATAAAATTCAGTTCATTAGAAAACGGTGTGTATGACTTAACTTGTTCATATAAATACGGCCGTCCGGAGAAAATTGTTTATGACAGAACCGACGACGGTGTTGTGGAATGGTATATTGAATGTGACTACGGAGCACCTGTTTATTGTATGGACAATGAACATCAGTATTCGGTGAGATATCACAGCTTTCCGTCCATAAAAAATGCTGAATTTTTAAGCACCGGTGCGTCATATTCGTTCGTTCCGTTCAGCGAGAATTGGACTCCAGTCGTTTTTGAAAAAGCTTCTTTTGGAAACGATAACAATCCGTTTTTTATTCCAGTTCTTTCTGAAAAATCCGTGGAAAATGGAAGATATCAGATTCTTTCTGAAACAGATGCGCTTAAGAATGCTAATCAGGTGAAACTTCCTCTTTCTGATGGGAATAAAAATGAAGTCGTTTTCTCTTTATTCGAGAAAAAGCCTGTGAGCGCAACTTATTTCGAAAATGGCACCGAATATGCTGATGCTGTTTTTAGCAACGGTTTGCTTTCTTTGCGTAACGTCGATATGGATAGAGACGGTGTTAAAGAGATGAAAGAGATGTATAGAATTCCGTATGAGAAGACGGATGAAAAAACTCAAAAAACTCTTACAAGCTCTCTTTTCGGAAAGCTTCCTTACAATCATGATTTATGGCTCTCTGATCTTTATATAGATACTGACGGTGACACGTCGTTTGATTATCATGCTGTATATTCAGAAGACGGATGGACTCATTCGTTCTGGGGTGTAGACGAAAATGGTGGATATGAATCGTCTTATTCGGAGAATTTCGACGGTTCTTTGCGCGAGGTTCAGTTTTATCATCCGCTTGAAAATGTTCTTATAACAGCGATGATGCGCGGTGAGCGTTTGATTACGATTTCTGTCGGCAAGGAAATATATTCAATATTTTACGATGAGCCGAACGATTTTTACTGGGTTTACAAACGCCCGTCTGAAAGCAGTTTTGTGCCGAAGATAAAGAGTCTCCTAGATGAGCAGGGAAGTGGGCTTAACGTAATGGTCATCTACGATTTGGAAGATGGTTCCCGTGTCCTTGCCGAAAAAACGTGTGGCGTTTATTTCGGAGTCATTGTGTATGATTAATGGCGGTCGTCGTCTCCTGGTTTTTGGGTTAGCTACAATCATCCTTTCATCTTTATGTCTTTTTGCGCTAGTTTCTTGCGGAACTTTTTCCGGAGCACCGCGACTGATACCGGATTATACTGTCGAGCAGATACGTTACTCGGAAGCTCAGAATATCCGCCGTTCTATTTCCGATAAGCCGGTTTATTCTTTGTGGCTTGCATATCTTCTGCTCCAGAAAGATCCCGGTGACGATATACTGAACGTTCTTTTCGAAGATTGCGTAACATGCGTAAAATCAGAAATGGAAAAAGATGTTGCTGATTCGAAATGGTATGAAGCTGATAAACTGTGCAAAACGCTTGTATGTGTGTGCGGCTCAGAAGCAGTTTCTCAGGAACTCCAGACAACAATCCTTACAAATCTCGCTTCCAAAACTGTTGGAAACAAAGAACGCGTTGAAGCCAATATAGTAGATTTTTCGGAGATGACGGGAACAGAAAAGTCGGAGCCGGTACCTAAAACATCGGATTTTATAAAAGGAACGGTCACTGTTTGGGTTGATAAAGGTGTCACTGTACAAAACAGGGTGGGGTACAACGAAATTGCGCTCGGTTCCGGTTTTTTCATTGACGAATCTGGATATATCATCACCAACTATCACGTTATTCAAAGCGAGGTTGATCCGAAATATGAAGGTTTCTCGCGGCTTTACATAAAGCTTGCCGGAAAACCCGATGATCGCATACCGGCTAAAGTTATCGGCTGGGATGCGTCAGTTGATCTTGCGCTCATAAAAGCTGATGTAAAACCGGGGTTTGTGTTCCAGCTTGGTTCCGCGTCCGATTTGGAAATAGGTGACAGAATAATTGCAGTCGGTTCTCCGCTAGGTTTGGAGCCTACTGTCACTTCTGGAATTATTTCTGCTGTAGATCGTGATGTCGGGATGCCTGGTAAAGTCATACAGATTGATGCTGCCGTAAACTCCGGGAATTCTGGCGGACCAGTAGTTGATGATGCTGGCAAAGTTCAGGGCGTTGTTTTTGCCGGTCTTATGCAGTATCAGGGACTTAATTTCGTAATACCTGTCGAATCTCTGAAAGCAGAGCTTGCAGCGCTTTCTTGCGGCGGAGAAATCCTTCATCCATGGATCGGCATCGCAGGGCGGACAAAAAAAGTGTATCCGTCAGATGAAGAAGGAATAGGAGTGGAAGTCCTTTATGTTCTGCCGGCAGGAATTGCTGATTATGCAGGAATAAAACCAGGAGATGTTATCTGTTCGTTTGACGGCGTTCCTGTAAAAGATATGGATGAGCTTCACAATGCGATGATACCGTCCGGTACGGACCGCATTGTGGATATCGAGATACTTTCCGGCACCCCGGACACGCCCACAACGAACGCGACCGACGAAATCAAAGCAGTCGCGACCGATCCCTTCCGCAGGTCTGTAAAAATCTATCTTGAGCAGCGGCCAGAATATCCCGGCTTTACTATATGCGAGAACGATCTGCTTTATAAAGCGTTTTATCCTGTTGTCGGCATGGAACTTGAACCGGTTTCTTCCTCGCGCAGAAAGTTCGCTGTGAAATCCGTCATAAAAGGCAGCATCGCTGATGAAAGCGGTTTTTCGGACGGGGACCCTGTGGAAATCATATCCGCGGAACCTACTCTCGACAAAAGTTATTTATACGTTGAAGTCTACGCGAAAAAAAGACGGAAAGGATATCTTGGCGTGACGCTCGGTTTCGCTGTTCCTCTGGACAGTACAAGCTTTTTCTAATAAAATGACGCAAATGACAGATTTATCACTTAAGCGTAATTTTTGCATCGTTGCGCATATCGACCACGGAAAATCAACTCTTTCGGATCGTCTTATCCAAAAAGCTGCGATTATCGATGACAGGCAGTTTCAGAATCAAATTCTCGACAACATGGATATTGAACGCGAGCGCGGTATTACTATAAAAAGCCAGGCTGTTACGATTCCATACACTGCGAAAGACGGAAAAACATATGAGCTTAATTTCGTAGATACGCCCGGTCATGTTGACTTTTCATATGAGGTATCACGCGCGATAGCTTCTTGCGAAGGCGCGCTTCTTCTTATTGATGCGTCGCAAGGAGTAGAGTCTCAAACTCTCTCGAATATGTACCTTGCTATGGAGCAGGATTTGGAGATTGTCCCTGTCGTGAACAAAATAGACCTTCCATCTGCGGATATTCCTTCTGTAAAACATCAGATTGACCACGACCTTGGGCTTGACCCGGACGGAGCTGTTCTTGTTTCCGCAAAAACTGGCGAGGGCGTTGATGAGCTTTTCGAGGCGATTGTAACGCGTATACCGTGCCCAAAAACGAACGATGACGGAAAGACACGAGCATTGATATTCGACTGCCATTACGACCCGTACAGGGGCGTTGTCGTGCATCTGCGTATGATAGATGGCTGCATCAAGACTGGTCAGACAATCCGGCTTATGTCTTCCGGAGCAGATTACCGCGTCGAGCAAGTCGGTGTTTTCAAGATAAAGCTTGAGGAAACAGGCGAGCTTTCTGCAGGTGATGTTGGATATATCATTGCGGGAATAAAGACAGTTTCCGATGTCCGCGTTGGTGAGACAGTCACGCTTGCGGATAACCCGGCAGAAGAGCCTCTTCCCGGTTTCAAGGATGTTAAGCCTGTAGTTTTTTCTTCAATTTACCCGATGGACTCAAACGATTACGAGGAGCTTAAAGACAGCATGGAGAAACTTAAGCTCAACGACGCGAGCCTTGTTTACGAAAAAGACTCATCTCTCGCTTTGGGCTACGGTTTCCGCTGCGGTTTCCTTGGGCTTCTTCACTTGGAAGTTGTTCAGGAGCGGCTTGAGCGCGATTTTGACCAGTCCGTTATTTTTACGGCCCCATCCGTCCGCTATCAGGTAACGCTTTCCAATGGAGAAGAATTCTTCGTCGATAATCCTGCGAACTATCCCGACGCAGGAAGACTAAAATCAGCAAAGGAGCCGTATATAAAGGCTTCTATCATCACGCCCGCGACGTATCTCGGTTCGATAATGTCGCTTTGCACCGAAAAACGCGGTGTCCAGGTGAATATGCAGTACCTTGATGAGAAGCGTGTCGAACTGATTTACGAAATGCCGCTTTCCGAAGTTCTTTTTGACTTTTACGACAGGCTCAAAAGCTACAGCCGTGGCTATGCATCGTTTGACTACGAAGTTATCGATATGCGCGAGACTGACCTTGTGAAAATCGATATTCTTCTCAACGGAAAAGGCGTGGACGCGCTTTCACAGCTTTCATACAGAGGAAATGCCGTCGAGCGTGCGCGCCATGTCTGTGAGATGCTCAAAGGCGAAATAAGCCGCCAGCAGTTCAAAATCGCAATTCAGGGTGCTATCGGCAGCCAGATTATCGCGCGCGAGACTGTTAATCCGGTGCGCAAGGACGTTCTTGCAAAGTGTTACGGTGGTGACATTACTCGAAAAAGGAAGCTTCTCGAAAAGCAAAAAGAGGGTAAAAAGCGCATGAAGCTTATCGGTGACGTTGAGTTGCCGCAGAGCGCGTTCCTCGCAGTATTGAAAACTAAAGAAGAGTAATTTTGGTTCATTCGTGCGACGTGTTCACAAAGCAGTCAACTTAATAAACTTGACTCGTTTTTCTAAAAACAACTACGTAGCCGAATTTTTGAAGCAGAAAACATCTGCACAAACGAAGTGCGGAAGCCGTTTTCTGAAGCAAAAATTCGGCGAGAGTAGTTGTTTTTAGCTAAGAAGAAAGTATTTAATTTGCGGCTTTCAAGAACACGTCCACTTCGGCTCTGATTCTGTTCAAAAAATCCTGTGTCATGCGGAACCCGGCGGCGCAATCCGGAAAATGCGCGTACAAGTAACCGCATTCACCAATTAGCTCTTCAAGTTCATTGTCATTTCGCGGCTTTTCGCTTCCTGTAAGAATCGCTTTTATGCGCAAAAGCTTTTTCATCTGATTTTCAACATAACCGCATTCAGCCTTCGCCGCCGGAGCCGCAAAAGCCGATTCCGCTTCGTTCTGTACGGTCTGTGGCGAGGCGATTGGTTTTTGAGTGTTATGATTGATGGCGGCGCATCCGGCATGTACCACAAACTTTTCCGCTACTTCAAACATAACTTCCCGTGTAATGCGCTGTATGCCGCTTTCCATACCTGAATCAGCACAGTCAAACAAATTGCTCACTTTTTCATACCGCTTTGCATAAAGCGCACCGTAACCGGAAAGCGCCGCATCTGTGTATTCAGTACGTCTAGCCTTACCGACAATCGTGTGTGCTGTATGATTGTATGCCGCCGCTGGAGTTCCGGCGGGTTTTCGTCTTTCTGCGGAAATAAGCTGTGATGTATGAGCCGGTGCGCCTTTGCAGTGCGTTTGTCCCGGAATAAACGAAAAGTCAAGTCCGCATACAAAAACTGGAGTTTCTTTTTTCCGTAAATAAAGTGCAGTTTCAACCGCATAGAGTCCGACGGAACCCAGCGGCGGAAAAACTGGAATCCCAAGTGAACGCGCCGCGTTCGTAAGCTCTTTCATAAAAGGCAAAGTGCAGTATTCTGAAAGAAAAAACGAAACATTGCCGCCGCAAAGACGTGTTACACGCGGGCGCGACGTTAAATCGGCAATCACATGAATACCGGACTCCGCCGCGCCTATATACGCTTTTTCAATAGCCAGCTGACATTCAACTGCAACAACTGCATCAGGGCGTATTCTGTTCTGTAAAAGAGCTGGAAGGGCAGCGTCTACACACAGTATAAAAAAGTTCTGTCTGTGCGCGGCGAGCTCAGGCAGCAACTTGTCTGTAGAAAGCCCAGCTCCAATAACAAGAATCGGCTTAGAAACAATATTTTTTTGAAGAAATTGGATATTATTGGTATATTTGAGATATTTGCAACTGTCGCTACAATCACTTTCGTGTGCTTCGAAATCTTGCGCATCATGAAAACCCTTCGCATCATCGCCGCAACAAACAGTTCCTTCAATCATCTTAACGTTTCTAATTATGTCGAGCGCGAACATCCGTCCCATGCGTGTAAGCGTTATATGGTTTTTCCAAAAAGTTTGTATAAAATTATCCACGTATTCAGTAACTTCCGTATACGCTTTTTCATTAAAAACAGTTCCTCCGCTCATCTTTACGACGATTGCGCGTTTAAATGAGCCAGGGGGCGGCAATATTTCACGCCCATTCAAAATGTTCGCAATTTCTGACGGATTGTTAAGCAACACAGAAGAAATCTTTTTACCTTCAGTTTGAAAATGTTCCAAAAAAAACTCATGAAGATGTTTGTCAAAATCTACGGTAAGAATGTGGCATCCCGAAGGCAGTTTATTAAAAAGTTCGGAAAGGCCGTAACCCATAACAGGCGCGTAACACAATATAAGCGTATCTGGAAGCAACGTAAGTCCGTCTATAAATTTTAATACTGAGGCTTCCGGTGCATATTTGGAATAGAGGAATCTTTGTTTGTATAAAACGGAAAAACCCTGTTTGGCTTCTACCATACAGGGTTTTTCGTTAAATTCTAAATCAGTTGTCAAATCAGAATCATTAGAGCATCTGTGCCCACAAATCAAGCACGTTGTTTGTTATATCACCGTTGCTCATCATAACTTGTTCGAATCCTTCCGTAACGAAATTGCGCACATAGTATTCATAATACTGATAGTCGGAGTCACCGGTCTCCTCTTCGTTGATTGTTTCGTTAAGAAGCTTGAGTATGATAATATTGTTTCCTACTGTTATAGGACTAGAGATTTCGTTTGGTTTAAGCGAGAATGCCATTCTGAAGAAAGCCTCGCTTGTCTCAGCTCCAGAAAGTTCCGGGAAATTCGAAAAAGGAAGTGTTCCAAGGAAGTTGTTGTTTCCGTAGTTGATAGCGAATTCAGGAAGTTCCTTTTTCTCTATTCCTGCGGCAGCAGCTGCTTCGTCAAAACCGATTGTTGCAGCATTCGTTGCAAAGTCTTGCGCAATTCCAGTGAAGTAATCATCAACAAGACCCTGCTCATTATAGCGGATATAGTTTTTAACTACATCAAGTGTCTCTTCGTCTGAAAAATCAGAAACTGATGGAGCTTCGTCACATCTAAGAATGATATATCCTGTCGCAGTTTTTGTTACATCAGATACGGAACCAACCGCGAGTGATGTAACTTTTGTGAAATCCTCATCAGATGTAAGAATGTTTTTGAACTGATATGCATATTTGCTTGTAACTTTGCCGTTGTCATCGCAGTATGCTTTTGAAGAAAGAGTCATTGCGGCATCATCGAAAACTATTTCGTTCTTATCGAGCTGATTCTTGATGTTTTTCAGCTCGCTCTCTTCTGTCGCTGTAATTGCAGAGAAGCTGTATTTTTTGAAAAGGTCAGCATTTGCGTTTGCGTAATCTATTGCTTTGTCATCCGGATAGTTTGTCTTGGAGAAAGAGACCATTTCAAAGGAGCGTGTCCGGTTTGTTAAGTCAATAAAGAATTTTCCTTCGTTGTTTGGAGTTTTAAGACCGTAAACCGTATTTGCGATATAATTCGTATCGAGTCCGAAATAATCTTCAACGAATCTGTTCGAGATATTTGCTTTAATGATTGATTCGCGAAGGCTCTTTTTGTATGTCTCTGTTGCTTCGCGGAATGCCTTTGCGGAGTAGTTTCCGTTTTCATCAGTGAAGTATTGAATCATTTCGCGCTTTATTGCGTTCTCTGCAGGAACGTAACCGCTGTCATTTACATAATCGGTATACATCATATCAAGAACGACGGAGTTGAATGCACCCTGGAAAATTGAGTAGTAGTCAAACTGTGAAAGTGAAACTCCCTGTGCCTGTGCTTGCTGCTGATAATACTGTGCGTACTTCTGTACAGCTGCAAGATAGTCAGTGCCGTATCCATACTCAATTTTCTTGCCGTTGTAAGTACCTGCTACCGGATAATCCTGGCCGGAAGAGAATCCTCCGATACTCGGAACAAGTATAAAAACCACTGCGGAAAGTACAAGAATAAATATAGAGCCTGCGGTAAGCCAGATATTTTTTTTGCCTTTTCCTTCTTTCTTTTTATTTTCTTTTTCTAAATCTTTCTCTTTGGATGTCATAGATAATTCCTTCAATAAGATATTCTGATGCAGCAAAAATGTATTGAAACAGCTTGCCGACAATAACAACTGATTTTATCACTGTCATTTTCATGTGTCAACTGAAAGAATGTTTTGATATGTGGAATTTATGAAGAAAACTCGGTGGAATTAGTTATTGGATTGTTTGGTTGTTGGAAAGGAAGCTTTTTTCCCATAAGAAGCGATGATTTAATGCCTCTTATGGGAAAATCATGGGTAAAGGCGAAATTATTTGCTAAGAATAATCTCTTCCGCTGATTTATTGCCGTATGCTTTGGCTATGCCTAAAGCTGTTTTTCCGTCAGCTGATTTTGCGGCTCTTTTTGCTCCGGCATTAATAAGAAGCTTCAATGATTCTGTAGAATCGTTTGCGGCAGCATACATTAACGCTGTATATCCGTAAGCGTCTGTTGCCTCAAGTTTTGCGTTTTCTTTTATAAGAAGCTTAAGTACATCGCAAGATTCTTTCTCGGCCGCGAACATCAGTGCAGTCTTGCAGATATCGTTCTTTCCATATGCGTCGTAAGTGTTTGAAATCCAGAAATTCGCTTCCTGTTCGCTTTCGTATGAAGGGGAGTGTGTCTTGGCGTCTACGTCTGCGCCATATGCAATAAGGACGTTAGCGGTGTTTTCCGCATCCCTTATCGCTGCCCACATTATTGCGGTTTTTCCATAATAATCAGCAGATTCAATGTCGGCTCCTTTGTCCAATAATACTCGTGCAATATAGGAAGAGTCCGTTTCTGTCGCTGTCATCAAAGCTGTCATGCCGATGTTGTTGCGGTTCTCAACGTCTGCGCCTGCATTCACAAGAAGCTCCAGCGAGTCTGAAGCTCCGAAAGCAGCCGCAATCATAAGAGCTGTGAAACCAGCCTCCTGTTTTGCCTCAAGATTTGCTCCGGCAATAACAAGAAGACTTATCACGTCCTTTGAGTTATATCTTGCTGCCCACATTAATGAAGTCCAGCCGTAAGAATCTGCATCGTCAACGTTGGCTTTCTCAGCGATAAGCTTTGATGCTGTTTTGTAATCATTGTTTTTTGCGGCTTTCATGAGTTCCGTAAAGCCATTTTCACCTACAGTCTGGGCAGAAACGGCCACAAGAACTAAGACGAGAAGAATTATTGTTATAGCTTTTTTCATAAAAGCCTCCTGATTATAGATTGCCTCTGATAATGTTCAAGGCAAGTAAAGAATAGCTCCAAGCATATATTGATGTGTCGCTAATCAAAGATTCTAAGGGGTAAAATTGGAATAGTCAACGAATATAAAATATTTTTTGTAATGTATTGACATTTTTTTTTGAGTTTTATATAGTGAACAGCGTCACGGGGGCGTAGCGAAGCTGGTTATCGCGTCGGCCTGTCAAGCCGAAGATCGCGGGTTCAAGCCCCGTCGCTCCCGCAAAAGCCCATCAGTTAGTGATGGGCTTTTTTGTAGAATTATTCGTTTTTTACGGGCAATAGCGCAGTTGGTAGCGCGCCAGGTTCGGGACTTGGAGGTCGCGGGTTCAAATCCCGCTTGCCCGATTTTTTATTTTAAACACATTGAATACACTGCTAAGTTAAAATCCACAAGATATGTTTGTAATGTAAAATTAGTATTTGAGGTGCTTTTTAGTAAGCTGTGTCGTAAATCGTGTTAATTCAATGATTTGCAGTTTATTTAAAGACTCCGGATAATCAAAAAAATTGGTTTTTAGGAAACAAAAAATCTTTTTCTTTTTTAAAGTGTGTTTTTTTATTTTCTATTGTGTTATACTTAATACAATGGAGGTAATATGAAAAAAAACATAATACTTATTTTAATTATCGCTCTCATGATTATGCCAGTTTTTGCCCAAGATGCAGAAGCAGAAATCGAAGATGACGGTGCTGCTTCACTTGGTATGTATTTTTGTGCTGGAGAATTCTCAATGATAGGACTTCATTATCAGCAATGGTTCGGAAACCACGGAATTATGGTCTCTGGCGGACTTACCGGTGATGTTTTTAGTGCTGTCGCTGAATATGAGTATTGCGTCTATTCTGCAAAGTTCACGGATATACTCAATTCTCGCCTTTATTTGTGGATTCTTGGTGGTGTTGACTGTGTGAACGAACATAATTACATTTCATCCACAGAGACCTATGAAGACGATTTTTATGTAAATGCAGTAGGTTCCCTCGGTGTCGGAATTGAATTCGTGTGGTGGAAACATCTTTCTATTCCTGTTCAGTTCGGTTATGTCATTGAAGCACCTCATAAAACAAAGATGTCATTCAGCTTCGCTTCTGGAATACGTTATCGATTCTAGTATTCTGGAAAAGATTGGAGTTAAGAAATCTTTACGAATTCTTAATTCTTAGATTTTTTTTGTGACACTTTGCGGACAATAAGTGTTTAATGTGATATAATCATTTTTGTCTGATGTTTTTCAGAAAATAATTTGGAGGTTTTAAATGAACAGATTTTTTACAATTCTTGCAGCTGTTCTTGCAGTTTGTCTTCTTTTTGCAAGTTGTTCTTCTGCAAAAGAGGAGCCAAAACCAGAACCAGTTGAGTTGACAAGTGTGGTAACAACAAAGATTCTTGATCACAAAGGTGCATCTCTTGGAAAAACAACACTTCCTCAGTGGATTGATGCCTATATGGATTTCGGCGCAAGGGGAGTTGAGAAACTCGCTGATTTCGCTGAAGAATACTGTTTCGTAGCAGAATATCAGGCAACTAACCTTAATGCAGGTCAGGCTTGGTTGGATGGATTTGAGGTTCCTCAGGTAATCGCTCGCCAGCTCCAGTCAAGAGTTGAATCTCTTTTCGTAGGTGCTGCAGTAGGTGCTCCGGAAGATGATTACGGAACATATTTTGAGAATGTTGTAAAGACAACAACAGATGTTTCTTTCTCAGGCGCAAAGAAAATCCAGGACTATTGGGTTCTCGTACGCACCTATGATCCAGATATAAAGAATACATACGAAGACGCATATCATCTTTATGTTCTTTATACAATGCCTAAATCATTACTCGATAAGCAGATCGCAAACGAGATCGAAAAGGCAATGGACGATGGCGAAATGACAGAAGCTCAGAAATCTGCATTTGACAACGTTAAGAAAATTCTTGCTGATAGCGGACTTTAATTAACACAGTTGGAATCTTGACAAGCGATTCCAAAAACGAGAAAGGCAGTGATTTTATTCACTGCCTTTTTTTGTTCCAATGTTTCGTTTGTAACTATTCCGAAATCTGAATGTAGCTTACAACCGGGCGTACTACAATTTCTACACGCCTGTTTTTTGCGCGTCCTTCCTCGGTATCGTTGTCGCCTATCGGTTTTGTTCCGCCATATCCTTTTGCCTCGCAAATATCGCGGTTCACACCTCGTGCCACAAGTTCGTCTATTATCGTCTGTGCGCGCAAGTACGAAAGGTTCATTTCACCAGTAGGCTTTCCTACTGCTGCGGTATGTCCCTCTACAAGAAGCGTATATTCATCGTCTTTTGTGATTGCGACGAGTTTTTCCGCAATAAGATCAAGACGCGAAGCTTCATTTGGCAAAAGAATTTCTGAATCTGGATAAAAGTTTAGATCCTCAATCGAAATATGAATACCGTCGTTTTCTTCCGTGACTTCTGCATCCGGTATTTTATTTGTATAGATAAATTGCTCAAGTTCACGGTATTTTGTGTAGTATGATTTTGTTTTTACAGGTGCTGATACAGCGTGTACAAGCACGTCTTCATCAAGCAGGATGACGACTTTTCCTTCTTTTAGCAACTCAAGGTTTTCTGGTACGGAAAGAATTTTCAGTGCATCGTTTCTTGAAATTACTGGATCGGTTCTGTTTGTGCCGAATATTTTTCTTGCGGAGATATGCAGAGGATCGTTTCCTATCCTGTCTCTGTAAAGCGATTCGTCATCGGAGCTTGCATAAGTGACTATTCCTATGTTCTTTGCTGTCTGCGAATTCATCATGTTGCGCTCATAAAGCAACTCCATCGTATCGTCCCATATTTTGGGAAAGAAGCATGGATATCCTACCGATGATACGAATTCGCCCTGTACTGAAAGAGTTCCCCTGGCATCGATTATAATTCCTGTGTAACTTCTGGATGAAACCATCTCTATTGGTTGAGTTGGTGTATAAGGGTTGTTGTGCATTACCATAAGGCTTCCAACCTTGTCCAGATTGAACGAGGCGTTCATTGTGACTGCCTGCATGGTTGATGTGTAGATTCCTGGTTTAAGCTTGCTGTCGTTGATTATGGAAGTAAGCTTTTCGTTAGTGATCGTGTTCTGCAGGATAATGTCGCCCAGTGTGTTTGCTGAGTCAACGTAAAGAGAAAGAAGAGGGTCTTTCACTAAGTATGCCATCTTGTCATGGATAAGAACCTCGCTGCCAACTCTGTCTGCCGGTGTTATTATGCTGTTCTTGTTCGAAAGCGACAGTATCGAGCTGAATGTCTTTGTTATCCAGTTCACGGAGCATTCTGATGATACAACAGGAGAATTGCCTCTGAATTGCGCACAGAGTGGAGAAAACGTTGTGAGAAAAAGAAAGACAAAACATGCGATCTTGTTGATTTTTGAGAAACTCTTTGATTTTTTTGCTGTTTTTCTATCTGTTGCAGATGTGTAGACTATGGACATATAAAAGAAACCTCTTTACTTTGCGATAATTATCTGGCAGGTTTATTTATATATCGGCACAAAAAGTTTAGTTCCTATACGAAGAATATCTGTTTCCGAGAAATTATTCATTTCGCACAACTCTTTGACGGTAATTCCGTATCGTCTTGAAATTCCCCATAACGTGTCGCCTTTTTCTACTATATAAACATCCGTTGAAAGATTGCTCATCTTTGTGATTGCGTCTGCTACGATTTCTTCGGTTCCTTTTGGGATTCTAAGAGTGTATTGCCTGCCGTATGGTGTGAAAGGGTAGGTAAGCGCGGGGTTCAGTGTTTCAAGCTCTGCAATGTCTATGCCTGTGAATGCTGACAGTTCTTCCAGTCCGATTTGGGTGTTCAGCGTTATTGTGGAGAATTTCAGTTCTTTTCGCTCGTCATACTCAGGCAGTTCAAGCCCGTAGTATTTTGCGTTCGTTATTATGTCTGCAATGGCGATAAACTTAGGAACGTAATTCGTTGTTTCTGCCTTGAGATATCCGCCGTCAATAAGATTCCATGCCGATATTATGCCTGTTTTCTTTATCAAAGACGAAAGTCCGCCTCTTCCCATGTTGTATGCGGTAAGTGCAAGCGCCCAATCATTGAAGTAGTTGTAATTATCTTTTAGTTTTTCCAATGCTGCGTCTGTTGAAAGCCAGGGATCTTTCCTTTCGTCAATCCATTCGTCCTTGGTAAGGTATCCGGCTATGCTGTTCTCCATGAATTGCCAAAGCCCTGCTGCTCCCGATTTTGACAAAGCTTTTGTGTTGTAATTTGATTCTATGATAGGAAGAAATTCAAGACAAAGGGGCATGCCTTTTTCCATAAGTTTCCTGCGAATATACGGTCTGTAAGGCGCCGCTTTTTCAAGTGTCTCCTGTAGTTTTTTCAACCCAAACCCTGATGTATACTCCATGTGGAATTTGTCTATCAGTTTATGATCAGGATATTCGATATCGATGAAATTGTATTCTGTAAAATCTTCGTTTTGTTGTGAGGAAAAAACGGGGGCGTATGAAGTGAAGCACAGTAGAAGCATACAACCCAAAAGTCGTTTCAGAGTCATGCGTTTATTAATACGGACATGTCCGAGCTGGAAAAAAGATATATGATTATATTGTCGCATTGTGCGGCTTCTCATAACATCTCGCCATAATAGATGCCAGCCCATTCCCACCTTCCGTGAATCTCCGGGTCGAGCGGAAAATTCACTTTCCTGAAGTAAAGATACCATACGTTTACGTAGGTAGAGCTCCAACCCCAGGTCCGTAGGAAAGCTTCGTCAGGTGTAGAAGACTCGTTCAGATTTTCGTTATAGCGAATACGGTTCTTGCCTGTCATGAAGTCTTTCATCGTAAAATTTGCCATACTGTGCTCTTGAGACTCGTCCTGCCTCCATGACATTGAGAAAAAATTAACCTTTGATTTGTAACTCTCCAAAGTGTTCGGCTCGTAGCGTGAAATAGCCCGTTTTACAGCCGTAACAAGGTCGTCAAGCGTCTCGAAGGTCCAGTCCTTTGAGGAATTGTTAAAATCCACGATGTTTTTTGCTGTCGAATAAGCGTTCGGCATTCCAAGTATCTGTATTTCGGCTGCGTCGCTTCTTGCAAGAAAATCTGAGTAACAACGCAACATTTGGTTCCAGTCTCCGGTTTTCTTGTATTCTTCGCCAAGCCTCATGTAGAGTTCTGTTTTGTTCACGTCGTCAGGATATTCGTTGATGAGCTTCGTGAAATACTGGATTCTGGCGGTTGGCGAGGTGGAAATTTGTATCAGGTTTTGAAGACATAGCAGATGTATGGATTTATCCATAACGATAAAATCATCGTATGTGTTCAGTATCCTCTGGAAATACAGTTCTGCTATCGGCTCTGCACCCGTCGTCTGGTAGGTGTATGCTGTTCGCAAAAGCCAATACGGATTGTATTTGTCCTCTGGATTCTGATTTACGTGATCTGTAAGAAAAAGGATGAGATCATCAGCCTGTTTGCTGTTCTGCATGCCGTTTGATATTTGGTTTATTACAGAAAAAAGACTTTCTTCCGCAATTTGTTTGTCTTCAAGCAGATTGTATAGCTCCTGCTGGTAGTTCGTTTCTTTTTCGATAGCGCAAGAACAGAGATAAATTGTTAGAAAAAAGATAAAAAATACTCTGTTCGTTATTTTAAATGACATATTTCTATTTTATCATGCACAAAACTTATTGGCAAGACTGATATCTTTGTGTATTCTTTATGTATGTACACTGGAAAAAAATCGCGCGAAGTAATGCTCGGTAGCGGTCTGTTTCTCATTGTGATTGGGATTGCGTTACTCTGTTTCATTGCTTTGGATATAAACCCTAACATGTTGGTAGCGATTCCTATCGTTGTGATGTTGATAGGAGCGTTGTTTCTCTTTCTTTCGTACACAAGGAAAAAGCTTGTCTGGATGTATTTCCTCGGTTATTTTCTGACGTCATCCGGTCTTTTTTCTTTGATTTTCTGCTTTGGTACATTCGAGCTTTCGATGAAGAATCTTTGGCCAATGTATGTCATTTTGTGCGGATTATCGTACTTCGTAGCAGCAGTTCAGGTGCGGAAACGGCTTTCTGTGTCGGCAGTAGTTCCTGCTGTTGTTCTGATCGTACTGGGCGGGATGCTTCTTTGTTTCTCGCTTGGAATTATTAGCGTATCTCTCCGTTATTTTGTCGCGCATTGGTGGCCAATTTTCCTTGTTTTATTGGGATTTGCGCTTATAATAATATATGCATACATGCAGCATTCCAATAAAGCTGAAGATTCTGATAGTAAAGTGATTGCCGACAGTGATGAAGACGATTAGGAGAAAGCTTCTAATTCCAGTTCTATTTTTCTCTTTTGCCTCGTGCCTGTTTTTCTCGTGTGCGTCTGACAGTGAGCCTTCGGATTCAATTCCTGTTCCTGTGAGAGAAGTTTCTCCCTCAGAAGGAGCAGAATCTACAACGGCTGTCCCGGATTCGTCTGCTATTCAAAAAACTTCCCCTGAGCCTGTGTCTGTTGTATTGCCGACTGTCCGGCAAAAAACTTCATATTTTGAGAACATAAGCGATGAAATCATTCTGAACGCAATGAAAGGTTCTCCGTCTTCGCTGCGTGCCGCTGCAGAGGCTCTTCATAAATCTGACGAGACAATGTATACAGAGGAGGAGCGGGTTCTTCTTTACATTATGTCTTCTATAATGAAGTACGCATGGCCTTCTGAGACTATTTCATGGACTATTCCCACGCTTTTGCCGGACAATGATTACACGGCAGCGATCGAATCGGTAAAGCTCGGCGTGTACGATACGAGTGCGGGCAAAGCCGATTTTTTTACGCTTGTAATTCCGTCACTTTTGTTATGTGCGCAAAAGGACAGAACCGGTTTTTTCGATGATTCCAAGGCGGCGCTTGATGAAGCGGCTTCGAAATTCCGCGATTCTGTGTTGCTCCATTATTTGTATGGCCTTTTGTACGCGCGGCAGGGAAAAGCGGCTGATGCGCTGGTAGAATATGAGATAGCTTATACTCTTGATACAACATGTTTCGAAACGTCTTGCGCGGTGGCGAATGCTTTTATTTCAGCCGGGCGTATGGCTGAGGCGAAAACGATTTCCGACAGGCTTTACGTGGTCGCACCTGGTAATGTCGAGGTGCTGAAATTGTGCGCTCTGGCATCATATAATACTGGTGACATGAATTCAGCTGAATCCTTCGTAGCGCAGATTCTTCAGCGAGAGCCCGATAATACTGAATACATCCTGTTCCGTGCAAAAATATTGTTCAATAAAGGTGAGTATGTAAAGGTGTCGTCTCTGCTTGATGTCTATGCAAGGACTAACCGGACGAACCGCGATTATCTGCTTCTTAAAGCACGGCTTCTTCTTACATGGAATAAAAATACGTCGTCTGCTTTCACTGTCGTGCAGGATGCGCTTTCTCGATATCCCGATGACGAGGAAGTAATTCTCCTTGCTGCTGAAATCGCTTCGGAAACAGGAACATTTGTGAACGGAAAGTCAGCCTCTGAGCTGGTAGCTCCGGTTCTGAAAAAAGATCCGGGTAATCCTGCTGCACTAAAGATAAAAGTTAAGGAAGCTATTCTTGCAGAGGCTTGGGAAGATGCTTATGAATCGAGCAGTATTCTGCTTGCGTCCGATGATTCCGACAGCTCCAAGCTGCTTCATGCGGAGACATGCCTGAATACATCAAGAATTGCAGAGGCTTCAAAGCTTATCCGCGAGCTTTACGACAAAAACAACAGTGACGAGAGCATTCTTGAGTATTATATAAAGATTCTTATTGCAGAAGGAAATACTACGCAGGCTCTGGCGATGATAGAAAAGCGTCTCCCGTCAGTCTCCGCAAAACTAAAAAGTTCTCTTTACTATGAGAGAAGCCGCTTACAGACTTCTTCTGACAAAATCCTTGCAGACTTGCGTTCTAGCCTTACATCAAACCCCCGTAACAGAAACGCTCTTTTTGCTTTGTATTCCTATTATATGGATACTGCAGATTATCGAAAAGCACAGTATTATCTTAAACAAGTTCTCGCGTTGAATCCTTCAGACCAATCTATTATAGATCTCAACAATAATCTTGATGTTATTCTCAGCGGTAACTAGACAAAATCAGTTATTGCATGGTATTCTTTTGAGCAAGTTATTTTAAACAAAAAAAAGGATGGGTTATCTATATGCAGTTTTTAGCCATGCTTCAGGATGCTTCGGCAAGTACCGGCAGCTCTCCAATTATGACAATCATCATGTTCGGATTGATTTTTGTCATTTTCTATTTTTTTATCATCAGACCGCAGAATAAAAAACAGAAAGAGACCGAGAAGATGATTGCCGCACTCAAAAAGGGCGACAAGGTTGTCACAATCGGAGGTATTCACGGTACTGTCGTTACGACAAAAGAAGCTACTGTTGTAGTGAAGGTTGATGATGGCACTAAGATTGAGTTCAGCCGTTCTGCTATTGCAAGCGTTGTCGTCGATAAGAAAGAAGAGGAGAAGCTTGCTAAGAAAAACGCCAAAGAAAAAGATAAGGCGAAGCAGGTTGAGGATAAAACTGATAAAGCAGAGGCTCCCGTTGCGGATGCCGATAATAATACGGAAAAAACTTCTTCTGAAGAATCAAAATAATTGAGGTAATTAGAAATGAGTAAACGAAGCCGTTTTGTACTCATTCTGGCAGTTTTAGTTGTCTGTTTCCTCTTCCTTTGGCCTTCAATCAGCTGGTATGCATTGACCCCGAAAGAAGATCAGGCTTTGGCATTAAGCTCGCTGGAAAAAATCAAGGATTATTCAAATCAGATGGCTGCAGAGAATGTAGCTGCTCTGAAATCTGCCATGAAGGCAAATCCTTCAGCAGAAATTGACGCTGAATACTCCTATCTTGTGAAAGAAGCCAAAAAAAACTATAAGGCTCTTGGAAAAGACGTTCCGTCTCCTATGACGGTGCGCGATGTGCTTGTCTCGTTCTCTACAGAGGCGGATCTTGTAGCTACGATAGAGTCACACTACCGTGACGATATCTTGAATGCTAAAGATAAGTATACGAACTCAGTAAAGCTTGGACTTGACCTTTCCGGTGGTATGAGCGTAATCGTAAAAGCTGATCTTGATGCAGTCGTTGCTGCTCAGGGAGACGCGGTTGAGGATGAGTTAGCATTACGCGAAACGGCGATGGCTCAGGCTATCGAGACTCTTACAAGCCGCATCGATAAGTTTGGTCTTTCCGAGCCGGTAATCCGCCAGCAGGGTGATGACCGTATTTATATCGAGCTTCCTGGTGCCGCTGATTCAAGCAGAATCAACTCCATCATTATGGGTAAAGGTATTCTCAATATCCGCCTTGTCGATTCAGATGCTACAAATGCATTCCAGGATTATTATTCAGCGAATCCGGGAAAAACATTCGCTTCAAACGGCGAGCTGCTTAACCCAGATGTAATTCCTGCTGATACAGAAGTTCTTGGCTACTACACAAAAGATGACTACGGTCTTGACGAGTTCGTAAGATACATGGTCGTTAAAAAGGATGTAGTGCTTGACGGTAAATACATAAAATCCGCTACTGTTGCAAGTGACAACATCACCGGAAAACCAGAGGTTCACCTCACTCTCGACAGCGAGGGTGCTGAGATTTTCGGTGACTTCACTACTTCACACGTTGGTGAAAGCCTTGCAATTGTTTCTGATGACAAGATTAAGTCTTATGCATCCATTAGAGAGCCTATTCCAGGCGGAAATGTCTCTATCAGCGGATTTGACCTTGAGGAAGCTCAGAACCTCCAGAAAGTTCTTCAGACAGCTTGGCTGAGCGTTCCGCTTACAGTAGAAAGCCAGCAGGTAGTCGGTGCTTCTCTTGGTGAGAAAGCAATCAACGAGGGTGTGAAAGCTCTTTTGATCGGTCTCCTTGTTGTTATGGTGTTCATGCTTCTGTACTATAAAGGTGCAGGTTTCAATGCGATTGTCGCACAGGTACTTAACCTTTATATTATGTTCAGTATCCTTTCTGCGTTCAACCTTACTATTACGCTGCCAAGTATTGCTGGTATGATTCTTACCATCGGTATGGCTGTTGATGCTAACGTAATTATTTTTGAGCGTATAAAAGAAGAGCTTCGCTCCGGAAAGAGCCGCGCCGCTGCAATTACTGCAGGTTTCGGACATGCTTTCTGGGCAATCATGGACTCTAACATCACGACGTTCATAGCTGCTATATTCCTTTCTCAGCTCGGTACTGGTTCAATCCAGGGATTCGCCGTATCTCTTGCAATCGGTGTTGTTTCATCTGTATTCACTGCTCTTGTAGTTTCAAGACTTATGTTCGATTTCAATACAGACGTTATCAAGAGACAGAAGGTTAGCATCAGCTGGAGGATTAAGTAAATGAAAAAAATGATCAGATTCAGCAGATTCTTTGTTCCAGCTGTAATAATCAGTGTTCTTCTGATTGCAGCCGGTGTTGTTTCTTTGTGTACTCAGAAAATCAATCTTGGTATTGATTTTAAGCCTGGTCTTATTGAGGAAGTACGAATTGCTCCTACAGCGATTACAGTTTCTTATAACGGTGTAGCGAACATAGAGGTTCAGACTAATGCCCAGGGTGTATACCTTGTTATAAGCGGTGCAGGCTCCGAGAACAGAACTGAGAATTTCCGCTATATTGACTATTCTACAGTTGGCGAGATGGTATCAGCTATGTCGAAAGTTGATGGAATCACGGCAACGGCAGTTGCTCCGGAATCAACAACGGCAGAAGGATTCTTCGGTAGCTCTTCGCAGTCAACAATACTCTCGGCAGAGAATTTCAGACTTTTCTACAATGATGAGAACACGGCTGTCGTTTCTGTTGAAGAAGTACGTGAGCTTTTCGAAAACGACAACGAATACAGTGTAAAACAGAGCGGTGACGTTTCTGCAAATACATACCAGATTCGTGCCGGTGACGATGGTACAGATCCAGAAATCTCAAAGAAGATCCAGGATGAGATTTACAGCCGTTTCGTAAGAAAATACGGTACTGAAAAAGTTGCTGTAATCAAGACGGACTTTGTTGGTTCTCAGTTCTCTAATTCACTTGCATCTAAGGCAATTATCCTTTTTATCGGAACAATGTTCCTTATCTGGCTTTATGCGACAATCCGCTTTAAGTGGGACTTCGCTCTTGCAGCTATCATCGCGCTTCTTCACGATTCTCTCATCATCATTTCGTTCATTTCATGGACACAGATGGAGTTCACAACAACAACGATTGCTGCAATACTTACGATTATCGGTTACTCTATAAACGCTACTGTCGTTATTTTTGACCGTGTTCGCGAGAATATCCGTACGATAAAGACAGAAAAGTTCGTAGATATACTCAATATTTCACTTTCTGACACATTGAGCCGTTCTTTGATAACTACAATCACTACTATGCTTGCGGCAGTTTCCTTGTTCCTGTTCACAACAGGCTCAATGAAAGACTTCGCGCTCGCATTGATGGTAGGTCTTTGCTCCGGTTTGTATTCTTCAATCTTTATCTCAGGTGCTTTCACTGCATTGACAAGAAAAAACTGGAAGCCTTCTGATGAGGAGAAAAAGACTCAGACACAGAAAGTTGAGACTACAAATATTTTTGCTGAATAAGCGAAACAGCGTATAATCAACCACAGTAAAACGCCTTCCAATTTTTTGGAGGGCGTTTTTTTCGCTTGCATCTGCCTATATTAGCTGATATTATAAGATAAAATGCAGAAACATGAAGAAAACTGGTACAATCCGCCTGTAAACGGCGGTCTTATAAAAACATCATCTGAAAAAAAAATCGATGACAATAAATATCGCCGTGTAGCCAAATTTTTACTTCTTATAGGAATAGATGAAGCCGCAAAGATTATGGCTCACCTGCCGCAAGATCAGATAGAACGGATTATTCCAGAAATAGCTTCAATCAGGAGCGTCGAAAAAGACGAGGCGGAAGTTATTCTTGCAGAGTTTAAGGCGATTGCTACCAAACAACGAGAGCAAGGTGGTGTAGAGACAGCACGTACAATACTGGAAAAAGCTTACGGCAAAGAGAGAGCCGACATTCTCCTTAAAAAATATGTGCCCGAGCCGGAGACTCAGCCTTTTGAGTATCTAAATGATCTTGAAAGCGAAAAAGTATGGATTCTTCTAAAAGATGAGAGTATACCGGTACGCGCGCTTGTTATAGCACATCTAAAACCTCAGCTTGCCGCAGATGTAATTAATCTGATGAAAGGCGATGAAAAAACGGAACTTATAAAACGTATTGCGAAAATGAAAGCTATGGATCCTGATGCGGTACGGCGCGTTGATAAGGCAATGAACGAAAAGATGAAAGCAATAGACACAAACCGTTCCGAATCTATGGACGGAAGAGGTGCTCTTGCGGAAATTCTTAAGCGTATGTCATCGTCTGATGAGAACGAAATACTTGCATCTTTGGAGCTTTCTGATTCAGACCTTACTTCAGATTTACGGCGTCGCCTTTTTACGACTGAAGATTTTGTGAATGCTGATGACCGGTACATTCAGGAATATCTTAGAAAAATGGAAGACGGAGAAATAGCCGTGCTTATAGCCGGTAAGGATGAAAAATTCCGTGAAAAGATTTTCTCCAATATCTCTAAAATCCGTGGTGCAGAAATTCTAGAGGAAGAGCAGCTGAAGCAACCGGTAAAGAAAACGGATAGCAAGGCTGTTACTGACGAGTTTATGAATGCGATGCGTACTGCATGGGAACGTGGAGAATTGATAATTGCTGGCCGCGATGACGAATATGTGCTTTAGGAAAACAGAATGAAAATCAATGATATTTATAACGGATGGAAAGTCCTTAGCGTAACTGAAATTACACAATATAAATCGGAATGTATCTGGCTAAAACATGAAAGAACAGGCATGGAGATATTCCATATGAAAAACAATGATGAGGAAAATCTGTTTGCCTTTTCGTTTAAAACTCTTCCTGCGGATTCTCGCGGAACTGCTCATGTTTTGGAACATTCTGTGCTTTGCGGCTCAAAGAATTATCCTCTGAAAGATTCTTTCATAGTGCTTGTCAATCAAAGTGTGAAGACATTCATGAATGCGCTCACTTTTGCGGACAAGACAGTATACCCGGCAAGCTCTACTGTAGAGAAAGATTACTTCAATGTTATGTCTGTCTACGGAGATGCGGTTTTTTTCCCGCTGCTCCGGAAAGAAGTTTTTTTGCAGGAAGGTCATCATTTTGAATATGATGAGAACGGAAAACTAACTGTGCAAGGTGTCGTATACAACGAGATGAAGGGCTGCTACTCCAGCTTCGAGAATGTTGCCGGAGACCTTACGCTTACGACACTTCTTCCAGGAACATTGTATGAGCATGATTCTGGCGGAGATCCGGAGTTTATACCGGAACTGACTTACGAAGATTTCGTAGAATTCCACAAAAAGTATTACTCACCGTCAAACTGCAAGCTTTTCCTTTACGGTAACATTCCGACAGAAAAGCAGATTGACTTTATAAACAGCCGTTTTCTGGATGGCCACGAATTTCCTTCGTTTTCGGGAGAAAAAGATAAACCCCTTGTTGTTTTCGATGCGCCAAAGACTGTGGAAGCCTCTGCTCCATCACCAGAAAAGGGAAGTGGGGATAAAGGACCAACTGTTGCTGTAAGTTGGATGACTGGAGAGTCTTCAAACCCAGAGAATTTCATGCAGATGGTATTGCTTGACGAGCTCCTGATGGGGCATGACGGTTCGCCTTTAACAAAAGCTTTGTTGGAGTCTCCTCTTGGTGACGATATTTCACCTGTTTCTGGATTTACGAGCGAGATGAAGTACCTTGTGTACACTGTTGGCAAACGAAACGTAAAAGCAACGGATGCGAAAGCATTTGAGAAACTTGTTCTTGATGTACTTGAAAATGCGGCGAAAAACGGATTTTCAAAAGAAGATGTTGATGCCGCCATAATGTCGGTTGATTTTGCAAGCCGTGAAATTAAACGCCAGAACGGACCGTATTCTCTTGTCTTGATGCGTTCTTGCCTTCGTGGCTGGATGAACGGAGTCGATCCAGATGTTACGCTTAGAAATACTGAAGCTTTTGAGAGAATAAAACATCAAATAGCTGAAGACCCGGAATATATACAAAAGCTGGTTCAGAAGCTTCTTCTCTGCAACAATCACCGGGTAACGCTTACCGTGAAGCCGGACAAACATTATCAAAAGATTCGTGAGCAGAAATTAAAGGAATACTGCAGCGCGAAGGCGCTGGAAGTGAAAAAGTCTGATATTGAGGCTGAGCTTGATTTATTGCGCAAGTTCCAGACAGAAAAAGATACGCCTGAGTTATTGCGGCTTCTGCCGCATCTGCGTGTTTCTGAGCTGCCTGCAAACAATGACCGTATCGAAATGAAAAGACGCGTAGTAGACGGCATTCCGTTCTATTCACACGCAGAGGCGGTAAACGGCATAACATATGTAACAGTTGGCTTTCCTGTGGACACGCTTTCACCTGAGCTTTACAAATATCTGCCGTTTTACACAATTGCGGCAACGAACATGGGGTTCGGCAGCCGCAATTGGGCAGAAGCCGCATCTGCTGTTGCTGCAGTTTCTGGCGGGTTTGGTGCGAGTTTGTTCTCATCATCAATCTCTGATGGTGTTCTTGCCAAGTATGCTGGAAAGGATTGTCCACCGCCGGAGATACCTTCGCGAATCTACGAAAAAGACCCGTGTCTTGCCCGGAACTGGATGTTCTACCGCATTAAGATGCTTGATGAAATGACGGAAAGTGCGTTGGATATCCTTTTTGACTGTATAAACAATGTTTCGTTCGACGATTTAAAAAGACTTGAAACGCTGTCCGTTGAGTACAAGAATGATATATCATCCTCTGTTGTGCCTAATGGAAACGAATATGTTGTTTCAAGAGCTTCATATCAAAAAACACGCTCTAAACTTTACGAAGAAATCTGGAGCGGTGTGAGTCAGCTTTACACTGCGCATGAAATGGCATCCATGAAGATGGAAGAGCTTGCAAGTATCCTTACGACTATCAAGGACAAGGTGCTTAAATCCGGTATTGTTATTGATATAACTTCTAGTGATGATGGTGTAGAAAGGACAATTCCTCTTGTAAATAAGCATCTTTCTCCTTTTTCTGCTCCTGTATCTCCTGTGTTTTATACAGACGAAGAGTTTAATAAGTATTCTTTGCTTCCCGGACTGGACGACGCCTCGTCTGGGGGGAACGAGTATTTTAATGCGAGCTCCGAGGTCGGTTTTGCGGCAGCTGTTCTTGATGCATCAGATATCGATGAAAAAGAGGCTGCATGCGAGCTTGTTCTTTCTCACTGGCTTTCAAATAACGTTATGTGGGAAAAACTGCGGACAATCGGCGGGGCATACGGTGCCTTTGCTGTTGTAGATAGTATAGAACGAAGTTTTTCGTTCTCGACTTACAGGGATCCTGATCCAGAAAAGTCTTTGGAAGTGTTTTACGAGTGCCTTAAAACAGCTGCCGAGAACCTTTTAGATGAAGATTCTGTTGAAAAAGCCATAACCGGGCTTTACAGCAGGATTATTCAACCAGGTTCTCCTTCGGGCAATGGTTTTAAAGGGTTCGTACGTTGTTTATACGGTATCACGGATGAAAGCCGTGAACGTCGTGTCGAGTTGATTAGGAGCGTGACTCCTTGCGATTTGCAAAGAACAGCTTCAAGATTAGCAACAAAATATGAAAAATCGAAAAAAGCTGTTATTTTAGGCAAAAAAATAAAATTTACTGGTAAAATCATTGATTTACCAGTATACTAAGCTTGTTCAGGCGGTTTGTGAGATTTTGAACATTCCGCAACCTTTTTTTCAAGTTTTGACTTGAGAAAATGCAACTTTTTACCGATGTATAGGTGGAGATTATGGATAAACTTTTAAAAGAATGCAGTGAAAAACTTAGAAAGCTGGTTTCAGACGTTCAGGGAGCACCGTATCCAGGATCTTTGGAGAATGAGCTGTACATGATATGGTATGAGCATATTCAGAAAAACGCGATAGAGTGTTTTGAATTCCTAGATGAAAATATTCCCAAAGAACAGGAAAGTGATATAAACAATACTCTTGAACAACTTTAACAGATTTTTTCTTTGAATTATAATGCATTTCTTTTTCAGGTGGGATGGGTGTTATGAATGCCAAAAAGAATAAATACATGTTGCGTGGTGTCCTTAAGAAAAACGGATATGACTGGTGGTGGCATTCTTTTACAGGCTATAATAAAAGCAATGGTGAGCCAAAAACATTTTTCATAGAATACTTTGTTATCAATCCTGCTCTTTCTCCTCAGAAAATTGTGTTTGGTCAGAAAAAAGACAAAAAATCACTTCTTAATGATGCTGCTCCAATCAAGCCATGTTACGTCATGATTAAAGCAGGTGTTTGGGGAAAAGGCGCAAAGCAGATACATGCTTTTTATCCTACAGAGAAACTCGTAATAAAAAAACACGATTTCAGTCTGTCCGCAGGGTGTTGTACGCTTTCAGAGACTTATATATCCGGAGCTGTTGCAATGCCAGAAAAGGAAGCTGTAGCCCATCCGGAATATATGAGCGATGCTGGTTCTATGGCATGGAAGCTCAAGGTGAACAAAAAAATCACTTTTGATGTAGGTTACGGAACTTCGTGGCTTTTCAGAAAAATGAACACATTCCAGATGTATTGGCATGCGCAGGGCGTAAAAACTGAGTACACAGGCTCTGTTGTATATGATGGTCAGGAATATGTTGTTCCGCCTGAAAAATCATACGGTTATGCAGATAAAAATTGGGGAACCGATTTTACAAGTCCCTGGATTTGGCTTTCAAGCTGTAATCTTGTCAGTCAGATTTCAGGCGAACGATTGGAGAATGCGTGTTTCGATATCGGCGGAGGATGTCCTAAAGTATGCGGAGTTCCGCTGAACAGAAAAGTCCTTGCTTTTTTTCACTTTGATGGGAAAAGCTATCAATTCAATTTTTCACATTTTTGGAAAAAGAGCAAAGTTGAATTCTCGTTCAACGAAGAAGGTGAGTTCCTTCATTGGTTTGTCTCCGCCGAAAACCATTCGTTGCTTTTAGATGTTGATGTATATTGCAGAAGAGAAGATTCTCTATTCATAAACTACGAGGCTCCGTCCGGCGAGAAGAATTTCGACAGATTGTGGAATTGTGGCAACGGATACGGCGAGCTTAAATTCTTCAGAAAAAAGAGAAAAGCCCTTGAACTTGTAGAGGATGCAAAAATCTATAATTGTGGCTGCGAATACGGTGAATACAAAGATACAGCGCAGAATAAAAAATAAGAAGAAATGATTCAAGCGAATAATCAGTAATTGTAATCCATTTCGTTAAGGGTGTCTTTTACTGATTTTATTCTGGAAAGCTCTCTGTTTATTGTTTTTTTGTAGTCAAGATCGCCTGTGTAAATACGTTCCCTTTCATCTTCCCAAAATTGCAAATCCGTTATGTGAAGAAACATGAATTGTTTTGCGTTTGCTTTCTCTGCCCACGCTTTTGCCTCGTTCCAGTAGTAAAGCCCTATTGTATAGCATTCTTCCGCCGTATCAAGATTTCGCAGATACTCGTCTTTCCAAGGCGCGTCGTAAAAATATGCTTTGTATTTGTCCCACGTTCTGCCTAGACGCAAGTGTTGATCTGCAAGTTTTATATTCACATGCATCATAAAAAGATAACGGTATTTTTCCCAAGATTTCTCATCTTCAATTTTCGCAAGCGCATATTGAGGATTGCAAAAATCAGCAGCGACAGCTCTTTGGAGCCAATAGATGTTCTCAAGCACATCTTCAGGATATTGCTGATAATGGGTGTGGAACAAATTGTAATACTGCTCTTTGTATGTTATTGCATACGGAAACACCGATGAAATGCAGATAAGGAGCAGAGAAAAAAATGCCGAATAAAATTTCCGATTCTTCACATAATCATTATCGGGAAACAGCCGTTAAAAATTGAACCGTAAAATGGAGACACAGTCTTTTATTCGACCGGATGGTTAATCCGATATTTGCATCGCATCTTATAAAAAATGTGTTTTTCTTGATATCCTTATGAGATAAGACCTTGTTGCTTAAGAGTTGAATCAATTATTTCGCTGACTTTTTCAACCGGGAGTGTAGCATCAATCTCGATTATTTTCATTTCCGGAGCTTTTTTCCTAAAATCTTCCATAACGGCTTTGTAGGCGCGTTCTGTCTTCCTTAGAAAATCCTCTTTTTCATAAATTTCGGTAGTTTCTCTGCCGATAATTCTTTTAAGGGAAACTGATGGATCAATGGTAAAATAAAACAGAATTTCAGGAAGAGGAAAGTGCGAATTAAGCATATTCGGTAATTCTTCACCGCATTCCTGACTTTGGTATGCCAAGCTCGAAAAAAAGTACCGGTCTGAAAAACATAATATACCGGAAGATGCTTTTTCCTGAATTCCGTCTTTGCCGTAAATATGCTCGCACCTGTCTGCGGCGAAAAGGTATGCGGCTGTTTTGGGATGCACAGGAATTTCCCCAGAAAGGATTCGTCTTAAAAACTTACCCGTTTCATGTGTTGTCGGTTCTGCGGAGAAAAAAGCCTTTTCCGTTGGAATTTTGTTTTTCAGTATGGCAAGCTGAGTGGATGTTCCTGCTCCGTCAATGCCTTCAAAAACGATAAAATTGTGTAGTACCATTGTTTTTTCCTGTGAATTTGGTATATTAGGAAAATGCTGATTATCGATATAAAAACGATTTATCAAAAAGCATTTTCTCACTCGCAATAGGATTTTGATGAAATATCATTACCTGAAGTACGGAATAGGCAGTATTATTTTTCTCCTCATGATTTTCGCGGCTTTTTTGCTTATCCGGCCTGTATATTTGGAAATAAACAGCAGACTTCAGGATCTTAAGGACTATGCATTTTCTTACATAGAGAACAAGACCGGTTTTTCCATCAGCTATGAATCGCTATCACCGTCTATTCTATCAGGAATTCGTATTGCTGGTATAGAGGTAAAGGAGCTGGACAACGATAACCCCGTTGGAAAAATCGATTCTGTCGTTATAAATTACAAGTTATCGAAGCTTTTTAAGCAGGATTTCCTTGGAGCCATACGTTCTGTGACTGTAAACGGATTCGAGCTTTCATGGAATGAAAGCCTTACGAAGACGGTTATGGGAATCGTTGAGTCTGTAAAGCAGTTGGAAAATGAAGAAGAACAGATAATACAGGCGGATGGAGAGAAATCTGGCAAACAGCCAGAAAAAGACAATTCTGGAAATGAAACCGATGATGATGTGACGGCTATTCTTGCTGGTATCTCAAAATTCAATCTTCCTTTCCCAATAATTTTCAGACAGGCAAAGCTCAGTTATTCGGCGGGGAAGACTGCGTTTGATCTGCAGCTTGACGGTATTAAGGCAACTGAAGGAGACGGAAATAAAACATCGTTCTCGCTTGAGTTTTCTGGCAGATTCTCTGTATCTGCTCCGATCCCTGAAATATCCTTGGAAATGCTTAAAGGCGTTTTCCCTGATGTTTTGACATTAACCACGACATTCAGCGCGCAGATTGTGGTTACTCCTGAGTTGGAGGGAACTTTCGCAAAACTGAAGCTTTCGAACTCAAATGGAAACAGTTTTTCAGTCAGCGGATGTGATTTTTCGGCTAATCTGAACGGAGATCGTATATCATGTTCTCTTTTCAGTTCGGGAAATCCGTTCGGAGTTACATTAACCCATAATTTTTCATCAAAAAAGACATCAGTGTATTTCAATGCTGAAAACTTTTCGCCATTCTCTTTTATAACGATAAAAAACAGCAACGATTTTCTAAAGAAACTTGATTATGTTAAGCTTTCCGGCATTTATGGCATAGATTTGTTCAATAATGGCGACTCTCTCACGTACAATATGGCAGGGGGGCTTGATATTCCTGTTGGTTTGCTTCCTGAGGAGCTTTTCCCGGATGGGGCTGCCGTCACTGCAGATTTGGAAGGAAACCTTGAGTTTGTAAAAGTGAACTCGCTTCATCTTGTTAATGACATGATGGATGTGTCGTATTTCGGTACGCTCGATATAGTCGCATTGCAGCCGGAAGGGGAGCTGTATGTCGAGAAATTCCTTCTGCCTTCTGGTCAGACCGCACAAGGGGAGTTCTTTGCACAGCCTTACGAAACTGGTTTTTCTCTGTTTGCGCCCCAGGTTTATTTAGGTTCATGCGGCTTAACTGCTGTTGAGGCGACGTGCATACCCGGCTCTGTATCGACCGATTTCAGTTTCAGCGCCAGTGATTATTCTGGAGGGGAGCAACCCGGTACGGTTTTTGCAGACGGAAGTATTCTTTTTGAGAACAATGCATTCCTACAGGCAGGCGTTTCTGTAGATAATCTTTATTTTTCAAGTGTTTTCAACATTATTAACAATATTCTTCCTGCCGAATCTGCGCTCCCGGAATCAATTACCGAATTTGCCTCTCCGTATGCAGCATCATTCAGTTTGTACGGAACTTCTGATTTCGAAGGCTTTACTTACAACCTTTCGGATGCTGTCATAACCAATACGACAAAAGATAACGAGCGACTTTCACTTTCACTTGACGGAAACGAAACGACATTTCAGATAACGAATTTAGAGCTTTCTTTCGCCGGGCAGGAGCTTTCCGCCTCATTGAGCGCAGATTCCAACGAAGATTATTCAGAAATTTTCTTCTCATCCGATTTCCGTATAAATACGCTTCCATATTCTATATCCGGCATTTATCTTAGGGGGCAAACTCTTTCTGTCACTGGTGACTATGCTTTCGATTTGAACATGGAGTTCGATAGTGACGAAATGTTTTCTGGTTCTGTTAGTTTTACATCGCTACCGATCATGATTTTTGACTACATCGCTTCGTTTGATATTGAGTCGGATTTCGTCTTCTTTTCTACAGATGATTGGCACATGAATGTGCACCGTTTTGCAGCTGTAGAGAATACGGGCAAGTTCAAAATTGAGCCGGGCGTTGAGTTCCAGTGCTATGCCGATATGTATGGCGTTATGCTGGACAATGTTGCTTACGGAGACAATGTTTCTGCTCTTACAGGAAATGGTTCTATATCATGGGATTTTTCGAGCGGAAAATTATCGAGCGCGTCTTTCCTTCTTAATATGAGTAATCCAGAAACAAGCGAAGCTCTCGTCATCGATCTGTCGGGATCAAATCCGCTTTCTTTGGATTTCAGCGACGAAGGTTTCATGGATAACTTCATGATATCAGGAACAGCCGATATAGTATCTTTCCCGTCCGCAAAGCTTTTGACGCAGCAAGAAGCTGAAAACACTATTTCTGCTTCTCTTTCCGTTCTTGGTCCTCTGGGAAATCCGTTCGTCTCTATGGAAATTCCTCATGCATCGTTTAAATTCGGCGGTTCTGTTTTGGATGTTGCGGCCGCATTTGAAATGGAAGATAAAATCGTTTCGTGCAATTATCTTGAAAGCTTTTGGGAAGAATTCTCCCTTGGCGGGTCTACTGGCAGTTTCTCGCTTACTGATATGACTGGAACCGTCCATTCTAATGTTCGGGCAGATTTCGGTACTTTCCTCAATGCATCAAGTCCTGTGGATTTAGGAGTTACAATCAGAAAAGAAGAGGATGAGAACCAGCTTGAAGCTAACCTTGTCTTTACAAAACTTGAATCAAATATAATGGAACCTTTGGAAAACTACAAAATTGCAGTTGTTCGCAAAAACGGGAAGCTTGAGTTTTCTGCGGGACAAAAAGGTCTTATAAATGGTTCAATAACTGATGATGGAGAATTGTACGCAAAAGTTGACGGTGATTTCCCGCTGACTTTCACTGCAGGAGGAAAGATAGATGATAAAAACATCGATATCCTTCTGACATCAATAAAAGGAAATATAACGACTTTCAGCAGGTTTTTGCCAGAAGATATTATGACACTGGACAACGGAGATTTGTCAGGTCGTGTGCAGATAAGTGGTTTGGCACTCGATCCTGAATTCACCGGCTCTGTTAAAATCGATAATTTCAGCATGGGTATAACTGATTTCATTGCTGCTCCAATAACGGCAGATTCGCTTTCAATAACAGCGAGTCAGAATATGTTCAGTATGAAGAACGGCAAAATTCGCTGCGGAGAAGCTGTAGCCAGTATTGATGCCGATGTTGAGATGGAGCGGTGGAATTTCGAGTCTTTGTCGTTAAATATCAAAACTCTTAACGGAAATTCAATAGCTGGTGACATAAAACTGCCGTTCGCGGAGATAACCGCAGGAGTAGGGGGTGAACTTGCTTTGGTGATCACTCCGGAGGATATCAGTGTATCTGGTTCTGTCGCGACTGAGGATGCTGTTTTTGTGCTTACGGATGTCGCTGCGTTGTCTGATGATTCATTAGATGATGATATAGACGATGATATGAATTTCGTAGTTGACCTTGATTTCCTTTTAGGTCCGAAGACTGAAATTTATTATCCGAACAAAAACAATCCCCTTATGCGAGGTCTTGTCAGCGCTCAGGCTCCTGTGCATATCGGGCTCGATACGTATACGGATTCTTTCAACCTTAAAGGCGAGCTTTCCATGCGCGGCGGAGAAATATTGTACTTGAACAGGAACTTCTATATCAGGGAAGGTCGTATTGCGTTCAATGAGACTGAATCTAACTTTGACCCGCAGTTGACTGTGCGCGCTGAAATAAGGGAACGTGACGCTGACGGAACTCCTATAAAAATCAGCCTTTATGCGCAGAACCAGCGGCTTTTGGCTTTTTCGCCTAAGCTTACGTCTGAACCAAACAGGACAGAAGATGAGCTTAGGAAACTTCTTGGTACTGCAATTTTCGCTGAATCAGGCTCCTCCGCGTCTGAATTCCTGGGGCAGGTAGCAGCCGGCGGTATAGACTTTCTTATCCAGAACAGTCTTTTCAGACAAATAGAAAACCGATTGCGTGAATTCTTTCATTTTGATATATTTTCTTTCAGGACTCCGTTTTTTCAGCAAGCTTTGCTGCAGGTTTTCAAAAAAGATGCGGAAAATACAGATCCGAGTAACTTTTTAGATAACACGACTGTTTACATAGGTAAGTACATAGGAACAGACCTGTATCTGGATGCGATGTTCCGCCTTGTCTATGAAAATGGTTCTGGGTTGGACGGCTCCAAGGGGCGTCTCGTTCTTCAGCCTGAGATAGGTTTGGAGCTGCCGTCTCCGTTCGCGACAATCCGGTGGAGTATCGCGCCTGATGTTACATCGGCTCAAAACTTATGGGTTCCAAATACCTCTATAAGTTTGTCCTGGAAATTCTCGTTCTGAAATCTGATGTACTGTGCGGAAATTCTGCTAAAAATGGAAATTGCCGCATATTACAATTATTTGTGGGAGAAATGTATGCGTATAAAACGCTCATTTATTTGTTTGTTGTTTTGCTTTGTCTGTGTTTTTGCATTATCTGCCCAGTCTGAAGACTGGTATTATAATAAACCGATAAAAGACATAAAGTTTTCTGGACTTCACGTTACAGGCTCCAGCGAGATGGAAACCGTTGTCTCTGAATTCGAGGGAAAGAATTTTTCTGATGAATTGTATATCGATATTATAAATAAGATATATAACCTTGATTTTTTTGATGATATCGGCGTTGAGCTTAATCCTGCTGATGCAAACGGAAATTCTGTCATTTTGAACATAACTGTTGTTGAGAAACCTGTCGTTTCAAAAATTAATATTACAGGTAACAAACAGATTCATACTACAGATATAACAGATGCTATCTCCTTGAAAAAGCTTGATATCTTCTCGGAAACAAAACTTCCTACCGACGAGCGGAAGATTAGGGATTTGTATCTTGATAAGGGATATACGAATGTCAGGGTTTCTTCCTTATATGAGCAAACGGATGACGGAATTGTCGTAAATTTCAACATAGAGGAAGGAAAGGCAACTATCATCACTGCGATTTATTTCCAGGGAAACGAGGTGTTCTCTGAAAAAACTCTAAAAAAGCAGCTTAATCTGAAGGAATCCAGCCTTTTTAACAAGGGCGCGTACAAAGAAGCTTTCATCGAGTCTGATAAGACACTTGTGGCTTCGTATTACAAAGAGCGGGGTTATATGGATGCCGCTGTGCTTGACGTGGTAAAGAATATCAAGTACAACGAGGACAAAAATCAGGATGAGATAGAGCTGACTTTCATCGTTAAGGAAGGCAGCCGGTATACATATGGCGGACTTACCTTGACTGGCAATACGCTTTTTACTACAGAGGAACTTCTTTCATTTATAACCATGAAAGAGGGAGATGTGTTCAATCAGACAAAATTTACTACGGGCGTATACGCAATAGCCAATAAATATTATGAGAACGGTTACACTTCGAATTACTTTTCAGACCCTGTAAAACAGGTGAACTTGGATTCGATGACTGTTTCTTTCTCTATGGAGATTGTCGAGAAACCAAGAAGTCACATAGAGAACATAATAATTACCGGAAATACAAAGACAAAAGATTATGTAATAAAACGTGAGCTTGGAATTGAGACGGGAGATATATATTCTCTGTCAAAAATCCAGAACGGACTTAGAAACCTTGGAAATACACAGTTCTTTTCCGCTGTAGCTCCTGATTTTGTTCAAGGCTCGGAAGAAAATCTTATAGATATGATAGTTTCCGTTGAGGAAGGTCTTACCACGCAAATGGAGTTCGGTATCGCTTTCTCTGGAATTACGAATCCTGATGATATTCCAGTATCAACATACTTTAAGTGGGCAAATACGAATATAGCAGGAACCGGAAAGACCGTTTCTGCTGGAGTAAACCTTGCTACAAACGAGCAGTCGTTGAATGTCGGTTACACTGATCCGTGGCTTTTCAACAAACCTATTAGTTTTTCAGCTGATTTGCAGTATTCAAGAAGTGACGCAACATGTCCGCAAATTATGAGGCTTTCTAACGGTGTGAATGCCAACAATTTCTATATGGATTACAAAAAGCGTACAATCAGCGCGAGCACGGCTCTTGGTTACAGATGGTATCCAAAATTTTCCATTATAACGCTTACAGGCGGACTTTCTACAAATCTTGTTCGTAATGATTATGATGCTTCTCTTTATACTCCGGTTGATTCAGAGATAAGTGACAATCATTCGAAATTCGGTATTCAGAATAGTGTTTGGTCTTCAATATCTTTTGATGACCGCGACCTTTATTACGATCCGTCAAAAGGCTGGTTCTTCAGCCAGAAACTAACATGGAACGGTCTTATTCCTAATGCCGAGAATCAGTATTACTTAAGATCGGACACAAAAGGTGAAATTTATTTCACCCTTTTAGACAAACCTGTTTCAGAGAGTTGGAATTTCAAATTAATACTCACCGGGTATACAGGGCTTTCTTTCCTTGTTCCTGGCGGAAGTTGTAATATAAGTTCAAACAATAAGCTTTATATAGATGGTATGTTCACCGGTCGCGGATGGACTGATCTTTTCAAAGAGAAAGGCCAAGCATTGTGGAACAGTTATCTGGAGTTAAGACTGCCTATTGCAATCGGTATTTTCGGAATTGATTTCTTTGCCGATGCTGTTGCTCTAAAAGACACAATAGGTGATATGTTCACAAAGCTCACTCTTGATGATTTCCGTTTCAGTTTCGGACCTGGTATACGTTTTGCTTTGCAGCAGTTCCCGATAAGACTTATGCTCGCGAATACGTTTAAATTCAACGAAGGAAAATTTGAATGGAAAGACTCGTGGAAATTCACTCTGTCTTTCACAATCGCAAATAGATAAGGTGTAGGAAAACAAAATGAAGAAAATTCTAGCTTTTGTAACTATTGTATTTCTTTCGGCTGCGGTCTATGCGCAGATGGATATTTCAAAAATCGGTGTCATCGATACCGCCCGCGTATATACCACATATTTCCGTGATTCTACGGCAGTACGAAATTACGAGAATATGAAGCTTGAATTTCAGGCAGAGGTAGATAAGACAACGGCAGAGATTAAAGAGCTAGACCTTAAGAAAACTCAGTTTGTTAAAAATGGCGATGAGCTTTCTGCTCTTAGACTTGAGACAGAGATAACAAAGAAAACTGATTATCTTATTGAATACACACGATCAAAGAACGCAGAGCTTGATGCTATGAAAAACAGGCTTGCCGATTCTGATGATTTTTATAAATCGCTGTACAATATTATTGAGAGAATTGCTGAAGCAGGCGGATACAGCATCATAATGAGTTTGCAGCAGGCAAATGCGATTCTCTGGTACAGTCAGTCTGTTGATATAACAGATCAGGTAATAAATTCCCTTATCAGATAAGGATGAGCGGTACAACGCCGCTCATGGAGCAATATGCGGCAATAAAAAAACAGCATAAAGACGAAATACTTTTTTTTAGATTAGGCGACTTCTATGAGATGTTCGATGACGAAGCCGTGGAAGTTTCGCGTCTGCTCAATTTGACGTTGACAAGCCGCGCAGGGCAACCGATGTGCGGCATTCCTTATCATGCATCCAAAATATACATAGCGCGTCTTTTACGTTTGGGTAAAAAAATAGCTATCTGTGAGCAGGTTACAGAACCGAACGGCCGTACTCTTGTGGAGCGCAAGGTCGTAGAGATAATAACTCCGGGGAGTACCGTCGAAGAAGAATATCTTGAGCAGGGTTGCAATAATTATATTGCCTGCTTATGTTTCGTAAAAGAGAAAAAAAATACGGCAGTATCATATGCTTGTGCGGATATATCTACCGGTACGTTCTTTACGCGAAGCTGGAGCGAAAGCAGACTTTCAGAAGAATTATCAAAAGAATTAGGACGAAACCTTCCTCGTGAGATTATCTTGCCATGTTCTATTGAAAAGAACAGAACGGTCATGGAGGTTCTGGAGATTTTTCCTAACACTGCTGTGTCATGGGAACAGGATTATCATTTTTCGCAAGAGCTTGCATATAAAAGACTTTTAACACAATTCGGCACAACTAACCTAAAAGCTTTTTGTCTTTTGGAAAACTCTCCGGAGGTTCTTGCTTCCGGTTGCCTTATCGCTTATATGGCTCGTATGGCGAACACATCTTCTCCAGATGCGCCTATTCCTCAGATACGGAACATCCGCATTCTTGACGACAACGATTTCGTTATAATGGATGATTCCTCAAGGCGTAATTTGGAAATAACAACGAATTTACGTGATAATACTTCGCTCTATACGCTTCTGGAAACAATTAATTTTACAGTAACCGCAATGGGTAGCCGCCTTTTGCGTAACAGACTGATTTATCCGCTAAGAAGCACGATTCTCATAAAAAAGCGGCAGGAGCGTATTTCGCTTTTCGTTGAGAACAGAAAGCTGCTGCACGAGTGCCGAAACTTGCTTTCTTCAATTCTTGACGTAGAACGACTTGCGAGCCGCATAGGAATGGAGCGTGCGCATGCGAAGGATCTTCAGGCTTTGCGTTCCAGTCTTGAAGGTTGGATCAATGTCCGCAAAATTCTTTCTGCTGTGGAGCCTATGGCTGGTATTGAGCTTGACACCGCAATATCTGTAATAAAAACGATACATGATGCAATTCTGCCAGAACCTTCAATTTTGCTTTCGGAAGGTGGCATTATAAAACCGGGATGGTCGGAAGAGCTTGATCATTACAGGAATATTCATAACAATTTTAATAAGATTCTTGATGATTATATTACCGAGGAAAAAGAAAAGACCGGTATTCAGAACTTAAAAATTAAGTATCAAAAAAATGTCGGGTATTTTATGGAAGTGTCACGCGGCAAGCAAAGCTCGGTGCCTTCTCATTTTATTCTTAAACGTGCACTTGTTAATGGTGACAGATATACGAGCCCAAAGCTGCAGGAGCTTGAGCAGGAACTTCTGAACGCAAGCGAAAGGATTGTTGAGACAGAAAAACATCTTTTTCTTGAAATACGGTCGCAGCTGGCAGAAAAAATTCCGTATTTCCTTGAGGCAGCAAATGAGATTGCTGAGATTGATACTACGGCATCTTTGGCTTATGCAGCCGTGACCCACGGTTGGTGCTGCCCTGTCGTTGATGATTCTGATGTATTGGAGATAAAAGCGGGGCGTCATCCTGTCGTAGAAAACCATATGTCATCCGGTAATTTTGTTCCAAATGACACGGTTCTTGCGGATAAAAACTTTGCGCTTGTTACAGGACCTAACATGGCGGGAAAAAGCACATATTTGCGACAGAATGCGCTTATCGTGCTTTTGGCGCAGACAGGCTCGTTCGTACCTGCAGAAGCGGCACATATCGGAATCGTTGACAGGATTTTCTGCCGAGTCGGAGCATCCGACAATCTTGCGAGGGGTGAATCTACTTTTCTTGTAGAGATGGCAGAGACTGCGCATATTCTTAGAGCCGCAACTTCAAAAAGCCTTATCATAATGGATGAAGTAGGGCGGGGGACTTCCACAGGAGACGGGCTTTCGCTAGCGTGGGCAATATCTGAGTATATCCTTAACGTAATAAAGGCAAAAACTTTTTTTGCGACTCATTATCATGAGCTTACGAATTTGTCTCATCCGTCATTGACGTTGCTATGTATGGACGTTTTGGAAAAAGACGGAGAAATTGTCTTCCTTAAGCATATAAAAAGCGGAAGTGCTGCTGGGTCTTACGGAATCCATGTTGCAAAGCTTGCCGGAATTCCAGAACCAGTTCTTAAGCGTGCGGAAGAATTGCTCGAAGTTTTGGAGCATAATACAATTCACACAGAGCTTTTGCCGGAAATTTCAAAAGATTCATCTTCAGCCTCGGACGGACAAAGTGGCGATGCTCCTGCTGTGAAACGAACTGATGCCGGGCTTTTCTCTGAAGAGGAGCTTGTAATTAACGAAATTCTTTCTCTTTCACCTGATGAGATGACGCCTCTTGAAGCTTTGCAACGGCTTGCGTTGTGGCGAAAACGTCTTATGAATCAATAAAAACGCTTTCTTGTTGTCGTATAAGATATATATGAACAATAATTTTTGCGGCGGGAACTCTCAAAATTGCGAGAAGTCTCGTTATATCATGATTTCTGGTCGTTGTGCGAACAATTTTCATAGTGTCGCGTATTTTGTTTCTGCTTTTTTCCGAAAAGCAGTTTCTGCGGCTTTTTTTCCAGATACTTGCATATTGTGCGGCACTGTATCATACGGAATTCCTTTATGCCGTACATGTGTTAATTCTCTTTCCAAAGAAGCTTCTGATGCACCTGTATCTGCTCACTGCGCGATATGTGGAAAGCCGATTCTTTCTGAAATTGAAATATGCATGCAGTGCCGCACAGAAAAAGTGCCTGCAAGAAATCTTGATGGAATATGTTCGGTTTTTCCGTATCTGTTGAATAAAAAGCAACTTCTTTACGAGTGGAAAATTGCAGGACGGAAATCTCTAACGCCTTTTTTTGCTGAATGCATGGAAAAATTGTATGCATACAATTTCAAGGGGTTGCCTATTGTTCCCGTACCGCCACGGCCTGGAAAAATACGCAAAAAAGGGTGGGATCAGACGGACAGTCTGGCTTCTGTATTCAAGCGGAAATATGGAGTGGAAGTGCTCAAATACCTTGAGCGAACGAGTATGATACAGCAAAAAAAACTAGGACGCACAGAAAGACTTTCTCGCAACAGTCAGTATAAGGCTTCAAAAATACTTGTCCGTGCGGCGCAATACAAAGAAAATCGTGTAACAAAAAATGATTATATTTACGGCAGAAAGAACGTCTCTTTATGTGAGGAAAACCATCTTCCGTCTCATGTGGTTCTTCTAGATGATGTAATGACGACTGGAAGCACTCTTTCCAGTTGTGCCGCTGTTCTTAAATCTTATGGAATAGAGAAAGTTTCTGCGCTCACGTTGTTCACGGTTCCTGCCTGAGTTTTTAAGAAAAATGTAATGCGAATTAAAAAATAATTATGGTTAAAATTTAAATTTACATGTTATAATGATATTTAAGTATGAAACGAAAAATTGCTGTACTGGCGAACGGTTGGAACAATATCAGTATTTCTCAGGCTTTGAAAGGAATTCGGTCAGAAACTGACAATCTTAATATTGATTTATTCCTTTTCTTGAGCTATGCGGCATTTTCACAAACGGCAGCACGAAATAAAGGTGAAGATGCTATTTTCGATCTTCCTGATTATTCGGATTTTGATGGCGTTATCCTTTTTTCGAATATGCTGAACTCAGAATCTACCCCTGAAAGGCTTGCGAAAAAGCTTGCTGAAAAACACGTAAATACCGTAAGTGTCGGAATTCCATTTGAAGGTATTGATTATGTTGGTATCGACAATTTCTCAGGAATGAACGATATGGTTAAGCATCTTGTAAAGAAGCATCACATAAAAAATCCTGCTTTTTTTGCTGGTACACGAGAACATATTGACTCAAACGAACGTCTTATTGCGACGCGTGAAGCACTCGCTAAATACGGAATAGAGTTGAAGCCAGAAAATATCTGTTATACGAACTGGGAATATCTTACAAGTATGAATTATGCGATGGAATTCTGTAAAAGAAAGGATCCACCTGATGCTTTTATTTGTGCGAATGACCACAATGCGCTTGCTGTGTGTGTTGGTTTGAGCCGAATGGGATATTCCGTACCGGATGATTTTATTGTAACCGGATTCGATAGAATTTCGTACTCAGATACATTTTTCCCATCAATAACGACAGTATATCAGAACTATGAGAAAATCGGATATCTGGCGGCACACCATTTAATACAAAAAATGGAAGGAGTTTGTACTTCTGACCATTTAATTGTTCCGACTGCTTTTATGAAAAACGAAAGTTGCGGTTGCAGAAAGACTTCTACGGCGGATAAAGTTAGAAGGCAGTTTTGTATAGATGCTTATACAAAAGAGATGGAAAACCTGATGTTTAAGAGCATGGAGGCTGATATGACAACAGAAATATTTGCCTGTGCTTCTTTCGAGACTTTCAAGGAAAACTTGTATAAGTTTTATTCGTCGAATCGATCATTGCGGGGCGATGAGTTTTATTTTGTTATTGATAATGGAGCTAAAAGAAACATAATTCAATCATCGCTACCGGTTATGGATGAATATTCTGATACGATGAACTGTCTTGTTGCGGTAAAAGAAAGCGTTATATCGGTTCCTGGTGAATTTCCGCGTTCTGAGCTTATCCCCGGTTACGAGAAAAGTGTTCAACCGTCTGTTTTTACATTTACGTCTATGCATTTTGACGAGCATCTGTTCGGTTATATCGTTACTTGCGATTCAATTGAAAGTATCCGTGACAGGACACTTAATCTTTATATGATGCAGATGAATTACAATATCGAACAGTATCGTAAGAACTGCCGTTTAGAAGAGATGAACAGGACTCTTCTTGCAATTTCGAACACAGATGAGCTTACTGGACTTAACAATCGTTTCGGAATGAATCAGAAAGCTGTTCCTTTGATGGAGAATGCTCATAAAGATAAGATGCAATGTGCCGTTGTATTCATTGATATTAACCGCATGAAGTATATAAATGACAATTTCGGTCATGTTCAGGGCGACCTTGCTATAAGGACTGTCGCATCTGTGCTTCGGGACAAAATGCCGGACGGTTGGATAGGGATACGTTACGGTGGTGATGAGTTCATTGCGATTGGAGCATGTGAAAGTGAAAATCTGGTGAAAAAGTTCATAGAAAGTTATGACCAAGAACTTAAAACGAGGGTGAATTCTATGAATCTTACATATCCGCTGACAGTGAGCATCGGCTACATTTTGTCCGACCCGGAATCTTCATTGTCATTAAGTGAGTACGTCAACAAAGCGGACAGCATTATGTATGAGAGCAAGCAAAAAACGTACAGTAAAGATCATCAGGATAAATAAGAGCCTCTACAAAGTTTCAGTTTTTAGAGGAAACTTTGACAAAGCAGTAGCGTTCGTGAAAAAAACAAGCGGTCTTTAAGTTTTAAGTTTTTTTTGAAGAGTTTTTAGCGCAGGATGATTTCTGAATTTAATGTGCTATAATATTGATATGGATTATATCTATCTTGATGAAAAAAAACTTGTGGAAAACCTTTCATACTGGCAGGAAATAGCAGAAAAAAACGGTGCATCTTTGAATGTTGTTACAAAATTCTGTCTGAGCGAATCCAAATATATAGATATTCTTATAAAGAACGGCGTGAATGTTATTTCTGACAGCAACATGCAGAATTTCTGGAATATTCCGGAATCTATTCGCAATAATCTGCAATGTTGTGTCATAAAAACAAGACTTTCCGACATTAAAAAATATGCCCAAATGTGCGTGCCGGACAAAAAATCGGCTGAGAATTATATCTCGGTTTCCGAAAAAGATTTTTCAGCAACTGGCACAAATCCTTGTGAAAATCAATATACACCTCTTCTCACAAAGCCTATACGTTTTTACCTTTCTGATGAAAACTGCCTTAAAGAAATCAAAAAGATTCCTGCTGAATACCGTCCGCAAGTCGTTCTGATCATGGAATGCGGCGATTATAAAGACGGCCTTTCTCAGAATGATATAAAGAGTCTTGTCACGGAATATTGCGACCTTCCGATTATCGGGGTTTCCGCGAATTTTGCCTGCCTTTCTGGAAAAATGCCAGATATGGAAAGCCTTAATATGCTTTCAGAAACCGCGCTTTATATTCAGAAAATCAGAAAACTTGAAAAACCGTTCGTGTCTGTCGGCGGAACTGTCATGCATGATATGCTTGAATCGGAAAAAATTGCGGAAAGTAAGAATGCGGCAGGGCTTGTGATTTCAGAAATACGTTGCGGAGAGGGAATTTTTTTCGGTTTCAATTCATCAAAAGGAGCTGAAATAAAAGGTCTTAACCGTGATGTTTTTAAATTCAGCGCAGAAATCATTGAGCTTCAGGAGAAGAATATTCCGGAGCAGAAGAGCGACGGTCTGAACGCTCTAGGTTCACACTCTGTACCTCGTCCTTCTGGAAACCGCCTTTGCGCTGTTCTTGATTTCGGGATTCTTGTCGCGCCTCAGGCAGATATTTTCCCGGAAGATCCCGACATAATACTGGCAGGTCAGACCTTTGATTTTACTGTGATTGACATTACTGAATCGAAATGTCGATACCATGCGGGCGATTCTGTTTCCTTCTCTGTAAATTATACTTCTGCTTCTTTTTTATGTATGAACCGGTTTGTTGAAAAATGTTGTATTTGAATGGTGTAAGAGGGAGTTATACGGATTCATTAATTTATTTGTGATATTCCGTATGTTATTATATAATATAAATTGTACGTTGATTAAAAAGTTTTGTCGATTAAAGTTTTGCTATTTTTATGCCGAAACTATTACGTACTATTAGTGAAAAAATTATTGAAAACCAATTCTTTTGATTTTCAATACACAAGGGAGTTTTTCTATGAGTTCGCGCCGCTCTGATATATTGAGCTTCGTAGCTTTCCTTCTTGTTTTTATTGTTGGTCTTGCTGTAAACGGTTTGCTTGGACTTTCCGGTTTTGAGAGTGTTTATCGCGATTCTCTTATACGCCAGTACAACGTACAGGGTGAATTTATAAAAACTCGTATCGAATCATCGCTTAGTCTTGGAAAAAAGCTAACCCTTATTCCTGATCAAGTTCAAAGTCTTTTTTATGAGGCTCTGGATCGTTCTGACGGAATTTCACATATATACGTAACAGATAAAAATGAACTTGTTCTTTATTCAAC
>JAEEGL013929123.1_pt1 | contig 43669 bp, 38 predicted proteins | sample 9134231 | NCBI WGS metagenome assembly JAEEGL01 (sample SAMN16246548, study PRJNA631951) | gut metagenome | biome: gut microbiome; feature: rumen; material: fiber-attached | host: Bos | place: Iran: Karaj | collected 2018-10
ATCTTGGCGTTCTGAATACTCTGTGCCTGGTATTCTACGTCGTGCATTCGTGCTGTAATTGTTAGCAAGCGAGCTTGCGATGCCGCCATTCCCATAGATGTTGTTCCTTGTATTGTCCCTTTGACATGATTTACGGCAATTACAGGGCAAAACTTTAATATTTTAATATAAATTGTTACAAAAATTTACAAAAAAAATTTAATAATTTCGAAACGAAATTATTAAAATTTTTACACACTTATGTTTTTATATTTATAACCCAAAATACAACCTATTTAACTGAGCAACACTCATTGCACCAAGACGTTGTTCTTCCATCTCAGCTCTGACTGCATACTCAGACTCGTCCACGGGTTCTATTACTTGTACACCTATATTTTGAGTGTTCTGTGCTGACTCTTTATTCTGAATTTTGCTGACCAGTTCGGTTTTTGCCTGTGTCAAACGCGCGGTATCAGTATTCTTATCACCGGAAGGAGTAAGCCCCAAACGTCTCATTTCCCCGATTATCCTAAGATATTCGGAGTCAATATTATATCCGCTTGCAGCACTTATTACCGATAACAAAATAATCTCCTGTTCTGTAAATTTTTGTAAACTCTCTATATATCCTTTAATTCCACATGGGAACTTTATTATAACAATAGTATATAAACATCTTTACAAAAATTAATAAATGCGTTAAAATATCATAATGTGAGGTTAATATTTCGTAACATTTTAACAATTTAATTTGTTCAACAATATTATTTGAAATATAATATTGAATGTACGACAAGATTTTAACCATAAAATTAAGCAATTTAGGAAAAATGGAACTATGAAAAAACATTTAAGTTATTTAATCGCAGTTTTTTGTTTCTTATCAATGTCGCAGGCTAATGCAGAAATTCCATCAGCAGCGACTATGGGAGGATACAATCCCGGAGCTTACAATACTACTGACATTCAGAATGCACAGTATCACCAGCTTGATAAGAGTTATGTTCAATCCTTAGACGATGTTACAAAGGATGAACAAATTTATGATGCGACTGTTGAAGAAAATTATGCAAGAGAAGGTTCTATATACAACCCTCACTTCATGCTTGAAAAGGTAATTTTTGAAGGAAATACCGTAAAAGATATTAAGGAAGAAGATCTTCAAAAACTTGCACTTGAAGCTTTAGGTGAAGATGTATATTTTGATGAACTTCTTGAAGTTTGTTCGAAAGTAACAAATTTATACCGTTCAAAAGGTTATTTAACATCTTATGCAACAGTTCCGCCACAGAGAATTGTTGACGGTGTTGCAACAATCAAGATTGTTGAAAGTAAAGTCGGCGAAATGAACATCGAAGGCGAAAAATGGACTCGTGAATGGTATCTGAAACATATTATCATGGGTAAAGCAGGCTTAAGAGAAGGCGATGTATTTAATGCTAAAAACCTGCAAAGAGCCATGAAAGAAATTAACCGTGAAGATTATGTTCAGGTTCAAACCGAAATCGAAAGACAAAAAGACGGTGATGAAAATACTCAGATTACGCTGAACGTAAAAGACAGATTCCCGATTAACTTTGATGTTAATTATGATGACTACGGTCGTTCTTATACAGGTGCTCAACGTGTATCATTCTTACTTGGTATGCATAACCTGACCGGTTTAGGTGATAAAATATACGGCGGTTCAATTATTTCATCCGGTTCAACAGGCTGGATGGCAGGATACAGCTTACCGGTTTCTTCATACGGAACTCGTTTGTCTTTTGACTTCAACGATTCTCACGTAAGATTGGGCGGTCCTTATAAAGGAATGGGTGTAAAAGGTAACGCACAAAGTTACTTCTTTAAATTAACCCAGCCGATAATTCAAACAGCTAAATCAGATTTGGTATTCTATACAGGTTATGATTATGTTAACGCAAATACTTCCTGGATGAACAACACACCAAATCCGGAAAGATTATCTACATATAACTTACACGTATGGCGTTCAGGTTTATATGGTATGACTGATGACAGTTACGGTCGTTGGATTGGTAACTTAGGTATCGACTTCGGTATGGGCGGTGACGGTCACGGTGCTACTCAGGATACATCATTCTTCAAGTTAACCGGTGGTGTTACACGTGTTCAAAGACTTACTGCAAGAACAGCAGGTATCATCAGAGTTAACGGTATGTATTCACCGAATAAATTATATGCAGCTGAACAATTCCAATTAGGCGGACCTTATACATTAAGAGGTTATCAACCGGCTGAACTTATCGGTGACTACGGTGTAAGCGGTACTGTTGAATACAGATTCCCATTCCCGTTCTTAAACAAAATATCTACAAAGCTTGATGAAAGAGTCAGATTGGCAATCTTCTATGACTTTGGTTGGATTGGTGAAAACGGTGATGTTTACAATTATCCGCACGAATTCTTACACTCAGTCGGCTGCGGTACTTATCTGACATTCACGGATTGGCTCACTGCTCAACTCGGTATTGGTTTCCCTCTCGGCGAAAAATTCTACGGCGAAAGCACTGCGAGATTCTACTTCAGTGTTAACGGCGACTTTGACAGAATATTGCAGCCGAAATTCCATGACAGGGGAGCTTCTAAAACAAAACTGTAATATATAGTTTAGAATAATAAAAAACAACCTCTTTTTAAGAGGTTGTTTTTTTTATTACCGTTTATTATTTATCACAGCTTTTATAATATACCTATTACTCTCTTTTTGGCTAAGGATGATTGCATTCTTTTTTGTTACAAAATAATTGTTGCTATTTTGAAAGAGGTATATTATGAAAAAAAGTTTTTTATTATTGATGCTGAGCTTTTTTCTTGCATATTCTTATGTTCAGGCAGAAACTCAAATTGCTGTTGTTGATTTACAAAAAATCGTTTCTGAATCATCTGAAGTCAAAAAACTTAAGCAGGAGCATTCAAAGAAAATGGATGAGCTTAATAAAATCATTATTAATGCAAGAGGTGAAATTGCAAACGAAACAGATGAAAATAAAATCATAAAAATTGAAGAAAAATATACAAAAGAATTTAATACAAAAAAATCTTTATTGGAAAAAGATTACAACACCAGACTTGCTTCAATTGAAAAAAACATAAAAGATGAGATTGCAAAAAAAGCAAAAAAAGATAATTACGAGTATGTTTTTGCAAAAAGTGTTCTGTTGTATGGCGGAAAAGACATTACAAATGAAATAAACATCAAATAATTCTGATAACTGACATACACTCAACCGATTAATACAAAATATTTGTAAATCCTGTTGTTATTAAAGACAGATTATATTTATCAGCTGCCGCAATAATTTCTTTCGATGCGGACGGAACGATAATTAAAGCAATTCTGCCCTGTGCGGCAACATTTACGTCATGCAGAGAAATCGGTACATCAGATGCCATAATAGCATCTTTTGAACGGTCACATGAGTAATCAAGTGCGTATTCTGCTGATGCAGACTGCATGCCGCGCATAATGGCAGTTGTTTTTAAATCTTTGGCTATTACCGTTGCCTGAGTCTTTACATGCTTTGCAACCTTCCAGGCAAAAACAGCATCTTCTATCTGTTCAACAGTAGGTTTAATCTTTGTCACAACATTAAAACTCTCTTTATCAAGTTCGCTCAGATTTGCACCTTGTGTTATTGTTCCGAGCGGAGTTTGCAGTATAGTATTGGAAATGTATTTTTTATATTCTTTTAAAGGTGTCTTAACTGTCATATAACAAACATCGTGTGCCTCAAGGTATTCCACAGCATTTTTTGTAAAAGACGGTGCAACAACTGTATGAACATCCCGAAACATTTTTGCCAAATCACTATCTACTTCTTTTGACAGAGTTATGACTGAATTTATATAATCTAACGGATCAGAATCTATTACGCACTGCACTGCTTCACTTAATTCTTTACCCAAAGCTACGGCACAAATTCCTGTTGGTGTCGTTGTTACGGCAGCAGATACATCGTAAAATTCGCTTATAACATTTAAGCCGTTGTAAATAGCTATTATGTCGGCATAATTTGGGTTTCTGCTGATTTCATAATCTATCATTTTATCATTTTGTTCAAATTCCGCATTCTGATATTCATTCAATCCGCTGGTAATTTTTATATCTTCAGGTGTCATGTTTATATCCTCTTTTAACTAAAATATTTACTGTCCTATTGGTGCTGTATTTACCGGTATAGGAGCAAAACTTTGTGCCGGCGGTTCTGTTGTTTTTTCAGGTGTTGTTTCTGCCGGTGTATGTTGTTCTTTTTTAGCCGTATTGTCATTAGACTTAAGCGGAAACGGTTTTATCAATGACGGTATAGGGGGCATTAAAGTACGTTCTTCTGTTTCTTTCTTAGTATCCTTTTCCTGTTTATTTTTTTCTTCATCCTCTTCAACTTTGGAATCACCACCCTGAGAAATAACAGTTACCGAAGAAGCCTTAAACGGAGTTAATACAACCTCAGGATATTCAAAATCAGCATTTCCGTATTGTGCAGTTGCAACAATCATAACATCATGCCATATTTTTGCAGGAATCGTTCCGCCTGTAATACCGCCCATTTGAGAGTTGTCATCATTACCCACCCAGACTCCCGTTGCAACATCTGGAGTAAATCCTATAAAATAAGCATCTTTACTGTCATCTGTTGTTCCGGTTTTTCCTGCCGCCGGCTTACCTATATCCGCCGCCCTGCCTGTTCCGCTTGTGATAACAGTTTTTAATATTGCCGTCATAGTAGCAGCGGTATTTATGTTCAATATCTTGCTTGTTCTTGCTTTTTTGGCTTCGTATAAAATTGTTCCTCTTGATGATTCTACACGTTCTATCGCATAAGGTTCAACTTTATAACCGCCGTTTGCAAATATACCAAAAGCTCTTGTCATCTCAAATAATTTAACACTGTTTGAACCAAGTGCAATTGTATAATCATACGGTATCGGAGTTGTTATACCCATAACCCTTGCGAGCTGAATTACCGGTCTTACTCCGATTTCTTCCATAATCCTTGCCGCACATACGTTAGAAGATACCATTATTGCAGTATATAGAGGAATTTTTCCTCTGTATTTATTTCCGTAGTTCTTTGGTGTCCAATTCCCGATTTTTATCGGAAGGTCATCTATCATATCATTTGGAGAATAACCCTTTTCTATTGCAGCTGTATAAATAAACGGTTTAAATGCTGAACCTGACGGTCGCTGCGACTGAGAAACCCTGTCATATTGGCTCTTTGTATAATCTTTTCCGCCTGCATACACCAAAATTCGTCCGTCTATAGGTGAAAAAGAAAATACTGCCGCCTGGTTTTTATCTTTTGTCATTCCGTATGCTTTTAAGTTATTTAATATTGCTTCGTTCGCTTTGATTTGTGATTTATAATCAAGTGTGGTTATAACCTTCAAACCGCCATTAACTATCTCATCTTCAGTAAAACCTAATTTCTGCAAATCCTTCATTACATAATCACAAAAATACGGCGCTTTATTTGTTGCATACATTATAGGCATTGTTGAAAGTCTTATCGGTGCTTTTTTTGCAGAATCATAGGTTGCTTTATCAATATATTTCATTTTATACATTCTCAAAAGAACCTGATTTCTTCTCTTTTCTGCAAGTGTTGGATTGTTATATGGCGAATATACTGACGGTGCCTGAGGAAGTCCTGCAATTAATGCCATTTCCGGTAACGTCAGCTGGTTTAATTCTTTGTTAAAATAAATTTTTGCCGCTCCTTTAACACCGTATGCACCTGAACCTAAATACACGTTATTAAGATACATCTCAAGGATTTTATCTTTTGATATGGTTTTTTCGATTTGTGCCGCAACCTGAAGCTCCTTTATCTTTCTTGTAAAAGTTCTTTCGTTAGATAGAAACAGGATTCTTGAAAGCTGCTGGGTTATTGTACTTGCACCCTGAACAACATGTCCTGCCAGTATATTAGCAACCATTGAACGTGCTAGACCTAATAAATCGTATCCTTCATGTTTATAAAAATTCTTATCCTCTGTCGCAATAAGTGCATTCACCAGCTGTTCCGGAACATCTTTTAATTCCACGTTTGAATATGTATATGCGGCAAATGTTTTTATGACTTCACCGTCACCGGCACAGAAGGTTGTTACAATATTTGGTTTTAATGTATTCAGATTTTTTATTGGCGGCAGGGAAACAAGATAGAGTTTTAATGCCAGCAGTGCAGCCATTAAAAATGCTATAAATATAGCAACAAGATAAGAGAAAAGTTTTAAAAGAGGGTTATCAATCGTAACTTTACGATTTCTTTTCGCTCTCCCGTCGGAATAACCATATTTTGTCATATATAACTCCTTTTTCTCTCTTATTTTACATTTGAATTTTTAGCTTATCTGCCACACAATTGACTATAATTAAAATCCTGTTGTATATTGTTATTATTATTCTACCAAATAAATATTTGAAAAGGGCATATTAGTAAATAATGTTAAGTTTTTTGACGATTTTGAAAAATGAATTTCTGTCATATTTTGTACCGGAAAAAATGGAATATAAAATTACGGGAAAGTGTCTGAAATGCGGAAAATGCTGCCGGTACATGTATGCCTTTGATACATACACCACGACTGATTTTAAAATAATGCAGTTTTTATTTCCGGCATACAAAAGATTCTACATAAGAGGCAAAGACGAAGAAGGAAATCTTATTTTTGCATGCAAATATGTTACGGAAGAAGGTTTATGTTCGGTTTACGAAAAAAGATTAAAAATGTGCAGAAATTATCCGGCAAAAAAGATTTCATACCCTGGTAAACTTCATGAAGGCTGCGGATACAAAGTCGAAGACAAAAGTTTTGAATCTTATATGAAAAAACAGGCATAACTATATTATGGAAATTAACAGTCAACAAACAAATATCAATTTTAAAACAAATATAAAATTTATTTCGCCGGACGACTTTGGCAGATTGAAGCATTCAATTCTAAAATCGGGCTTTTCCAAAAATTATATTTCAGAATACAAAATTCTTAAAACAAACAAAAAATCAATGCAATGCTACAGAGTTAACAATTCCAAGTGCTGCACAACCGGTATAAGAACTTGTGTCGGAATAATGGCAGCAAGTCCTGCCGAAAAAAAGTCATCTTTTTTTGCTCATATTTTTCATTCAAATGAAAATTTACGGCAACTGTGCAGCATAAAACCCTTTATAAACGGGGAAAATGCAATCATAATCGGACAAAGACGGGATAAATATGAAGCATCCTCAAAGATTTTTGATTCTCTTGAATCAGGCTGCAAAGCGAAAAATATGCCGCTTACAATTTTGCGAGGACTTAGGTTTGGCTATGAAACCGATGCAGCATATGATGGTGATACTGATACAATGTTTTTATGTGTTTCAAGAATTTATAATAAGAAAAAATATGTCAGCAATTTTGAAAAACTTAAATTTGCTTTTTTAGATATAAAGATTGCACCTTGTGATAATGTAGAGTTTTTAAAACCGGATTCTATTAAAGAACAAAACGGAATGTTTCAGCTTTTTAATAAAATGAATAATTTGTGGCAAAAGCTGACTAAGCCGAATTAAAAATTGGAAAATATATACAATGTTATAATTTTTTACATTTTATATATGATAGACAACAATAGGAAAATATATTAAAATAATCTTATGAACGAGCTGGTGCAAATACAAAATTTAATCTACGTCATCCGTGGTCAAAGGGTTATGCTTGACAGCGACCTTGCTATGTTATATGAAGTTGAAACCAAACTGCTCAACAGAGCAGTTAAAAGAAATATAACAAGATTCCCTAAACATTTTATGTTTCAACTTACAAAAACCGAATGGGAAAATTTAAGGTGCCAAAATGGAACCTTTAAAAATGATATAAGAAAATATCTGCCTTATACCTTTACAGAACAAGGAGTTGCAATGTTATCTTCTGTTTTGCGCTCAGAAAAAGCAATCCAGATAAACATACAAATTATGGATACATTCGTTGCAATGAGAAAGTGGGCTATTGAAAATAAGGAAATAGCTCAAAGATTAGCAGAACTGGAACATTATTTTATCCAACATTGTAAAGACAACCAATCAGATATTAGAGAATTGAGGGAAGCAATTGATTTATTGATTGACAGAACAAAACCTGCAAAAATCGGTTTCAAAACCGATTAAAAATAATCAGGTATGTAAAATCTAGCAGCTCCGTTTTTATTTTTTCAAAATCAGATTTATCCCTGCCATAAAGTAATTTCTAAATTCCGCAAAACTTCTTAAACCAAAAAGAGTTTTAATTATAAACTTAGGTCTTAAATAATATCTTTTTATAGCTCTTTTGTGAAGTTCAAAAATACGTTCCTTTGAAAGTTTGTGTGCCCTGACTACCGGCTCGTAATATGAATTTGTAAAATCCGGTTCGCCTGATATAAGATGATTCAGCATGGAATACATAAAATACTTTGTTCCGGGAAGCGGATTAGCCGTATAAAAACTGATAAAATTACTGTCCAGTTCTATCGCAAATTTTATTGTTTCTTCAACGGTTTCCTCGGTTTCCCACGGAAGCCCTATTACAAAATAATTGTATATCTTTATCTTATTTTTCTTAAGAATTTTTACCGTCTTTCTTATATCGTCAAGTGTAATTTTTTTACCGATATTATCAAGAATCATCTGAGAACCGCTCTCCACACCTATACTACACAGTCTGCAACCGGCTTTGTACATCCATCCTGCCATCTCATCATCCATTGTATTTGCTCTAGTATTTGACGACCAGGTGATTTTCAGACCGCTTTCAATAATTTTTTTACATAAATCAATTGTCCACTCTCTGTCTATATTAAAAATATCCGACCAGAAAATAAAGTTTTTTATATTATATTTTTCCACACACTCTTTTATCTCGGCGATAATATTTTCAGCCGAACGTTTCCTGACCTTCATTCCGGCAACAGGTGTTGCAAGGCAGAAGAAACAATGATAAGGACAACCCCTTGAAACCTTTATTACAGCCTGAACTTTTCCGTTATCGGGACGTTTATACAAAGAATTGTCAACCAAATGTCTGGCAGGAAACGGCAAGCTGTCCAAATCTTCTATAAAAGGTCTTGTGTCATTTTTCACTGCCTGCATATTATCATCAGTATAACAAATACCTAAAATTTCATTATCTGGAACACTGTTTAAAATATCTCTGAGAGTATACTCAGCCTCACCCATAATTACGTAACTTACAAACGGATTTTCATAAGTTACGTTTGCATTATACGTTAAAAAGGGAGCACCTTTCACTATAATTTTGACTGATGGTAACATCTGTTTTGCTCTCGCCAATGTTTCCATATCAGACTTAAATGTCGGCATTGCAACATTTGCAACCAGATAATCAGGAGCATATTCCAATAAATCATTGAAAAAATTTCCGCCGATACTGTAATCATAAACTTTTGCATCATATCCGCATTCTTCAGCTATCGCCGCAAGATATAACAAATCAGTAGGCGGAAGCGGGGGTATTACAATTAAATCCTTCGTAGGCTGCTGGCACCTGTCCTCACGGTTTAAAACGGGTGAGGGCGGATATATCAAAAATACTTTTCCTCGCTTTTTATTTGTTTCTGTATCAGTCATAGTTTAAATGTCTATATAACCCATTCTGGACATAATATCAAGCTCTCTGACACCGTTTGAACCAAATAGTTTTTCTATATCCTTAACAAGTCCGCATTTTTTGTTGCAGCCATATTTAAGAATTACATCTCTCAATCTGTCTCCCTGTTCATAGTCAAACAGTCCTATTCCGCTCCACCAGTGTTTTATTCTGTTAATCAGTTTTTTGGAATCTTTTATTTCTTGTTCGCTCAGGATTGTAGGTGTTCTGCCTTCATATATATCAACACCGATATCACCATATAATTTTCTCACATGCTCAACCGAACCTCTCAGAGATTTGACTTCCTCATAAAGTGTCATATTGTAGCCGGCAAGTTTTTTTACAGGTTGAATTTTTGTCATAAGTTATTTACCCTTAATTTACTCTTAATTTACCTCTAGTTTACCCCTGATTTACCCCTTTTTCTTTAACTCTTGATGCAATTAATGATGCTGCTACAAGACATGCAGCACCGATTAAGAAGGTGTATTCCCAGTGATAATTTAATCCGTCGAATACATTAAATGAGCATTTGTTAATAAACCAGGAAACAAGTGTACAAACAAATACCTGAGGACCAGCAATAAAGATATTAAATATACCCATTACAGAACCTTCCGTACCCGGTTTAATATACTGAGAAAGCATTGCAAACGGCAGAGCACAAATACTTGCCCATCCTAAACCGGACAGGCCCATCAACACAGCAACAAATTTCGGTTCATGGCAGAATGCCATTCCCAAAAATGCCAATGCCATTGAAAGCATTGAGATAATATGAACTTTTTTGTTTCCGAATTTTACTGACAAAAATCCAATCGGAATTGCTACAACGAAACAAACTAAATTGAATATTGCAAAACAAATTGATGAAAAGTTTGTACCTGCAAGAACTGCGTGGTCGTATGAAGATTTTATTGCTTCGCTGACAGCCGATAAATCCGGCACACCGTATACGGTGTGAATTGCGTATTGTGTGAAATAAATCATCATACACATATTTCCAATCCAGGTGAAAAACTGCATCCAGCATATTTTACCAACTTCCGGAGATAATGCGAAAAAGTCTTTCAAAGATTTTATAAAATCAAATTTTTCAGTTTGTTCTTCTTCTTTAGGTTCATACTTACGTTCTTTTATAGTCATGCAAGTCCAGGTCATACCAAGCAAAAATGCCAAAGCCGCCATAATAAACTGAGCATTGATTGACATCTGATAATTGAATGCCCATTTTAAAAACGGAGCTGCCCCGGCTGCAACAACAGAACCCAAGCCTATTGCAAGACTGATATATGAATTTGCAACAGAGTGCTGTTCCTGCGGAACAACATCAGGCACCAAAGCTCTGTAAGGACCTTGTGCAATATTAACACACGCATCCAGAATCCATATCATTACCGCTGCAAAACAAAGTGCGGCAAGCGGATGTATTGTAAGGTTCATATTTGTTCCGATTGTATTTGTTATAAGCTCGGAATTCGGCAAAGCCCACAATGCCAGTGCGGACAATAAAGCACCGCCTAAAAGATACGGTCTGCGTCTGCCGAAACGTAATGTTGTTTTATCAGATAATGCACCTATCAAAGGCTGAACAACCATGCCTGTAAACGGACCGGCAAGCCATATCAGACCAAAAATAAACGGTGATGCTCCCAAATTTTCCGTAACAGGTCCCGACAAAATAATTCTCATCTGCCAGGCGAATTGCAGCCCGAAGAAACCAAGTGCAAAACTCAAAAATTTTGTTGTATTAAATTTTTTTAACTCTTCCATTTTAACCCCTCTTATCTGTCCCATACATTAATTTAAGTTTAACGGCAAAACACAATAAGGTCAATAGCAGTGAGAAATATACAACATAATAACAATTGTTATTTCACAACCGCCTGTACAATATTTGACGTAAAGTATTTATTTGCAACTTTTATTATATCAGATGCCGTAACTTCATCTATCATTTTGGTATATTTATTTAAAAAATCATACCCCAGTCCGTATGCCTCAAAAAATCCTATATTTGAAGCCTTTTCACTGTTAGTTTCCATTGCAAGAATAAAACCGCCCTTCAGTCTGTCTTTTGCATCCTGTAATTCACTGTCAGACACAAATTCTGTTTTTAACCGGTTAATTTCTTTCATAATTTTTGCACCGGATTGTTCTAACGAACTCGGGTTTGTCCCTATGTATGTCATAAAAATACCGCCTAGCATTTTGGGTGAATAATTGGAACCGAGCTGGTAAGCCAGTCCGTCTGATTCACGAATATTGCGGAACAGTCTTGAACTCATACCGGAACCGAGTATTGTATTTATAACTTTTAGGGTTACAAAATCCTTGACATCCTTTTCTCCGACTCCTGCCGTCTGCCAGCCTGTAATCAGCCAGGCGGTCTGTAAATCTTTTATTGTTTTGGATGTCGTTTTTGGCGATGTTATCCGGGTAACATGATAGTCCGAAAAATCAAATTTCTGACAGTGTTTGTCTTTAAGCATTGAACCGAATCTGTCAATCATTTTTTCTGAATCTGCATTTCCGTTAATTGATACGATAATGTTTTTCGAATCAAGAATTCTTTTATAATAATTTACGACATTTGTTCTGGTTACTGAGGGTAAAGTTTTTTCCAAAACTTTATTCGTATGGGAATAAACACTGTTTTCATATATTGAAGTCTTAAAATCTTCAACGGCAACATTCATCGGAATATCACGGCGCTGTTTAATTTTTGATAAAATCTCAGCTCGTTTCTTCTCTATTTCATAATCGTCATACAACGCATTATTCAAAACCTCATCCAAAATGTCCAAAGTTTTATCTATTTGGGCAGTTGTCGTCTGAACTTCTATTACAAAATAATCTTCTTCACAAGAAGGCTCAATTTTTATACCGTTTTCTTCCATAAGCTTTGTAAGCTCCTGAGAAGAATATTTTGCCGTACCTTTAAGCATTGTTTCCGCGGCAAGTGTTCCCTCTCCGGGAATTGTCTCAATAAATTCTCCGCCTTTAGCAATAATATTTATCGCTATTATATTATTATTTTTATTGGAATTAATTAAAAGTGTTGAACCGTTATCAATTTGATATTTTACCGTTCCGTTATGTTCGGAAATTTTTGATGCTTTATGTTTTATCTCAGCCTTATCTTCAGAACCCTTATTCTTCATTGATTCGGGTAAAACCAGAGAAATTGCACTTTTGTTTAATCCCAGATATTTCTGTGCCGCACTGCGAACATCGGCAGAACTTACTTTGTTAATTCCGTCAATATAATTTTTATACAGGTCGGAATTACCCGTCAGTGCCATTACATATCCAAGCTCTGATGCAATATTGGAAGTAGACTCTCTGGAATAATATGTATCCTGTATAATTTTATTTGCAGCAGTTTTTAATTCTTCATCCGTTATTCCGTACTTCTGTATATTTGTAATTTCTTCAAATATAGCCTTTTCCAGTTTTTCAGCTGCTTTGGGTGAAAAATTTGCAGTTATGTAAAATATACCGTCATCCCTGAAGCTTCCGTTTGATGCAGAAATTGAATGAGCGAGCCCCTTCTGCTCTTTAACATTTCTGTATAATCTTGATGATTTTCCGCCGCCAAGTATCTCCGCCAGCACATCAAGAGCAAATGTTGTATCATCAGATATATTTTCACCCCGGAAACCTATCATCATATATCCTGTCTGTGTGTCGGTATATTCCGTATTTGTCCGGCGGCTTTGAATTGAATGTTCTTTTCTGTAACTGTTTTTTACAGGCTTTTTATAAGTCTGATTAAACAATTCCTGAACTTTATTAATTGTTTTTTCCGTATCAACATCACCGATAATCAATGTTATCATATTTGAAGGTGTATAGTACTTGTTATAATAATCAAGAATTTCTTCCCTCCGCATTGTCCCGACAATATCTGCAGTACCTATTACTTTTCGCTTGTAGGGATGATAATTGTACATTAAATTATTTAAGTTATCATAAACCAGCTTTGCCGGAGAATTAATATCTTTTGATATTTCCTCCAAAACAACCTTCCGCTCCTGTTCCAGCTCCTTCCTCGGTATCTGCGGATTGAGAAGCATATCCGAATGCAATTCCATTGCAATATCAAAATCCTCTGACGGTATTGTTATATAATAATGAGTAAAGTCTTTGCTTGTCGCAGCATTAACAATTGCACCCTTTGATTCAAGTATTCGTTCCATTTCTCCTGTCGGATGTGCTTTGGTTCCTTTAAAAAACAGGTGCTCCAAAAAATGAGAAATTCCGTTATTTGTATCATTTTCGTTTATTGAACCGGTTTTTATCCAGGTATCTATCGTAACTATAGGATTATTGTGAATTTCATATATTACAACCGTCTGACCGTTCGGAAGTTTATGAATACTGTACTCCGATGCACCTACAAACATTGTAAACAAAATAATTACGACAAATACAAAAAAGTATCTTAATTTATACATCTGCAAATCCCTCATCTTATATAACTATAATAATACACTTATTTTTTAATTTCTATAGTTTAATTGTGGAATCCTGTTCATGATAAAATGCCTTTATGGCAGAAACAAATAAAAACAATTATTTTAAAGGTTTATATTTGCTCTTTTTCGTTGAAATGTGGGAAAGATTTGCATATTACGGAATGAGAGCTTTAATTGTTTTATACATGGTGCAGAATTTAATGTTCTCCACTCAAAAAGCAGGTAACATCTACGGACTGTACACCGGCTTTGTTTACCTTACCCCGATTATAGGCGGTTATCTTGCAGACAGATTTTTCGGTCAGAGAAAATGTATAACGACAGGTGCAATTCTTATGAGCTGCGGTCTTTTTCTGCTTGCGTTCGGACATAAAAATTTATTTCTGTTTTCACTGTTTTTGATGATTACGGCTAACGGTTTCTTTAAATCAAACATAAGCTCAGTTCTCGGACTTTTATGCGCAAACAATGAAGAACAAAAAGATTCCGCATATACGATTTTTTATATGGGAATAAATCTGGGAGCATTTTTATCCCCTCTTATCTGCGGAACACTTGCCGTAAAATACGGATACGAAGCCGGCTTTGCAGCATCGGGAATCGGTATGCTTATCGGGCTTTTTATATATAAAATTTTTGAAAACTCTTTTTTGGGAGATGCGGGGAAAGAGCCTTCCCAAAAACCGGCAAAAACAATTACCGAAAATAATCCGGCAACAGCCGATTCCAAAAAACAATTTTTGGCACTCGGTGCATTAATGCTTTTCACCATACCATTCTGGATATGCTTTGAACAAGCCGGCAGCTCTCTTACACTTTTTGCACAATATCAGACAAACCGAAATATCTTCGGATATATTATTCCTGCAGGTTATTTCCAGTCACTTAATCCGTTATTTATAATTATTTTTGCACCGCTTTTATCAATTTTTTGGGAAAATCTCAGAAAGCACGGCAAAGAACCTTCCTCTGTACAAAAATTCGCTGCCGCATTATGTTTGATGTCTGCAGCATATATAATAATGATTTTTGCGGGACATTATGCGGAACAAAATGCCGTATCATGTCTGTGGCTCGCATCAGTATATTTTGTAATGACAATTGCAGAACTCTGCATTTCACCTATCGGACTTTCACTGGTATCAAAACTTGCTCCGGTACAATTTCTGTCATTAACAATGGGATGCTGGTTTTTGACAAGCTTTTTCGGAAATCTTATTGCAGGTATAATCGGCGGTAAATACGAAACATTACCGCACACAACACTGTTTGGAATATTTGCGGTAATATCGGCAGCTGCCTGCATTATTCTTCTGCTATCTATCCCGAAATTTGAACAAATTATGAAAAAGAAAATTTAAACTCTGCTATTTCTTTTTCTTTTCTTCTTCTTCGGCAATTTTATCGATTGTATCACCGAATGCACCTGCAGCAGCAGTTCCGCCGGCCGCTAATGCAGCTATTAAAAGAGGAACACCTCCGGTTGCAAGATTCCACAAACCGAATCCAACCAATCCTACCGCACTGCCGATTCCTATTCCGGCATTTCGGCAAGTATGTTTTCCCTCAAAGTTTATATTATTCTTTGAAGAAAAATTTTTCACTACGGATTTCGGTGTAAAATTTAAAACCGATACAGAACTGACTTTCATACTAAACACCCTCATAACTTAACCAAGACAATCTAATGCTAACTTAAAACAGGGGCAAAGTCAATTTTAGAACCTTGTCTGAAAATATTTATCAGACAAAAAATCTTTACAATTTTCAAAAATTGTTACAATTAAATGTAAAATACAGTTGTTTTATGTAAAATTATTGTATAACGTTATACATTTTAAGAGGATTCCCACATAATGCTGAGATATAGCTGTATAAATACGGATATAAAAATCATTGGCGAAGAAAACGGACTTAATCTTGAAGAAGAATTCAATAATTATTCCGCAAAAATTGCAGACATAATAAGAGGGCTTAACCAGAGAAAAGATAAACCCGGAGAATGGCTCCAGTGGATGAATTTGGGATACAACGAAGAAACCGTATGGTATGTAAAAGAATTTGCTTCTCTCGTTGAGGGAAGATTTGATAATATTCTCGTTCTCGGAATCGGCGGTTCTACTCTTGGCGGACTTGCTGTTACTGAGGCTGTTTTAAAACCATACTGGAATTTACTTACAAAAGAACAAAGAAATAATTACCCGAGAATTTTTTTCCTTGATAACATTGATCCTGACTCTATTAACGGAATTCTTGAAATTTTGGATTTGAAAAAAACTCTTGTAAACGTAATTACAAAATCCGGTGACACGGCAGAAACAATGTCGCAGTTTATGGTTATAAAAGACCTTATGGAAAAAACTCTCGGTGATGACTACAGAAAAAATATAATCGCAACCACCGATAAAAAAATGGGGATTTTAAGACAGCTTGCCGATCAGGAAGGGTATAAAATATTTTATGTGCCTGACGATATCGGCGGTCGTTTTTCAGTTTTTTCATCAATCGGACTTGTTCCGTTTGCCCTCGTTGGACTTGATATAGAAAAAATTATCAACGGAATAAAAGATATTGATTTGGAATTAAAAAATACGGACATTCATCAAAATATTGCCGCACAGGGTGCATTAATTCATTATCTGATGGACACCAAAAAAGGAAAAAATATTACTGTTTTAATGCCTTATTCCAGTAGGCTGAAATACATACCTGACTGGTATGTACAGCTTATTGCGGAATCTCTCGGCAAAGCATATAACAGAGATGGTGAAAAAGTTAACACAGGACTGACACCGGTAAAAGCAGTCGGTGCATCCGATCAGCATACAAAATTGCAGCTCTTAAACGAAGGACCAAACGATAAATTAACAACATTTATAAGAGTTGGGGAATTTGATTCTACGATAAACATTCCGAAAATATTCGAATACACAGGTATCGGATATTTAGGCGGAAATACTCTTAACAATTTAATGGATGCGGAAGCTGATTCAACAAGAGTTTCGCTTGCCGATTACCAAAGACCTTCAATAACAATTACAATTGACAGAATTGACGAATATCATATTGCACAACTCCTGTATATGCTTGAAGTTCAGACTGCTATCACAGGAGAGTTATACAACATTAACACATTTGACCAACCCGGTGTTGAACAGGTTAAAAATTATGTTTATGCGCTTATGGGCAGAGCCGGATTTGAAGGTTCGGCAAATTCTTTACAGGAAAAAATGACAACGGTATAAAATTCTGCTAAAATGTTGTCTGTTAAAATCCAAAAACATTTTTGTTACAGATTCTTAATATTACGGCAATTTTTAAGCATAATCAAACTTTATAATTATAAGTAAGATTTAGGCTAAACGGTAAAATTTTTATAAAGATATATTGATTTATATTGCCTTATGGTATAATTACATTAAAAACAAACAAACTAAGGAGACATATCAATGAACAAAAATTTAGTAATCACATTAGGACTAATCGCTGCTTTAACAGCTGTAACATTGTCTGCACCTGCAGAATCAACTATTTATACTGACGGAATCGGAAGATTGCATTTTTTAGGAAGAGATGCAGCTAACAATATAAAAAATCAATCAAATTATACAAACAATGCAGAACAGGATTTAACAAGAAAATTGTATGAAAATTCAGATGAGAACGGAATGGTTAATGATACTTCTTACGACCAGCATCCGCTTAAAAACTATGAAAACACATTCCCTGATTCAAGATTCAACACTACAAAATACTGGAATACAAAATATAACAACAATGTAGATGATGCTACCGTTAATACAACAAATAAGTATAAAAGTACAATGACTTATGAAAAAGGTGCTTCCGAATATTCAAGCTCATACGGTAACACAAACTTTGTAAACAATGCTTCAACAGAAACTAACTCCACACAAAAGAAAAAACACTGGTGGAATAAGAAAAAATAATTATTTATATCTTTAAAAAAAACAGGTGCAACAAAGTTGCACCTGTTTTTTTTATACAAAATTATAATTAGCCGGATTGTAGTATCCTGACTGGTTTACAATAACTTTTAACAATAATGGTATATGTCAGCATAATTGAAGTTAACTAATACTTGCACACAGAGTTTTTTTGGTATATTATCAAAGCATAATCCCGGATCGTCTAGTGGCAGGACTGAAGATTCTGGCTCTTCCAACGGTGGTTCGAATCCATCTCCGGGAGTTTTTTTATACTCAGATAATTGAGGAGAGTAATTATGAAATTATCCGCAACAACGGCACAAAATTCATTCCGATACGGATGGCTGTTATCCCGTGTTTGGCCTTATATAAAACCATACTGGTTCAGAATACTTATAGGATTTCTCGTTGCTATTCCGCTCGGGCTTCTTGATGGCGTTACGGCATTTGCTTTAAAGCCATATATGGATTATGTTGTAGGCGGAAAGGTTTGTGAATTTTCACTGTTTGGACATGATATTACCATTACAAGTATGCAAATGGCTATCATAATCCCGATTGGTGTCATTCTGTTTGCAGCATTTCAGGGCGTTTTGAGATATCTTAACGGATATATCTCAACCTGGACAAGTCAAAGAATTACAAATGATATGAAATTTGACTTGTTTGACAGACTTATACACATGCACCCTCAGTTTTTTGATGAAAATTCATCAGGAATTATTATCTCAAGATATATGGGAGATCCTGCAACCGCTTCAACCGGCATCGTTGACCAAGTTAAAACTATAACGACCAGTTTGTTCGGCGCATTAGGACTTATTGCCGTAATGCTGTACAGCTCTTGGATGCTTGCAATCATTGGTGTTGTTGTTTTATGTGCAGCTTTTGTTCCGATTGCTCTTATAAGAAAAAGAATCAAAAGTGCATCTAACAAAAACATGGTTATAGGCGGTAATATCACAACTAACATTAATGAAACATATTCCGGTAATAAAGTTATGGCAGCTTATGAACTTCAGGGACGTCAGGATGCCGATTTCAGAAAACAAACCTGGGATTCATTTAATGTAAACATGTCACTCTACAAACGTGCCGGTTGGATGTCACCAATTATGTACATAATTGCATCCTTCGGTATTGCTACGGTTTTGGGTGTAGGAACATGGCTCATTACATCAGGACAAATGACTGCCGGCAGCTTTGCATCTTTTGTTACATCTCTGCTGCTGTTATATAAACCTGTTAAAACATTAGGAAATACTCTTACAAGTATCCAAACTATATTTGTAGCACTCGGTCGTGTTCTTGAATTATTTGATTTGGAACCTGAAATTAAAGATGCTCCGATTGCCAAAACATTAAACGGACTGGATAAATCAATCAGTTTTGAAAATGTTAATTTTGAATATATTCCGGAGCATCCGGTACTCAAAAACATCAGTCTTTTAATTAATAAAGGTGAATCTATTGCCATTGTCGGCAATTCAGGTGGAGGAAAATCAACACTGGTAAATCTTCTGCCAAGATTCTATGATATCAAATCAGGTTCAATAAAGATTGACGGTACTGATATAAGAGAATTTACACTGAGTTCTCTCAGAAAAAATATCTCTATGGTATTTCAAGATAATTTCCTTTACTCAGGAACAATTAAAGAAAATATTATGATGGGAAATTATCAGGCAACTGATACAGAGCTTGAACAGGCAATTGAATCCGCACACTTGCAGGATGTTATAAGCGAGCTTCCGAACGGAATAATGACTGAACTCGGAGAAAGAGGAACAACATTATCCGGCGGACAAAGACAACGTGTTGCTATCGCAAGAGCTATGCTCAGAAATGCTCCTATCGTTATTCTCGATGAAGCAACATCAGCATTAGATAATGAATCTGAAGCAATTGTACAAAAAGCAATGGATAACTTAATGCAAAACAGAACGGTATTTATAATTGCTCACAGACTTTCCACAATTAAAAATGCTGACAGAATTGCAGTTATAAACGAAGGCGAACTGGTTGAACTCGGAACTCATGACCAGCTTATTAATATTGAACACGGACATTATAAAACTCTTTACGAAATGCAGTTTAAACATCAGGAAGAAGCTGCTGTTAATGTCTAATTAACCGCTTGTTTCTGTCTTCTCGTTAACTTATAGCTTTTTAGTATAACATCACGTGCTTTTATTGCATCTTCTTTTGAAAGCGGCGGAACATCTTTTAAAGGATAATCAATTCCGAGGTTTTGGTACTTTGGAATTGCCATATCGTGATAAGGAAGCACATCAAGTGCTTTAATATTATTTAATCCGCCAATAAACATACCTAATTCCGTATAGTATTCCTCCTTGTCGTTTAATCCCGGGACGACAACATGACGAATCCATGCCGGCTTATTTATTTCCGAAAGATATTCGGCAAAATCCAGTATATTTTTATTCGAATGAGAAGTTAATTTTTTATGTTCATCATCTTTAATATGTTTTATATCAAGCAGAACCAAATCAGTATATTTCATTAATTCTTCAATCTTTGAAAAGCCTGCTTCACGACTAAACAAAACACCGGAAGTATCAAGAGCCGTATGAATATTTTTTTCTTTTGCTCCCTTAAACAACTCCGTAACAAAATCAATCTGCATAAGAGGTTCTCCGCCGGTTACGGTAATCCCGCCTTTACAAAACTCTTTAACACTGTCATACCTGTTTAAAAGATCTTCTGCAGTCATTTTATTATTTGTCTCGGTACTCCAGGTATCGGGATTATGACAATACAGGCATCTCATCGGGCAGCCCTGCATAAATACAACAAATCTGATTCCCGGACCGTCAACGGTTCCGCACGTTTCTATTGAATGAATATTTCCTGAAAAATTTTCCATTTTTTAATTGTATCATGTTTCGTAATTGTAATAAACTTGATTTCAAGATATTAACATGATAATTTTAAGCTATGAGTATCGTTGAAAATATAGAACAAGCAGAGGGCCTGAGTACGGAAACCGTCCGGACAGAAGATTTGCCAATTAGCGAAATAAAGGTTGTACCGAGAAGGCATAGAGTTCTCAGACTGTCTGAAAAAATTAAACTTAATTATAAAATTCTGTCACGCAAATTGTCATACATGTTAAAAGGACATAAACGTACAAGCCTGACACAAATTCTGTATGTTTCATCTGAAGATATACCGGAAGATTATATTTTATCTTTACAAAAACAATATCCCGATAAAGAAATAACCGTAATCATTCCCTTATGCGGAATTACGGAAAATTTAAAAAATTATTACCTGTCATTTGATTATTTTTACAGAAACACAAACCATGAAGCTAAAATTGTAAAATATCCGACTAAAGAAAATAATATTAAAGTATATGGAATTTATTCGGAAGCATTCTCAAAAATTTTAAAATCTTCAGAAATTTATCAAATGAAATACATGTCCGCATACGCAAAATGTGCAAGAATATTTGCCGAAAAACTTAATGCGGATATTATACATGCAGATAATATACCGTTCCTTCTCGGCTCGGATTTTGAAACGAAACAAAAGATTAAATCTAAAATTATTCAGTCTTATCATCACATGGAAATGTTTCCTGTGTATGAACCGTTTTGGGCTGCAATAAATCTTGCTGACAAAAATAATATTGAAAAAATCACCAAAGACCGTATTATAAAAAAATATCTGGCAAAACTTTTTAATATAAAAAAGATTAAATCTAAAAAAACAATCGAAAGATGTCTTGATTATTTTTACGAAAACTATGATAAATTCAGAAGTGAAGTCAGCACAGATAAAAATATTGAACAAAATTCAATTTTGCGCGGTTTAAATAAACGTATCGTAAAACTGTTCCCCGGCTCATTCAGCAAAAAAAATAAAGAGTTTGATGCTCAATATTATTCCGCTAAAAAATCCAACAGGCTAATAATTACTTCTAATTCTCTGGTTAAAAACGGTGAATTTAACAAAAAAATCAAGTATTTACAAAACGGTATAAACAACAAATACAAAAATAAAATAGTCTATAACTTTAACGTTAATAATTTCAGAAACATAAGAACCATAAACAGAAATTATCTTCAACGGGAATTCGGAAAAGGTAAAATTGAATCAAAATTTACTGACAGAAGCCTGTTGCAGGATAACGAAATTGAAATATGCGGATACTTAGATACTCTGAGAACAAGTGCAATTATATTTGCTAATTTTGACGGAAATGCTACGGAAGACGAATACAAATCAGTCATTATCCCTGTCCTTAAGGCATTTGAGCTTAACAAGGATATACAGTTTATTCTGAATACAGAAAATGCATCTAAAAATTCATATATAAAATCACTTATAGACTTTTTTGAAACACAACGTGCATTGGACGGCAGATGGCTGTTCATTGACGGGCAGATTAATCTGCCTCAGTTCCTTGCTGCATCAAATATTTATTTGATACATAGCGGACAAAATATACAGTCGGAAGAAATTATTTACACAGCATTAAAATACGGCTGCATACCCGTAATATTCAAAAATGACGAAAAAAGCGACATTCTTAAAGATATTTTTGATGACATGAATGAAGGTTGTTGTTTTAAACTCCCTTATGACAGCACCAATGAAATAGAAAATTATGAAGAACTTATAATTAAAGTACTGAATTTTTATTTTAATAATTCTTCAAGCTGGAACATCATAGTTAAAAATGCAATGAACTATGACAGCAGTTGGAATTTTGAAAAAATACAGGCTTTTAACAGCATCTATGATGAGCTTTAAAATTTAAATAAGTCCTTCACACAAAACAAATCTGCCGAGAGGAACAACTTCACAATAATTTTCCAGAGAATCTACAAGGCATTTGTTCTGACAAAATCCTCCGGAAAGATATATTTTATCGGGGCGTTTTGCAAAGTTCCAGGCATTATATGCTATACCGTGTATAAATTTGGATATTGCCGTTTGGGGTTTTTCACCGTTTGAGATTGAATCCATTATTTTTTCCATACCAAAGATACCGCATGTTACAACAAATTTTTCTTCATTAAAACTTAAATCGTCATAGTTTATATCATAAAACTTCATCAGCATCTCAACTGTTGCACCTGTTGAACTTGCACAGGAAGTATTCCAGTCCATATCGTGGAATTTTCCGTTTTTAAAATTTATCCATTTAGCATCCCGGCTTCCCAAGTCCAAAACAGTCGCATTATTATCAATATTCATTTTTTTTGCACCGTTCGCAAGTGCAATAATCTCATTTTCACTTGCATCAGCCATATGTCCGCAAGAACGTGTAGGCTTAATATTCTGCTCTTTTATTATTTTTGACGGAAGTATGTAATAATTTTTTCCGTCAAAATTTTTCAGACAAAATTTATCATCAAAGATTTTGTCTTTTGATATTATTTTGGAATATGTTGTTCCGGCATCTAAGTATAAAGTCATACAAAGAGTTTAGCAAAAAGAGTGAAATATAGAAAGAGGTTTTTACATATCATTAAGATTTATTTACTTACCAGGCAATTTTTCTGACGACCAATACTTTATATATTTAAGAAAAGAGGATAAATTATGCATCCGGAAATTAATCCACATGCGTCAATTCAAGAAAACATCAGAATTATAAAACAACTAGACGGAAAAGAAGGAATCAGTTCTCCTGAAGAATCTAAGGCTGCCAAGGAATATCTGCTATTTACAAAACCGCAAAACACAGCCGATGGCATAAGGTTGTATGAACTTAGACAGGCAGTCAATAATTATGATACAATAGGTGAATCCGGATTTTTGTTACACTGTGCCAAAAAAGCATATCATGCTTTAAAGGATTATTTTAAACCTGAAGAAGATTCTGCCGGCAATATAAATAATGATAATAATATTGCCAAAAAGTGATTTTCTAGAACTTCATAAAGTTCATATTGTGTTTTTCAAGGTATGCTTTCAAATCACGTTTGATTTCAGGAGCCAGAATATATAAAACGATTACGTTCGGAATACAGAGTGCAATCATCATAGCATCTGTAATATCAATTACGGATTTAACATTCATAACCGAACCGATAACGATAAACAAACAGTACATCAAATTGAATGTAAGAACACGTTTTTTACCTTCACCCATTAAGAATGTCCAGGCTTTTTGACCGTAGTATGCCCAGGAAATTAAAGTTGACATTGCAAACAATACCGCTATCAGTGAAAGTATTACAGGGAAGAACGGAATTACTGACTGGAAAGCATTTGAAGCAAGTTCAATACCTGAAATTTCTCCGACCGAACTCATATCAAGAACTCCTGATGATACAATTGCCAAAGAAGTAAACATACAAAGAACACCGGTAAGGAATGTTTCAAGAAGGGCAACAAAACCCTGCGAAACAGCTTCTTTTGTCTGAGCCGTTGCATAAACAATTGCAGCTGCGCCTGTTCCTGCTTCATTTGATTGAACAGAACGTCTTAAACCTATGATGATAGTACCAAATACACCTCCTGCAACTGCCGTAGGATGGAATGCCTCATGGCAAATAAGCGACACTACATGCGGCATACTTTTTATATTTGCAAAAATAACAATTAATCCTGAAATAATATACAGAACACACATTGTAGGAGTTAAAATTGTAGTAACTTTAGCTATACTCTTGATACCGCCTACAACAACCATACCGATAAGTATTGCTGCAACAAGACCGATTACCCAGGTAAAACCGTGAAAAATGCTGTGTTCACCACCTGTAATAAAAACTATTTGGTGAGCAGTTTGATTGATTTGAATCATATTACCACCGGTTAAACCACCGCCTATACAAAGTATTGCAAACAAAACAGATAACGGTTGTCCGAGCCAGCGCATTTTTCTTCTGGTTAAACCGTGAGCTATATAGTGCATAGGTCCGCCTGATACAGAACCGTCAAGATTAAATCTTCTGTATTTTACGGCAAGAGTTGCTTCCACAAACTTAATTGACATACCTAAAAGCGCACCGACAAAAATCCAAAATGCCGCACCCGGTCCGCCTATTGAAATTGAAATAGCAACACCGGCAATACTTCCGATACCGATTGTACCGGAAAGAGCTGTTGCAAGCGCCTGAAATGACGAAACTTCACCGCATCCGTCACCCTTGTTTACAGGTTTTGATACAACATCAATTGCGTGTTTAAAGCCCCAAATTGCCATACCTCTGAAATATACGGTAAAAAATATACCGGCAAATAAAATCCAAAATATAATTAACGGAACTTTGCTTCCGCATATAGTTATCGGGAAAAAGATAATGTCCGCAACAAAATCGGATACGGGTGCAATATGTTTATCCATAAATTCATCAACATTCATTGCACATGCGGATTGAAATGTCACCAACATACTAAACATAATAAGTAAAAATCTCATCATAATATCTTTCTCTTTTCCTTTTTATGTATGACATCAGGCGGAATACGTGTTTAAGTGCCGCTTTACTAGTGTAATATTTACAATTCCAACCATACCATTTTATTCTACCCCAAACATGTAAAGTTTTTTTTGAAATCGTTACAAAAACATAAAAATGTAACAATGTTACAATTTCAAAAAATACTAGCAAAAAAATTTTTTTCATCTTTTATAATAGATAACATAGAAAGGTTTTATTATGGATAACAGAATAAATGGTTACAGCGGAATCTCTTTTCAATCAAGAAGATATATGATTATAAAAAATCCGGAAAATATCCCTTCGCAAATTAAAAGTGCTATTCAAAACAGCACTGCGATTCAAAAGTTTTTACATAACAGCAAACCGGCTACACTTTGGGAAAAATTTATTAGTATGTTCAAAAAAGATGAAGTTCTTAATATTTCATATGAAGTTACCAATAAAAGTCCCCACGATAAGTATGCACAAACAGATGTTTTAAATTTTAAATTCTCTGACGGAAAAATTAACCGGGAGGGTTCTTTCAGTGTAAAACAAAAAGGAATCCAACTCCGCAAGCAAGAATTGTCTGCAACAAGAGAAGGAAATGAGGAATATAAACCGCCAATCAGAACAGCTGCCGAGCGAATAGCAAAAATGATTGAGTCACTGAAAGATTTAAATTCTATATTAATGTAACCAAAAAAAACGGACAGTATAATAAATGTCCGTTTTTTTTAGTTCAAATCAACAATTATAATTTATAATGTTGCATTGATATATTTTGTGATATACTTTAGAATATAACAGCCGATATAAATGCATAAAAGGAGGAAAAATGCACATATTACCAATCAACACAAATCAAACAAACAACAATACAGCTTTCGGTGCTGTAAAATACGGAAAAAGAAATCCCGGCATAAACAATGAAGTAAGAAAATTGGCAGAAAAAGCAAATGATGTTTTTGAAAAACTTGCAGGAAAATCAGTAGATTTGGACAGGTCTGCCGTACAAAGCCAATCGGCAAATGCTGATGTCGCTGTTCTTGAAGGAGTAATTGACGGCAAAAATATCGAACTCAGAATTCAAGGTCGTGATAATACAAAAGTCAACCTTGCTATAGGCAAAAATAATAACGGCAGAGTGTACAGAGAATTGGAATACAGTTCTAATCAACGTTATTACGGTTTAGCATCGGACGGTTTTGAAGAATTACGTTCAACACCGTTGGTATCAGGTAATGCTTTGGATATCTGCAGCAAAGATGCTTTCAAATATGCAAAAGAACTTAACAGATATACTTCGTTTTTCGAACTGAATAATACTTTTGTACAGTATGCAAAGCCAATCCTTGAAACTGCTGAAAGATTTGCAGCAAATATAAAATAATTTTTAAAGTTGTTTGAAACAAAGCGGGCAGTTCCTGCCCGCTTTGTTTTTATTAAAAGAACTACATTTCGTTCAGTTTTTCATCAAGAAATTTGATTCTTGTAATTTCAAAAATCTTATCAGGGGCTGCCAGCTTCATTAAATCATCTGCTCTGAATGCCGGAATGTCAGAACCCTGACCGACTTTCAGATGAATATACAAGCTGTTATTTTCGAATCTGTATGAACCGATTGATTTTTTATAATCAACTGTTTTTTCTTTGCCTTTTTTATTTTTCTTTGTTATTAAAATCTGCTGTTGAGTGAGTATATTTTCTATATCAGATTTAAAACTTTCCGTTAAATCAGTTTCGGAGGTTTTATGATAAGGGGTTATTTTGTATTCCGCCCACTGAGCCTCAATATCCACTGCCGTTGCATATCTTTCAACCGGTTTTATACTGATAACTTTTGCACCGTCAGGAAGTTTTGAATTAATTAATTCCGCCAAATCATTTTCGGAAATGTTATCGTATATCTCTATATCAACCAATTCCCCTTCACTTTCGGCAAAAAGCGGAAGGGCAATTCCCATAGAAACCTTCATTGTCGGGTTAAAGCCCAGTGTATAAACCATCCTGAGCCCTGTTCTTGCAAGGCATTTATGAAAAGTATTCTGCCAGTCAAGATGTGAAAAATACTTTAACAAACCTTTCTTTGTTATTTTTAACCGATATCTGTAAACAGGAACAGAAGTATCAACATTAGCCCTTGTAGGATCAACGGGTTTTTTGTTTAAAACTCCCTGCGCCTGTTCGGAGGCTTTATACGGCTTTGCCAAAACCTTTTTTGTTTTTAAGTTTGTACAAACTCCGCAATTCACGCAATTATGCTCACAGGTTTTCTGAAGATTAAATTCTGCACCCTGCATCATTGATAATTCGTATTCTCTCTGCAGCCACTCTTTTGAAAGTCCGACATTAACAAAATCCCATGGTAAATTATCTTCCAAGTTGTATTCCTTTTGTGCAAGTTCTTCAAGGGTAAAACCGCATTCCTCTGCCGTTTGTTTCCATACGTTTTTATCAAAATATTCACCCCAGGCATCAAGGTAGCAGCCTTTTTTATAAAGAGCATAAATATAATCACAAAGATTTTTATCACCTCGTGTCAGAACCGCTTCTATCTGGGAAACGGCACTCTCGTGGTAGTTAATCTTAAGACTTTTTATATGTTTCGTTTTTTCCTTCAGATATCCGATATGTTCGGAAACTATATTCAAGTCTGTTTGTCCGCACCACTGAAAAGGAGTAAAAGGCTTAGGAACAAAAATAGAAACCGTACAGGTTATCTCCAGACCGTAATTCAGATTCATTTCCTGCTTAATTTGTTTTGACAAATATTTAAGTTTTCCGAGCAGATTTGCCATCTCATCCATATCCTGAATTGTTTCCGTAGGCAGTCCGGCAATAAAATAAAATTTTATTTTATTCCAGCCGTTTTTATACAATGTCGAAACAACATCAACTATTTGTTCTTCTGAAATGTTTTTCTTTATTACATTTCTCAGTCTTTGGCTCCCTGCTTCCGGTGCTAGCGTCATTCCCGATTTCCTCACAGACTGCATCAGGTTTGCAAGCTCAAGATTAAATCCGTCAATTCGCTGACTCGGAAGTGATACATTTATTTTACGTTTTATAAAATCTACAGACAGCTCTTTTATAACTTCATTGATATTTTTGTAATCATTAGATGAAAGTGAAAGAAGCGAGTATTCCTCATATCCTGTATTGTTTATCAAATCTTTTGTAATTTTAATTATATCCTCGGCTTCTCTTTCACGAACCGGCAAAGTCACATGTCCCGGCTGGCAGAAACGGCACATTCTGCCGCAGCCACGCCTAATCTCAACGACCGCCCTGTCATGAACCGAGCTTGAAAACGGTATAGGATATGAAGTTGAGGCATTTTCTTTATTTAAAGGAGAAATGCGTTTTTTTACACTGTTTACCCCGCTATTTACCCCCCAGCATCCTTCGATTTTACAAAGCTCGGCGATTCGTTCCTGCCTTGATTTGCCCTTGGTTTTCTCCAAAACTTCGCAAACCTCGACCATCATATCTTCGCCGTCACCGATACAGAATACATCTATAAAATCACTCATGGGAAGCGGATTAAATGTACAGGGACCACCTGCAAAAACAATGGGTTCGGTTTCGCCTCTGTCAGAATTTTTTACCCCTATTCCTGACATTTCCAGCATTTTTAAAACCGTCGGATATGAAAGCTCATATTGCAGAGAAAAACCGATTCCGTCAAAATCTTTTAAAGCCCGTTTTGATTCAACTCCGTATAAAAAATCAGGCTTAAAATCAGGCTCCGGAGCATAAGCTCTGTCTGCGAGCATTCGTTCAATTTTATTAACTCTGTCATAAATTATCCTTACACCGAGATTACTTATACCAATCTCGTATTTATCGGGAAAAACAAATGCAAATTTTACGGAGGAGCTTTCCCAGTCTTTGTTATACGACAAAAACTCTCCGCCCACATATTGGTACGGCTTTGTTGCTCTGTATAAAGCCTCATGCTGATTTCTGAAAAAACAGTCCATAGTAAATATATTACACCAAATATAAGTAAATTAATATTTAAAACAACCCGTTTCGTGGTCGTTTACAATGCCGATTGATTGCAGGTACGAATAGATAATTACTGTACCGACATATTTCATGCCTCGTTTTTTCAGGTCTTTTGATACTTTATCAGATAGCGGTGTCGATACTTCAAATTTATCTGTCGTATTTTTAATTATTTTGCCTTCGGTAAAACTCCAGATATAATTTGAAAAACTACCAAATTCTTTTTGAATTTCCATATATACTTTTGCATTTTTTATTGCTGATTCAATTTTATTGCGACTGCGTATAATACCTTCATTTTTAAGAAGTTCTTCAACTTTTTTGCTGTCGTAACGGGCAACTGTTTCAACATCAAAATTATCAAATGCTTTTCTGAAAGCCTCACGCTTTTTTAAAACACAAATCCAGGAAAGCCCTGCCTGAAATCCTTCCAGAATAAGCAGTTCAAAAAGTTCCCTGTCATCATACTTTGGAACACCCCATTCTTCATCGTGATATTTTACATAAATATCGGATTTTTCATCAACCCAAAAACAACGTTTCATTTTTATCTCCGTTTTTAATGTTTTTTATTATACCAGAGATTGTTAAAATTTTGTAATATTATGCTGCCTTTAAGCAATTTTATTATTCACAATAACTTTATTAATATAGATTAAGATTTTTGGGGACATATTATGGGAATTACAAATACTGTAAGATTTTTGCAAGAACTCGGGGTGTACTCGGTTGAAGATTTGGTAACCAAAGCCGCAAAAAAAAGTTTAAATAAATTATCAGGAAGAACAAGATTTGTTTTAAAAGGAGAGGAACTTCAGGCTCTCGGGTTGGAAAGCGGATTTGGGAATATAAAACATCCGAGATTAGTAATCGGTGCCAATAATTCACAAGGTCAAAGTCTTTGGGGTGCAACAGTTTGTGATGCGTCCGGAAAACCTGTTCAGTCATTTGCTGTAAGTTATGATGTAACAAGAGGAAAAAATCCTGTATATCAAATGAGAAGCCGGTTTTTTGACGGAAATAAAAAAATATTCAGCGTTAATGAGTATGCTGACACAAACATATCAAGGATACCGGATTCGGATATTCGGGCTTCTGTTTCTCACAACAGGGGAATAACAACGGCATCAATAGATGCAGGACAAGCATATCACAAAAATATTACTGCACCGAGCATAAATAAAGCTGCCGCTTTTTGGATGAAAACAAATATAGGCTTAGCTGATGCAAAGGTAGTTGAGGCGGAAGTAAAAGCTTTGTCAAATGCGAATGAATTAAAACCCTATCTGGATTGGCTCAAAAAATCATTCAAAGCCAAAGATCCGATTGTACAGCAAAAACTTGCCAAAGTCGGCAAAATGGATTTGAAAGCCGTTGATAAAGAACTTAATCTGCAAACAGCACAAATGGAAAAGATTGAAGTGGAGTTTGATAAATTATACACGGAAATCTTTGGAACAAGTGAAAAAATCCCTAACTGGAAAGAACATTTTTATGTAAGACAGGCACCGACAACCAACCCGATAACAGGAGAAGCTTTGTCTAAAAAAACAATTACAAGAATAAACAAAAAAATGCAAAAATACTCGGATGTCAGAAGGCTTCTTGTTTGTTTAAGGGACAGAAAACAGGTATTAACCGGATTAAAATATGTTGATGAAAAATTTATATCAAAAATGTTTGAAGAATTGAACATAACAATCGGAAAAACTACCGACGAAGTTATGATTAAAGAACTTCGTGCTTTGAGAGGTTTACCGAAAGAAGAAATACTGGAAAAATCAAAAGATATTATCTGTAAAAAAGCAGGAATACCTCCTGAATTGATAAAACTGTCACCGGCACCGGAAGGATATGAGATAGGAGTATATAGCGCTTCCTTTGAAGAAACTCAAGGTCGTTTGTATTATCACCCTACAATCCTGAATGCACCGGATGATATGCTTATCGGAGCAATCAGACACGAAATTGACCACTTGGAAGTTATGGCAAAAACTGCCAAAGCCATGGGACTTGATAATTATAAAACCCTTGTTTGTAAAACAGAAAAACAATTGGCTATGTTTGACAAAGAAAATTTGGAAAAAATTATTGAACATGTAAATACAGATGGTTTTGATGCAGAACCGTACATAAAAGCAATGAGTGAATACGTTAAACCTTTTGGCTCAATAAAAAATACGATTAAATATTTTTCAAATCCGTTGGAATTACGTGCTTATCAGGCAGGATTAGATATTGAACTGGCATTAAACGGTGGGAATATAGCTATCCCAACGTCAAATCAGCTTGTTGTGTCAAGATTATGCTCCGACATACAAAAGCATATTAATGAAATCCAAAAAATCGCAGGTGAAAATGTTAATTTAGACAGTTATATATCAAACATTGGAAATCAGGCTTTAAATATGGTCGAAAACCCGGGCTGTCAAAATTATATCGGTGAATTATTTAATAAAATTCATTTCATAGTCAAACGGGATTTACAAAACCTTAAATCCGGCGCTAATGCATAGCTTCTGCTATGACAGCTTTCTTATCATTTCGTGGGTTTCTTCATCTTCAGGAAGTATGTCCTCTAGTTTATACAAGTATTCCAAAGCCTTATCATTATCCTTTAGTGCAGCATAACATTTTGAAAGGCTTTTTAAAACCGATACATTTGCAGGGAATTTTTCCAGTATATTATTGAAAATATTTGCCGCCTGATTATATTCTCCAAGCTCATAATATGTAAGTGCAAGTGTATTTTTTGTTTCCACGTCAGGATTTTTTTCAACGGCTTTTATCAAATAACGTTTTGCATCTTCATATTCACCCCTTGCATACATAATTCTTCCTGCACAGAATAAAATATATTCGTGATGATGATTTTCCTTCAACGCCTTCATTATATAGTCCTTGGCTTCATCCAGCTGATTAAGCACCAGTTTATTTAATGCCATAAAAGTCAATGCAAGAACATTTTTTGGCTCAATCTCAAGAGCTTCTCCGTAATACCTTTCCGCCTCGGTGTTTTTTGAAATAGAATACAGGTAATTTCCGTATTCAAATATTATTTCAAAATCATTCGGCTGTAATTGTAATGCAGTTTTAAACTCATCCTCAGCATAGTCAAAAAGACGTTTATTCAAATATATTATAGCCAAATCCTTATGTGCTTTTGCCAATTTCGGATTCATTTTTATTGCTTTTTTAAGTATTCTTTCCGCAGTATCCGTATCACAAAGACTTGATGACAAAACAGCATACTGATGCAAAGTTTCAGCTGTAGCTGCATTTTTCAGAAGAACTTTATCATATACTTCTTTCGCTTTGCTCAATTGGTTAGTCTGAATATATAAACCGGCAAGCTTCTGTGCGGGTAATGTATATTTCGGATTCAAATATACCATACTCTCCAGCATTGTAATTGCCGTATTCAATTCACCGGTTGCCTCATAGCAAATAACCAAATTGTATTTGTATGTCTGTTTCTCGGGATGCTGTGTCATAAGTTTTTTATATATTCCGGCAGCCGCTTCAAATTGTTCGGTTTTTACAAGCGACATTGCGTAAGAAACCATAAAACTCTCATCATCTTCATCAATTTCATAAGCTTTTTTCAAATATTCTACAGCAGTCTCATGATTATTTTCTATCTGATATAATGAACCAAGATTAAAATATGCCATCGGATTCTCAGGATTTATTTCAATAACTTTTTGATAACATGATATTGCCTTTTGAGAATTTCCGGTTGCCATATATGCAGTGCCCAGACTGTTATATATGCCGGTTTTGTCTGAGCTTTTTTCTAATGCCCGTTCTAAAGGCGCAATAGCTGATTCAAAGTTTTTACACTTCATATAAGCCGTACCGATAACAAAATCAAATATGTAATCGTCAGGTGCGTAACTTGTTGCCGCAAAAGCATTTTTTATTGCTTCTTCTGTTTGCCCAAGTTTTAAAAGCAAAATACACAAACTCTTATATGCTTCCACATGCTCGGGACGAAGTTCTATTACCTTTAAATATGCATTTTTGGAAGAAATAAAATCACCCAAATTATCATAACAACTCGCAAGATAAAACCAGGATGTCGCATCCTCATGATTAAATTTCACAACCGTTTCAAACCTTGTTTTTGCCTCACTCCATTTTTCAAGATTAACCTCTGTCAATCCGGCAAGTTTATTAAGCTCTATATTATCAGGTTCTTCTGATAAAGCCGGTACTATTAAACTGTATGCAGCTTCAAAATCCTTATTACCTACAAGTTCGTTTATCCTATCTATATCAGCCATTCCATTATCCTTTTATCTGTACTAGCCGCCAAAATAATTTTTCAGTCCCGTTGTCAAATTTCTGTTTTTGCAGAGTTTCTTAAGTTTTGCAATTGCACGATTTTCGATTTGTCGTATTCTCTCTCTGGAAACACCATATATTGAACCGATTTCATCAAGGGTTTTCTTATTCCCGTCATTATTAAGACCAAATCTCAGAATCAAAACATCACGTTCTTTTTCACTAAGCTGATCCAGCATATTTTTAATATCTTCCAGCATACTTTCCTGAGAAACTATGTTGTCAGGTGCTATCGTTGATTCATCTACAATATAATCAATAATTTTATTTGAATCATCCTTTTGACCTGTAGGAGTATCAATGCTTATAGTAGATTGGGTTGACTTAATTATTGAAGTCAGCTTTGAAACGGGTATTCCCATCTCGTCCGCAATCTCCTGCTTATTCGGAATTCTTCCGAGTTTTGTTGTTAAATCCATTGTAGCTTTTTTTATCTTGTTAATAGATTCGATTAAATGAATCGGAAGCCTTATAATTCTTGCCTTGTCTGCAATTGCTCTTGTAATGGACTGCTGAATCCACCAAGTTGCATAGGTAGAAAACTTATAACCTTTTGTGTAATCAAATTTTTCGGTTGCTTTAATTAAGCCCATATTGCCTTCCTGAATTAAATCCAAAAAAGAAAGTCCACGTCCTATATATTTTTTGGCAATACTGACAACCAACCTTAAATTTGCATTAATCAACACTTTTCTTGCCATCGGGTTCTGAGTTTCATATATTTTTTTAGCAACATCAAGTTCTTCCTCCGAAGAAAGCAGCGGAATTTTACCGATTTGCTGCAAATAAATTCTCACAGAATCATCTGAACTGACAGAACTCAGACTTTCCTGAGTTTTAGGCTCCTCGATTTCTATTGATTCGTCATCATCATCTTCTAATGCTTCTATGCTGTTAAAATCTATTCCTTCATCAGAAATATCATCACCTATAATATTAAGTGTTTCGCTCTTTTTTACCATATTTATTTTCCTCATAACCGGACAGATATGTATTATTTTCTCTTTATAAATATTATTATACTAAATATGCAAAATTACGTCTATGTATTTTTCTTATCTTTACAAAGTTTTTGCTTAACAGCCTCAAACAGAATAACTGCGGCTGCATTTGACACATTTAATGAATTAAAATCTGTCAGCATAGGTATTTTTACTCTGTAATCAGACAATTTCATTAATGATTTTGAAATTCCCGAATGTTCGGCACCCATTATCAAAACAAAATTCATATCTGTATAATCAATATCATAATAATGATGCTCCGCATGATGGTCGGAAGCAATTACCCAGTAGTCGTTTTCTTTTAGCTTTTGTATCGCATTTACAAGACTGTTTGATTTGATTATATCTATATGATTAATCGCTCCGGCACTTGTTTTTTCAACGGTTGAGTTAATCAATGCCCCCCTTCTTGAAGGCAAAATTATACCATCCGCACCGGCACATACGGCAGAACGAACAATAGCACCTACATTATGAGCATCTTCAACACCATCAAGCACTATTACAAACGAATTTTTCCCTTTGTGATTTTGTATAAAATCTTCCAAATCAGTATATTTTACAGGAGCAAGCTGTGCAATAACCCCCTGGTGCTTTCCTTCAGGAACAAGGGCGTTCAGCTTTTCTTTTGCCACAAAACTGTACACAACATTGTTTTTTTGTGCCAGCTCCTTTATAAGTTTAATTTTTGTATCAGGAGCTGCATTATTTGCAATAAGAATTTTGTTAAACTCTCTGCTGCCCTTTTCCAATGCTTCTATAACCGAATTTTTTCCATATATAATTGTAAAGTCCATTTTGGTCATCCTAAAATCTTATAATATTGATTTTTAACATTTTGTTACAATAATTCATACATATAGTGTATATTTTAGAACTACAAGCATGCCATATATACAAATTTTAATTTTTATTGTACAATAAAAAAAAAGAGGAAAATATAGTGGCAAAGAAGAGAGTTGTTGGTGTATCAGTATCACCGGAAATGGGACTAGAGGCTGCATTTGTAGATTATGCAACACGCACTGTAATAAATTATGGTCGTCGTCCGTTAGATTACAATGTGCTACGCCGTGAAATTAGTGATTTAGATATATTTAAAGGAACATTGCAGGATTTACTTTTAGAAATGGCAATTCCTAAAGGTACGGAAATTGTACTCAATATTCCGACTATTTTGTTTAAGATAAACGACTATCCTGCTTCAATGGATCAGGTTAAAGTTGAAACAGCATTAGAAGAAGATGCTTATGAAAACCAGTTTCTTAAAAATTATGAACCTTGTTACAGCTATGTAGTTCTGCCAAGTTCAACAATGCAATTCAACAGAGTTGCATATTGTGCGGCACAGAAATCTACAATGATAGAAATTGCTTTATCAATAAAAGAAATGGGATATAAGCTGGCTGCAATTGATACTTCAGTAAGTTCCGAATTAAATGCATTAATTTATTTGGATAAAGTTAACACTGCTCCTGATACAAAATGGACATTATTAACTATTGAAGACAGTTGCTGCAGAATATTATCAATGATTGGCAGAGACTATGTTGACGAGTATGAAGAACTTATCAGTATCGGTGAAGTATTAAGCGATGCAGAAAATTATGCTACAGTTATTTCTGCAGTTGAACCGCTCCTCAAAAACCTGCCTTCAAAATACCTTTGCATAGTATCAAAAACAAATGCAATAAGTGCAGAAGTTTTATCTAATAAAATAACATATTCGGCACCAATTATTTATCAGGAAGCTAACGGATTCTTAAGAGAACCGCTTTTAATGGTTCCTCCGTCACTTGATGCAGAATTTACAAAAGGCATGTCACTCGGTGTAATTGGTGCAAGTATATATGCTGATTTTTCGATGGTAAATTCGCAAAACTTCAACCTGTTTAACAAAACTTTGGGTGAGATTTATTTGGCGGAACAACCTCCTGAAATCTTTGGTATATCCGTAACAAACGATAAACTGATTGGATTGTTTATAATTATTGCACTTATCCTCGGTTTAATCTCTGCCGGTTTGTATTTTGCAAAACAGTCTCAATACAATTCGTTAGAGTCGGAACTGACAGCCAAAGAAGAAGAAATAGCCCAAATAGAGGCATATTTAAAGCTACATGAAGACCTTTCTGCTGACGTATTCGATGAAGGAGATGAAATTAAGCTTGGTTTGCAGCATAATAAAAACATTTATTCATATTATACAATTGTAGGTACGGAAATACCGAAAAAGCTGTGGTTGACCAGCTTAAAGCTCGGCAACAGAACTACAATTGAAGGTCAGGCAGATAATTTGGAAAGTGTATATAGCTTCTTTAGAAATATTAAAGATTATAATACAAGTTCGGATATAAAACTTCAAAAACTCGGTCTTGCATCTTCTAATCCGATTACACCTCCGATTAAACTTGAAAACGGAGAGGAAGCATCATTTGATACAGATTCCGTATTAACAACATTAAATGCTGATTTTTACGAATTTAAAATATCAAATGAATTACCGGAAAAACCTGCAAATACAGAGGATGAAGATGGACTTTCCGATTTGGAGCTGATTAACTAAATAAGGATAAGTAAAATATGGGGAATCAAAAATACATAGGAATAATTCTTTTTTGCTTGGCAGTTGTGGGACTGTTTGTGCTTTCATACCTGACAGTATATCCAAAATTCAAAGCAGTAGAAGAAATTCAGGGAAAATTGTCAAGTACCCAAACGATACTTGAAGAAAAACGGGCACAAAGAGATATCATTGTTAAGAAGATTGCAAAACTGAAACAGTCTGCTCTTACATCTCAAAAGAAGATATACTCTCCAATTGAAAATTACGGCGATGATAAAAATGATACGTTGTTCTTCACTTTATACAGTGATGTTATGGAAATGCTTCATGCAAATTCAATAAAGATAAAATCCATAGATTATAAATATAACCCGTCTGATGACATATTCACAAAACAGGGCGGATTATATTTTGTATGTGATGTTAATATGGATATAGTTTCAAATTATGTAAATCTTGGTAAATTAATACAGGATATTTACCAGTATCCGTATTACATAAAAATAAACAGTGTCGATGTTAAACCTTATCCGAGAGATAAAAAGATACTGCTTTCAAAATTGAGCCTGCGCCTGTATGCACATACTGATACAGAAAGTTCAATAACAGATGATGAAGAGGAAGATAGTGAAAATACAATAGAAGGTGCTGAACAACCAATCCCTCAAGAATAAATTAAATTAATTTAATAAAATAAAAAGACCTCTATGATAGGAGGTCTTTTTATTTATGTCATATCTTTGTTTTTAATAACACTTGAAAAAGTTTTATGTTTGATGTTGAATATAAGTGTTAAGCGGACGTAGCTCAGTTGGTAGAGTATCTGCCTTCCAAGCAGACTGTCGCGAGTTCGAGTCTCGTCGTCCGCTTTTTTGTTGCTTTTTTCGATTTTCTTTATAGGTTTTCAGGACAGTTTGGACGCGTTTTTATTGGCTACAATGCCGAGTTGTTGGGAGTTTAAGGCGAATTTATTGTGTAGAGATTTGCCAGACTATTTTTGCACTTTTGTCCGTATTTTTGCACTCTTTTGCACTAATATTTTTGTTTTTCAGCATGTTTTATGCCATAAACCTCTAATATATTTGAACATTTACCTTGTGCAATTTTGTGCAATAAAGTGCAAAAATAAATTATCTTGCATTTTGATATGTGTCGAATAGTCTCTGAGATTAAGATGCGTGAGCCGGCGTGAAGTGCCGGTGTCGGCTTGCTGTAGGGCAAGACGATCAGGGCACGAAACACTACGATGCCGCCGTTTCAAATCTGTGATTTGACAGGCGGAAAAGAGATTTAGGACTTGATGTTTCTGCGAACAAGAGCGATTAATGTGTATGCAAAGGAGCATACACATGGCAGATTTTACTCCCGAAAAATGTAAACAAATAGCATTAGCAAGATTAGACATAGTTCATCAATGGCTTGAGTTTAGAAAAAAATCTCAAAATAAACTTCAAGCCGATTATGATTTTGTGAAGCTGCATAATACCTCAAATTCACACCTATTTGAGATTTTAGGGAAAATATCCCGGGGCAGTTTGCATCGTTGGCTTGCGATGCTAAATGGTACTGAAGATTATACAAAACTTTTGCCACAGTATAAATATAGTAGTGTAAATGATTACCGGACTGTACTTAATGATGAAGAAATAAAAATATTTATGGGATTGCTTTTGCATCCGAATAGACTTTCAATCGGAAAAGCAATCGCATTAACGAAATATAGATTAAAAGAGCAGGGACAAAGTTTTATTCCGGCTGATATTACTTTTAGAAGATATGCAAAATGGTTTAAGGATAATAATTACGATAAATGGATTCTTGCCCGTGACGGAGAAAAAGCACTATCTGATAAAGTTGAACCCTACATAAAACGTGATGCTTCGCTTTTAGAAGTCGGGGATATTCTTGTCGCAGACGGACATAAATTAGCCTTTCAAGTAATAAATCCGTTCACGGGTAAATCCTGTAGAGCAACTCTTGTTGGATTTTTGGATTGGAAATCAACGGCGTTAGTCGGTTACGAAATTATGCTTGAAGAAAACACACAGTGTATAGCTTCGGCTCTTCGTAATTCAATAATCAATCTTGATATGATACCGAAAGTTGTATATCAGGATAACGGCAGAGCATTCAGAGCTAAATACTTCACTGACGATAAAGGCTTCACTGAATTAGGTTTTCAGGGGTTGTATTCAAAACTCGGAATTGAAACTGTTTTTGCACGTCCATATAATGCAAGAGCCAAAGTTATTGAAAGATTTTTCAAAGAGTTTCAGGAAGGTTTTGAAAAATTGTTACCGAGTTATATAGGAAGTAATATTCAAAACAAACCGGCCTATATGATGAGAAACGAAAAATTCCATAAAAATTGGCATAAGCGGATTGCGAGCAGAGGGCGGAACGTAAGTGCAGACCCGTTTAACGCGAGCAACCAAGAGGAACTTATCCCGACGATTGAAGAAACAATAAAAATGATTGATATGTGGCTGAATTTTAAGAATTCTCAACCTTGTCCAAATACTCCGGATAAAACAATTGCAGAAGTTTTATCTGAAAGAAAACGGCAAAATATTGATATTAATACGCTTGACGATTTGATGCTTGCAACCGAAGTCAAAACAATTCAACGAAACGGAATCCGATTTCTGAACTGCGACTATTTTGATGAAAGGTTATATGGATTTAAGAGCAAAGTATTAATAAAATACAATTTATTTAACCTTACAAGTATTAAGGTTTACACCCCAAAAGGCGAGTATTTATGCACCGCAGAAAGAGTAACAGAAACTCATCCAATGGCAAAGCTTTTAGGTAATGTAAAAGATTATGAGGATTACAAACAAAAAATTGTAAAGCAACGACAACTCAAAAAGAAAACAGTTGAATCGGTTAAAAAATATCTGGAAGCGGAAGATATTAAACTTTTAGAAACACGAATCCAAACCAAAAATGATTTACCCCTTCAACCAATGTTTAATACCCATTCAAATGGTGTTTACAAGAGTTTTAAAAATAATGCTGATAAATATGAATATTTGATAACATATGATCCAAATAATTCTTGGATAACAGAATTTAAAAATACAAAGGAGTATAGATTGTTATATGAATAGCGGCTTGCGAGCAGAGGGCCGAAGCGTGAGCGTGCCAGTTTAATACGAGCAAGTCAAGAAAGGACAAAACATGAATAAAACCTTCATAAAAACTACTAATGTCAAAAACTTTATCGGACTTGTTGAAAATCTGATTAATAAACCAAAAAATATTCCTAAAATGGGACTTGTTTATGGCGAGCCGGGACTTGGAAAATCTCAAACGGCTTTATGGTTATCTTGCAAATATGACGGAATTTATTTAAGGGCATCAAATCTTATGACGGGTAGATGGCTGCTTGAGGAAATGGTTAAAGAGCTTGATGAAATACCAAGATTTTTGACTTCGGATAATTACAATATTGTGGTTAAAAAGCTGAAAAATAATCCGCAGGTGATTTTTATTGATGAGATTGATTACCTTATGAATAATTATAAAACCATTGAAACACTCAGAGATATTCACGATGAAACAGGCTGCCCAATAATTTTTATTGGAATGGGTTTAGCTCACAGAAAACTTGAAAAATACAAGCACCTTTATGACCGATTTTCAGAGATTTTAAAATTTGAAACTTTTGGAGTAAATGATTTATCGCAAATAATCGGACAACTTTCGGAAATTACATTTACTCCTGATGCAATTGAATATATCCATTCAAAATTTAACAGATTCAGACAAATTGTTCAGCTTGTTAATCAAATGGAAACTTTTGCTAAAGACAATAATTTAGCAGAAATTACAAAAGAAATTATGGAGCAGATTATATGAAGCGGATTTTCGGTAGGACGCCGTGTGAGCGTAAGCGAACCCAGCCCGTAAGGTGTCGGTCGGACGTTTACCTCTCACAAAAACATTCACTGTATGTTTTTGTTCGGCAGAGTGCCGACATCCCGAATAATCCAAGACAGAAAGGAACAAAAATGAACATACTTAAATTGGCGAGACATTTAAAAGAATTTACGCTTGATGAAATTGAAATGATTGCGGAATGCGATGTTAAAACTGAGCTTGAATACCTTTTGAACGAGGGAAATTTGGTATTTAAACAGGGATTATATAAATATATTGAAAAGGATGATGTTCTCGAATACGGAATTTTTGCAACACATGAGAATTATAATCCGCAATTGAGATTTAAAGATGCAGTAATCGGTTTCATTGAAAATTATGCAAAAAAGTATTGTAAACAAAGGACTTACGAAACTTATGAATCGATATTCAGAGTAAACATTATTCCGTATTTTAGGAATATGCCAATCCAGAATATCAATTCAGATACAATTATCAGGTTTTATAAATGCTGCAGACGAAGATGTATTGGCGAGAGACGGCTCAAAAATACAATGGCACTTTTAAACCAACTAATAAAATATTATCAGAATCTTGGAATTATTGATAAAACGTGTAATTTTCAGGTAAAAAGACTTACTAACAAAAACAAATTTAGTATTAACAGAATAATTTTTGAGGTATAAAATGACAAAATACAATCAACAGACACAAGCTGAACATATGTATATTTATGACAAAAAATCTCTGGCGGAGATTGGTCTGGAACTCGGACTTTCCCGCAGGATTTTGTTTTATTGGAAAAAGGAATACAATTGGGATAAAAAACGGTTTGATGCTGAACATACAAAATATCAATTTAGCGAAGAACTTTTAGAATTTGCAAGAAAAATGATGAATAAAATTTCAACAGATATTGATAAAAATCAAAAAACTCCACCTCCGGAAATTTATTCACTGATAAATATCCTTAAAGAAATACCACTTGTAAAACAATATACCGATTCTTTGCAACAGGAACAAACTCCAAAACCAACCGGTTGCTTAACCCCAGATTTTGTTCAAATGATTGAACGAGAAATTCTTGGAATAAACCATTTCCCAATTAATGATAAAATTTAAGCTTTATTCTATTATAAATTGTTTTAATGCGTTATACACAGCTTCTGTACGATTTTTTGCTTTCAATTTGTACATAATAGAAGAAATATGCGCTTTAACTGTATGTGTACTAATATACAATTTTTTCGCAATTCTTTTATTTGTATATCTTCTGCAAACTAATCTTAATACCTCTATTTAAAAATAAAGAGGACCCTGTATTTTAACAGAGCCCTCTTATCTTTAATAATTTAATTTTTCCTATTTCACAGATTTTTGTACGTCAGCTGTTATATCATCACCACCAAAGACTACAACACCTTTTGAAATAACCATGTTATACCCCTTAGCTTTTGCTGTTGTTGAAATAGTTTCTGTTATGCTCTTATCAACAGCCTGTAATCTTGCTGCGTAATCTTTTGCGATTGCTTCTTTCTTCTTTGCAAACTCTGCATTATACTTCTTTAAAAGTTTTTCTTTGCCTTCTTTTGTTTGTTGTTTTTCAACATCTGCCTGAGCAGTCTTTAACCATTTTTCCAAATCTTGCATTTTTGCCTGTTGTTCTTTCTTCAATGCTTGAACTTGTGCAGATTTTGAAACAACAGCTTGAACGTCTACAACTGCAATTTTTTGTTCAGCGGTTGCTATACCTGAACCTAAAATTAATGCCATTAATGTTAGTGATAATACTTTTTTCATTTTCTCTCCTTTTTTGCTTACTTTTTACTTATTTTCATGTTGTTTTTCTGTAACATATATCTATATAAAATTTTATTTGCTACGTCAGGTGTTATATTTATAAATTCTACACCGGCTTTATTACCGGTTATACTGACAACTTTTGATTTTAGAGTTACATCCAAATCGTCAAATGCTATTCTTACACTGGTTTCGTCACCGACTTTTAATCCGTCTATATTTTTAATCAATGCACCCGTTGTCGATATATCGTAGATTTTTACATTAGATATCAACTCTGCATCTTTTGATACATCAAATCTCACAGAGGTACGTTTTAACTCTTCCTGATAATTTTGTTTTTCATATGCTTTGTACCTGTCAACATTCTCATTCAGGTTTTTGCTGTCCTTTCTGCTGCTGTTTACGAAGTTTCCTTCGCTTTGATAATCATTTGCAAGTTCGTAAAAATCATTTCCTACAATAGGTGCTGTTGTTTTCATGTCTATTGAGCGATCTAATCCCAAAGAGAATGAGCCGGTTTTTTCTGTATATATTTGAGCATCTGCATCTCTAAGTCTGCGTCTGTAATTG
>JAEEGL013706614.1_pt1 | contig 43652 bp, 34 predicted proteins | sample 9134231 | NCBI WGS metagenome assembly JAEEGL01 (sample SAMN16246548, study PRJNA631951) | gut metagenome | biome: gut microbiome; feature: rumen; material: fiber-attached | host: Bos | place: Iran: Karaj | collected 2018-10
AGAATTGAGTTAAAAGGTCAAAGTTTAAGACGAAAATCAAAATAAAAATGTATCTTTGCACCCGGAATTACGACCTCAAGCGAGGCGGTACATTTGAAACCGCTAAGGCCGGCACATTTCATTCCGTTACAGCCGGCACATTGATTCCGCTATCTGCACTTCAAGCAAAGCCTTGTTGCCGCTTGCATATTTTGTGGCTTCTGCTAACAATTGGTTTTCGTAAGAAGAAGTCCCTGCTGTAGAAGCATTCTCTTCTACGATATTTAACTGTCGAAAAATTTGTACTGCTTGTATCAAAGGCAAAGCAGATTTTGTTTTCTGGCCATATCCTACAAGTTTTCCTGCCAATTCAAGCAGTTCAATCTCATGGGCCTTCTCTGTCTTTTCAGGAGCCTCTGTAGCTTGTTGGACTTGGGCAGATACTGATGCTGAAAACACTATTGCAGCACAAATAAATATTTGTTTTACCGTCATAGTAACATTTTTTAGTCGCCTATAATCTCCCGGATTCGGCATTAATAATAACTCTGGTTGTAGAGAGACTTTTGCTTAAACAATGCAACCTTGCTTGATTTTTGAATGCAAAAATACACATTTTTTCTCATATTGTTAATAATTTGAAGGGTTTTTGTGACAATTTTAATAAAATCGGCAAGTATTTCGAAAAAAATGAGTAAATTTGCCACATTATTATATAGCATTGAGGCAATGAATGAAAAAGTACTTATAATTGGAAACCATCCTATTAACGCTGACCTAATAAGACAGTATAGCCAGCGAGGAGATGAAGTGGTGTCATTGACGTCGAGCCAGGCTATTGGTAAGACTGACATCGCTACATATAAGGAATTTGCTCTCTTGGCTAATTGGGATGAAAATCCTTTTGAGGCTGACAACAAGGTGATGAATATCTTGCAGCAAATAGCAGTGAATGCTCCAGACCCTATAACAGGAAAGAGACCATTATGTCACCTGTTACTCAGAAGCCATTCTTTGCTTCATGTGATTCGCCTTGACGGTTTCCGCAAAGAAATAGAGGGCAAACTGGAAGTAAACCCTTTCACGATGGAAGACCAGTGGAGCCAGATTATTGCTATGGGATTGGACAGAGAACCCATCACCAAACAGTCAGAGAAAACGGTTCATCTTGTCATCTTTGGCATGTCTGAGATTGCAGAACAGGTTGCCATCAATGCCGCGCATGTATGCCACTACCCTAACTATTTGCAGAAGAACCACTCATTACGGACACGGATTACCGTCATTGATGACGCTGCTTTTGAGAAGAGCAGAGAGTGGGTGCAACGGTATAAGAATCTGTTCGACAACAGCTATTTCCGATTTGTTGACACAAAGAAAAATCCTGCTGTTACTAATACATACAGACCGATGTTTAAGGACAGGGAAGATTTTGTTGATGTAGAATGGGAATTTGTAGAGGCTTCACCCTTTGATAAGCTCGTGAGAAACAAGATCTCTAAATGGTCAACAAGCGCCTCTCAACTACTTACGATAGTCTTTGCTGATGATAATACCGACATTGGACTCAGCAATGCTCTGCATCTGCCTGAGGCTATTATATCGGCACAGATACCTGTTTATGTTTATATGCAGAGCAATAAGGCATTTGATCAAATTAAACATACGAATAATACACCCAATATCATTCCATTCGGAATGGCTGACCAAGGTTATGATGTCAACGTGCCTATTGTAAAAATGGCAAAGAATGTGAACTTCATTTACGACCGCTGCTACGAAGAAAACGATAAAGACTGGAATGGTCGATTACGTTTCACTGTGGAAATTGACGAAGAGAAGAAAGAGCAGTCTTGGGCAAAAAAAACTGGCGTAAAACGCATGTCAAACATTTATAATGCTATGACCATCGGTGTAAAAATGCGTTCAATGGGCTTCAAAGAAAATGATTGGGACAAGTTTTACGAAATATCACAAGAGGATATGGAAATCCTCGCCGAGGTAGAACACAATAGATGGAGCGTTGAGGAACTGATACTTGGATGGAGGCCCTGTTCTGACAAAGAGCAACGAGAAGTTGAGGCTGACATCAATTTGAAAGAAGAGTTCAAAAAACGAAAAATTCATTATGACCTTCGGGCATATAATGACTTGCGTTCTGATGGAACGGGAAGACCTGTCCAGGTATATGACCGTTGTCTGTCAGCATGCATTCCTTTAATAGCCAAAGAGAGTAAAGGAGGTGAAGCATGAACGAGAAAAACTACTATTCACTAAGACTATTAGGGTCGAATGCCTTTCATGCAAAAGGTGATGTGCTGAAGACCACAAACAAAGTTCTAAATATAGGCGAGACTTCGGACTGTGAGATCAGGTATGAAGCAGATCAATATGAACCAGAACGCTATGCCACCATTGTAGAAAATGAAGATGGTAAAAGCTGGCGACTGATACAGCGCTCAGAACATGTAAGTGCTAAGATTGCTGGCTCTGGTGGATTTGGATTTGTACATCAACTAAAAGATGGTGACGTCATCAGTTTTGATGGTCAGGATTTGGAATTGGAATTCCATACCCATTTTGACAGTAACTACGGGAAAAATGGACTTGTCGTGGAGCAGCATACCAATAAGCGTCTAATTCAAGGAATCATTGGGGCAATAGTTGCACTGTTTATAGTCGTATTGGGCTTGGCTTATTTTATGCGTCCAGATGAGAAAGTTCCTACTATTCGTTATGACCAACTTCAAGAATATCTTTCATCTGTCTATATTATTCGAGTTGATTCTGTCCAGTGGATAGAGGCAGCAAAGGGCGACACAACTCTTGTCCGCCCTACAAAGATAATGGATAGCGGTGGGGCTGCAGGAACTGCTTTCTTAACTAAAGACATGAAATTAATAACTGCACGACACTGTATAGAATATTGGATTGGAAATGATATAGACTTGACTACGAAGGTGAAGAATCTGCCAGATGATGATATCGTAAAATGGGCTATTCTTTCCGAAAAGTTCATGCAAGAACGAGAGAACGAGGATGTCAGTCAACAGCTTCGCGTCTTCTTTAGTATCTACGAGGAGCAGATGCCAGATGAACCTATATTTAGTTTTTGTTCGACAGACTGTAATGTCCATATTAATCGACATCACGATGGTATTCTTCAACTGGCCGACTTTAGTGATGACTATTATTGGAGAACCGTACGCCCATATTTTAGCGATTTGGAAATGGAACTTGGCGATATTGTATATATAGATGTAAATATTGCAGGTAAAATAGAAACTGCCGATTCGGCTTCGATAGCACAGTTAAACCAATCATCGGATGTGGCAGTATTGGGTTATCCCAATAACGCCAGTGGTAAGAAAGTCACTTTTGCAACTGGAACAATTAAAGAAAACAGAGCTGACACATTGAATCGAGTTAATCCAGATATCCAGTTTGATGCCAATATCACTCACGGATTCTCTGGTGGTCCGGTTTTTATCAGAGTGAATGACAAAGTTGTTGTTGCTGGTGTGGTTTCAAAAATTGACACGGACAACGGCATTTACAAGAAAGCTGTACCAATCACAGAAATTGGAAACATGACTAAAAGAGAAAAGGAGGTTGAGAATGAGTGATTTAAACATACATTCAATAGCAGGTTTCTGCAATGAGAAGGCCTTATGGAAGTTATTAGTTGATTTGAGTTCTATATTATTGGACGATTCATCTACTGTCAGGAAGGTTGTCACGCCTGAAATGGTGATTATTGATGGAGAGGACTTTGGACTAATTAATGAGAACTCTCAGAATCAGTCAACAGAGTTTTATCCTCCTGAAGGCATAGAGAATTCTACGAGTGAAGGACTGGTATGGTCATTGGCAGCATTGGTTTGCTATGCTTCATCAGGGCACTATGTTTTTGGAGGACGCGGTGGCTCATACCAGCGTAGTCATCCAAAAGTAGAGTTGCCAACATTAAGAAAAGAGCATTCTAGTTTAGCTGCATTAGTAAAAAGGGGGCTTTGTTATACTCCATCACAAAGAATCAACCTAGATGAGTTTCATGCAATGGCCGTGAGGGGGCTCGAGTCAAAAGCAGAAATGAGTCGAGTAAAAAGAGTGAATGAGTCGAGTGAAGTTACTTCTTCAATTGACACAATGGATGACACATGGCCTGATATAATGGGATAATTATAAAATAATATAGGTATGAAAAAGAAATTGATATTTACATTATTGTCATTTACGTTCTTTATGGCATCACCGGCACAAGAACAGACTGACAACTATTTGCAAGACATTGCAAAAGTAGTGAAAGAACTACGTAAAAGTAACAACTCAACACGTAATTCAGCTATTACCACCCTTTCGGCAGGCCAGAAACTCACACTAATGGATGAGATTAAATGGGCTGGTGACGAAGAGGAGAAAGCTAATGAGGTGAAAGGAGCAAAGGGAAATCGTTTCAAGCTCAACCAAGTAGTTGCATACGTCTATAAGAAACAGAATCACATGCTCGAAAGTAAAGGTGATATGCTGAATGGTAATGAAAAGGATATACACTATTCGCTCATAGAAAAGAGCATTAAGCGTGGCGGAAAAGCGACTTATCAACTAAAAGGAAGAAGTGGTGATCAGGATTTTGTGTTTGTGCCTTACAATGCCAAATCATTATTTGTTGTTACCATGTACGTTGACGGTAAGAAAGTCGACAGAAAGGAAGGGGCAGATACCTGTCAGATTCACTTAGATGGTCTCTCACGCCGACAGACTATAACATTCTCTATTAATTATCTGGATGATAAGGCAAACAAAGACGCTATTGAGTCATTCGCCATATTAAACTATAATCAGCAGAAATAATGAAACCAAGACTTATATTATCAGTATTATGTATGACAATGTTTGTCTCATTGTCAGCTCAAACTTCTACAAGTAGCCTTAAGGAGGCTAAGGAGTTGAAAGATGGTGGTAACTATTTAGAAGCCGCCAAGAAATATAGTGAATCCCGGACTGCTAATTTAGTGGGAAAACAATTGCTGGATGTTCTTGCACCAGAAGCAGAATGCTATTATATGCTTGATGATTATCAGCAATTAGATTCAACGATAGTAAATTATATAAAGTGTTTCAGGGCATCACGTGAAGAATTAGGTGACTCTTTGGATGTTTATAAGGCTTATCTGTTTAAGATGTTAGGTAATGCGTTATATGCTGAAGTTGACGAAAGTAGCAACGGAATGAAATATGCCGAGCAAGCAAGTAAATATTACGTAAACAGTCTTAAGGTCTTTGGTAGCCGTGGCAGTGATGATAATGCGTATGTTCTTCTTAAAGAACTGGCTCAACTTTTTTATAAAGTTAAAGCATATTCTTATGCATATGATTATTTGGGCGAAGTAAAAAGTCGCTATCAAGATAGACTTGACAATGGCATTTCTGATGAGGAACCTGATTTTTACAATACGCTGTCCCAGATGGCTCTTTGTAAAGCCAAAATGGCATCTGTAGAGAAAAGCGACAATTCTGCAAGGGAACTGTTTGAGCAAAGCATTGCTCAAATAGACTCTGCAGTAATATATGGTCAGAAAAGGAAAGATGCGATGTTCTACAATTGGATGCGTGTCAAAGGTAAAATTCTGATGATGCAGTATGACAGATTGAACATTGACAACAAGAAAGTATCAAAGGATTGTTATGAACAGTATGTAAACTATCAGAGGAATACAGTTAGTGCCAGACTGGCTAAGATGACAGATTCACAGCAGGAACAGAATTGGTTGGCATTGCACGATTTTTTGTTTGACTGTTATCGTTTAGGAGACGAAGCCCCGGAAATGTTATATGATTTGGCGTTGTTCAGCAAAAACTATCTATTAGAGGACCGTCAGACGGACAAGGTGCGCTGGCAGGACGTTAAAAAGGCCTTGAAAACTGATGATTGCGCATTGGAATTTGTACAATATCATGGTGCCAACGACAAGAGTCATCTTGCTTGCCTTGTTTTGAAGAAGAATAGTGTAAAGCCGCAGTTTATAGAAATAGCGGCTTCTGATGACATACTTAAAAGACAACTTAACAGATTCTTTGACTTGGATGTTGAGCAGTGTATGACCTATCAACATGGTGAATACAAGTTGTCTGCCATCAAGAACCTCTTATATACAGACTCCACTTTGTTCCACCAGATATGGACTCCACAGTTGATGAGTGCCATTGGTGATGCCAAGAATGTGTATTTTGCACCAGACGGTTTTTTGCATCAATTGGCCATTGAGTATATGATTCCCGATACGCTGAAAGAATGCTACCGACTGTCATCAACTCGTGTTTTGACCAAGAAGAAAGAACCAATTGACTATAGCAAACTGCTTGTCTGTGGTGGCATGAACTATCATACAAAACTTAATCCCCATACTACTGGCAACGACGTGAGGGCATATAATTTCTTTGCCGGTAATGGATCTGTAAGTGACCTGCCTGGGACATTGAAGGAAATACAAACCATTTTGGATGTTCGCCATAATCCCGCAGATACACTGTTGACTGGTAATAATGCTACCGATGAAAACTTCATGCAACTGCTGTCGAGCCGCTATCCGCTAGTACATATCTCCACTCATGGTTATTTTGCAGGAAGAATGGATACCGGAACCGACTTGAAACCTGCAACATCTGATTACTCAATGTCAAAAAGCGGACTCATCTTTACAGGTGCATCAAGTGCTCTTACTGACAAGGAATTCAATACCAACATGTTTGATGGTGTATTGTCTGCATCTGAAGTCGCAAAATTTAACATGCGGGGAACAGACTTGGTAACTTTATCAGCATGTCAGACCGCTTTGGGAGACATCACTGCAGATGGGATTTTTGGCATGCAGAGGGCTTTAAAGATGGCTGGAGCTAAAGGACTGATGGTGTCGCTCTGGAGTGTTGGTGACTTGTCGTCTTATAAATTGTTCAGCTACTTCTATGAGGAACTGGAAAATCAACAAGACAAGGATATTCACAAGGCATGGAAAGTTGCAAGAAAGAAATTATCTGAATACGTTCATTATACGCCATATTTCAATATGGAAACACTTGATGAAGATATAAATGTCTCGAAGTTTGACCAGCCAAGTGACCTGTTCCCATATATATTAATAGACATATTTTAATATAACGTTATGAATCTGATTAACATCCCAAATTACGACGAATGTGTCAAATACGCTCTAGACATGAAGGGTATTCAGGGCGAAAACTTTAAGGATACAAACCTTCGGGTGTATGTTCGACGCACAGCCAATCCCGGCACGGTATTTACTGCACTTCGAAAGGGTGGTATTGTGATTCCTGTCGTTAACGCTTCTCTACTTGGTGAGTATGGTATTGAAGAGACCGCAACTGTAGTTATTAAGGCTAATCAGATTACGGATATGGTCGAACTTTATGTTCCCAAATCGAATGATGTCCAGGTGTTTCCCATTGCTACATTTGTTGAAGCATGGGAAGCTACAGGGGGTATCTGTGCAACAGCGTTCCCAGCAGATGCCAAGACCTACCATCCCAAATTGATAGACTTGAAGCATGTTGAACTCCCTGATGGGTTCGAGGAGTTGCGTGAAGCCATTGCAGAAAATGCTCACGACACATGGGCCTTGGAGCGTCAAAGCGAGGGATGGACGTGGGGACCAAAACGAGATGACTCCAAACTGGAAACGCCCGACATGGTGCCATATTCTCAACTGCCTGAGAGTGAAAAGCAGTACGACCGTATTATGGCAGAAGATACGTTGAAACTATTAGTGGCATTAGGATATAAGATTGAGAAAAATGGCTAAACAAAACAAATACGACATATTCATAAGCTATCGTAGGGTTGGTGGGGCACAGTATGCTCGCATCCTGCAACTGATGCTGATGCAGCGGGGATACAAGGTGTTCCTCGATTATGACGAACTGACCGACGGCGTATTCAGTGATAAGATTCGTGCTGCCATCAAGGAGGCACCGGTGTTTATCATAGTGCTGTCGGAGGGTTCAATGCACCGGTGTGCCAACGAGGGCGACTGGGTAAGGGAAGAGATAACGCTGGCCGTGCGACAGAAGAAGCATATCGTTCCTGTTAATCCTGACAATGGGTTCGACGGTTTCCCCGACAGTATGCCTACGGAACTGAAGGAGTCGATAGGCTCTCACCAGCATTCGGAAATCAGCTTTGGTCAGGCTCTGGGTGCAACTATCGACCTGATGATTAAGAATCGTCTGGTTCCAACACTTGGTGAGAGAAGCACGAACGAGCATAAGGACGAGGACTATGCGACAGCGCAGGAGTCGCTCCGGAAGATTGATGCCCACAATCGGTTTATGAAGCGGTTGGGCATCGTGAGTGCCGTAGCTGTCATTGCCATCGTTCTCGGTACGTGTTTATTCTTCTGGCAGCATCAGAATGTGAAAGAGCAGGCAGCGGCTGACATTGCGGCCCTTGAAAAACTGCGTACAGAGATAGAGGAAAGGCACAGCGGTTTCGGGCTTCAGTTCTCACCAGGCTTGACAGCTACACAGATGACGACCATCGACACATTGCTGCAGAATATGTCGCCAGTCCGTCCCGATACGCTGTGGATGAGCCAGTATGAATATACTGTAGGTCAGTGGTTTGGTATCAAAGGTGAACCATTCGATGAGTCTCAGAAACATTTGCCTATGACCAATGTTTCGTTTGGTGACATAAATATGTTCCTGCTCGCACTTGGCGACATGACCAATCTCAATGTAGCCCTCCCTTCTGTGGAAGAATGGGAATATGCAGCCCGTGGCGGCTCCAACCATGAAACAAGCCTGTATGTAGGTAGTGATGATGTGGAGAAAGTTGCTTGGTATAAGGACAACTCCGAAGGCAATCTACATGCCAGCGATGGTCAGCAGGACATGGAGCCCAATATGCTCGACCTCTACGATATGAGTGGTAATGTCAGCGAATTGTGCAACAGCCCATACGACGAAAGTGGACAGTACACTATCTGTGGTGGAGACTATGATTCTCCTGCCTCAGAGGTAACCGTCACTTCGAGAAAAGGCTTTAGTACCGATGCGAAAGACAAGCATGTCGGTTTCCGCATCGTTATCCGAAAAGAATAACCCCTATATATAAATAAGGTATGAAACATTTAATTCTATTTATCCTCTCCGTATGCTGCACTGTGAATGTGTCTGCCCAGGAAAACAATTCCGAGCGCATGGAAATCCAGGCTGTCATTGATGCCTGCATCGCCATGCGTGACGCCGTTGCCGAGAGTGATACCGCTTCCATACGCCAGTCGGCCAACGACCTGAAGGCTGCAGGAGCAAAAAACTTCAGTTCCCTGCGCTGCAAGGACGACAGTATCGCCTCCCTCCGTGGACACCTCGTGTTCGATGAAGCCTTTGCCGACAGTCTTGCTAGTGGAAATACTTCTGTCTATGATAAGGCTGACGACATGAGCCGTTCTACTACACATCGCGGTCAGAATCCTGATGGCAGTATTCTTACCAAGACCTGCTTTGTAAAGGCAGGAAAGAGCACCAAGTACTCCTTTGCCTCCAAAGGACACCAAGAACTCGCAGTCGTTGCAGAGGCTGGCGGTCTCGTCACTATGAAGGTTCACGTAACTAATAGTGCAGGTCTCGACAAACGTTTTGATGACACCAAGAACGTGAAGAAAGGAATGCCACAGCGCAAGACCTCGTTTGAACTGCCTACTGATAAGAAAAATTCCGTGGAAATAGAAATCATCAACTGCGGAAAGAAAGATTGTAGTTTTGTGGTAATAAGCAATTAGTTATGCATCTTCAAAAAAAAGTTTTCATTCTTCTTATGCCTTTGTTTGTCTTTGGCTGCTCTGACGAGTCGAGTGATGAAGATGTTGTTTTTAAGCTCTCAATATCTGAGATAACAGCAAATTCTGCTACCGTAATGGTGATGCATAATGCAACTAACAGGGATGCATATTATGGATTTGCTGTAGAGGGCGTGGTTCCTGATGTACAGTCCGAAATCAATTATTTTCTTTCTCATACAGATAGCAATAAACTGATTGAGGCTGTTCATTATCAAAGAAAAAGTGTTTTTCAAGTAAGAGGACTAAAGCCAGAAAAGACTTTTACCTATATAATATTTGGCATGAATGAAGATGGCTTAATCTACGGTAAACCTGCTTCCGTGGAATTCAAAACGGAAAAAAGTAATATGGTCGCGACTGAAAATCCCAATTGGGTTATAAAATATAAGGGGCACGTTGTGTACAATGACAATGATTACTCGCTTATTTCAGTTTCTCTCAACGGAGAGGTTGAAGAGCGTTTCTTTTTGGCAACTTATTCCTTAGAATTTGCATCTTCTTTTGATCGGGTGGAAAATCTGATAACCTATGCAGCAAATGAGTTTATTGAAGAAAAAACGAAAGTAAGTGACTATTGGCTTGAGACATCACAAGTAAGAACAGAAGGCACCTATTTTTATCGTTATTTACAAGAAGGTGATTATGTTTCTTATGCAATAGGCCTGAACGCCGACGGTTTGCCAACTGGACATTATGTTACTACAGGAACTTATCATGTTGATAAGTATCCAGCTTGTGCAGAATACGCTAATTTGCTGAACGAATGGGTTATTATGGATGAAAATGGCAAACGGTACTTTGTGAAGTTCTCTGAACGCGTTGTCAACAAGTCATTAATAATGGAAGGATGGGGGAACTATGACGAATACCCCATTGTTGTCACATTCAATCGTTCAGATGCCTCACTAAAAATCTCTTCCCAAATTGTTGCTGATCATACGTCATTGAGCTTCAACGATGGTTCTGTATATCAAGGCAGGCTCAGTTTGCGTGGTGCTTATTTTGACGAGAATTCTAAACTGAAATGGACAACCCAAAACCTTACATTGGCGAGTGCGAAAGTGGCAGAGGATGGGACATACTCCCTAACATCTGGTTATTATGTTACATTGGGAAATGGCACCCGTACTTATGAAACAGGATTATCTTTTTATTTGGAAAACGACGATGGCAATAACATCGGTGTTGCACGGATGATGTTTCCGCTTGTTATGAAAAAAATGGAAGATTTATGAGAGCTGTTTGTCTATTAATCGTCTTTTACCTCTTTGTGGCTCTGCCAGCTGTGGCTCAGAGCCAGCAAAAGATAGAATCTCTGAGACATGATCGTTTTAAAAAGGTAGATTATTATCATGTCGGCGTGGGAATAGAGACTGGCTTAAACGAGAACTGGTATATAGGCCCTAGATTGTTTGTAGGTATAGGCTCATACCGTAATTTTCTAAATGCTGATGTTGGTATAGGATATCAGTTTTACAATCTGTTGTGTAGCTCGGAGAAAGAGAGAATGATGCTTTATCAACTTCCGCTTTTTGCGAATATGCGCTTGAATGTGGTCCGTTGGTCGTCTGGCTGTGTATATATAGGAGGTGAAGCAGTATACAGTCTGGCTGTAAGGGGACTACATGCCGTACCTCATGCTGATGTGGCAGAGGTAGACAACCAATTAGGAAAGAACCATGCAATGGCCGCAGGTATGCTGGGTGTAAGGCTTAACCATTGGGATATTAGTTTGCAATATGTCTACGACCTTTCACCTGCTTTTAACCAGAAATATGTTTTTGAGTCTTCAAACTATGACTACGACAGTCTGCACGCTTCACTCTTTGAACGTGGCCGATTCGTACTAAATATCTCCTATCTTATTCCTTTATAAAGCTGATAGATATGAAGAAACTACTATACTTCTTATGCATGTGTGGGATCTTTGCCTGTCAGGAAGACTTTGACGAGCTTAAGGATACCCAACAAAGACATGTATTGTTTACATTTCATGTTGAAGAACTATTTTCAAAAGTCTTAGTTGCCAACGGTGATACCTATCAGTTAGGAGAAGTTTGTGAACTTCCTGCCGATTATCGTATGCGCATCACGGTCTATGGCTATGACCACTTTGACAGTCTTATTTATGAAAAGACCGTACTTTCAGATTATTCTGAGAGTCTTGTACTTAAAGTCAGACACTTACAGGCTGACCAAACCTATCATTTCGCCTTTGTTGCTGATGTGGTCAAATACGATCACTATGTTGATTATTTCGAGACTTGGTTCCTGTTAGGTACGAAGTATTGGCCTGATGCATATATCTATGCCGATGAGCGCAACGAGAATGCTTTATGCAATAGTATGGCTTTTTCCGAGATGTTGATTACCCCTAATAATCAGCAAGTTAAAGTTGTCTTCAAACCTATCACATATAATGGATTTTGCGTATTTAATGGTTTAAACTCCATAGACCGGCTTAGTGGATATGTAATGTATTGTTCTAAATTTCTTTTAAAAAACAGAACATGGCAGAGACGTAATTCTCTATCCTATAAATTTGACGAACACAACTTGCAAGAAAGTGGAAGTTTCATCATGCCTGTGTCTCTTTGTGATGCTGATAGTGTCGTTACCGTGAAAATGCGTACTCTCACTTTGTCGGGAGCCGATTCTACTATCATTGATATTCCTAACAAAGGCCGACGGCCGTTTGTTGCAACATTTAATTGTACAACTCTTGAGCTTGACAATTGTAATTACTATTAGTATATGAAAGAAATAGTTAAATATCTTTTACTAATCTCCGTCATGTTGTCTTCGTGTAGTTTTGAGTCTGAAGGGGTTTTTACAGACGACACAACCGAAGAGTGCTTACTCTATGACTACTATATTGATGAATATGGCAATGAGGGCATTGTCGCTTATAGCTTTAGTGGAAAAACAACAGAACGAAAATACGCTATCGTCGTTTCCGCAGATGAAGCATTGCTGCCATGGGGTCCAATGGGTGAAGCCATCTACAAGAGTGATACGATTACCAGCAGGGGACTTCGTGCAAATTCTTTTAGTATTGGAATGCATCAAATTATGAAATCTTTAGGTATCGATAAATTTCCTGCTCAAGCATGGTGTGATGCCAAGAATCAGGATGAAGATTATCCCAGGGCTGGCAGTTGGCACCTGCCTTCTTACTATGAATACCAACTGATCTTTGGGACAAAAGGCCGTAATGTCACGAGCCTTAATTCTGCTTTTATAAGTATTGGTGGAACTCCCTTCTCAGATGGGATGTATTGGACCTGTGTTGAGGACTTTGATAATTACATCACTATTACGGATAATGAATCTGATTACGACAAGGCCAATAGAGCTGTAATCACTTCACCTTATAATGTCACTCATGGCTATAAGGATCGCTGGTTAAAGAAAAACAATTATTATGTGCGTGCAATTAAATATGTTTACTATAAATACTAATCTTTTTCGAATCCTGACAGTCTTCACGATATGGCTGGCCATGGGGGCGCATAAACTCTTGGCTCAGGAGAGTGTAGTAACTCCCTTGTCCCAATCGACCCTGAATCCTCTACAGGCCGATATATTTGTCTATGCCGCTGGTGGTACTTCCAAGAATGGCAATCTCTGGACTGCCACTAATTATATTAATGATAAAGATGTCTATGGCACCTTTGTAGATTTAGGTCTTAAGGCGGAGTTCTATAAACAGAAATTGAATGGCATTAGGTTAGGTACATCATTTGGCTACAAATACCAGGTCTATGCCTATGACAAAAGCTTGTCTGGCAACTCTGGTGTCTATTCTCATTGGTTGACTGCTGATTTAGATTTCTGTCTTAGTTATTTTAATGCAGGTTTCAAGTCGGACATCTTTCTGTCAAGCAAGATAAAAAACAATGATCACTTCTCTTACGAAGGTCTCTATAGCGATTGTTTTAATCACATAAGCTTTTGTTATTATGTGGGGCTTAATGTACGTTTCACCCGTTTGAAGCTTGAAGCCAGGATAGGCTCATACTTGGTGCCTCAGTTTAGCCCGGAGAAGATATCCTACCATAATATGACGAAAACACATGTGGATGGATCATATTTTGAGATTAGAGTATATTACCGTATTTTCACTACGGGTAAAGTTCACAGTTCACCTTATATGTTTGATTAATTCCTTAAGAAACGATGAAAGAAAAGATACTATTACTTGTACTATTAGCATTTTTGTTGGGGGATAAGGCTTCAGCGAGACAATTCCCTGGTGACGTTGTTAAGCGAGACACGTTGAAAGAGGTGGCAATCAGTGATTCGTTAAAATTACCCATTTTGGCAGAAGACTTCTATCAGAACGTTACTTTTATTAATCAAGATTATAATTATGAAACTAGGATTCGTATTAATCGCTTAAAAATGTGGAGCAGGGAGGTAATGACAGCTGGTTATGTTACTCTTTTGGGGGTCGTCGCTGTCAATTCTGTTCTGGCTGTCAACAACGACTGGTCCCTATGGATTGACATACCTTGTGCTACAATTATTGGCATAGCATCCATGTATCCTTTCATTTTATGGAGCAATAACCTCAAACAAAAAGCAGAATCTCTCAGCTCTCAAACGGTTTATCTGTATAATATTAATCCTCGTATAGATTTAGGGGCGACATGTTTTACTAATCATCATGACCACTCATTGCAAGCTATTGGCGTAGGTCTAAAAGTAAATTTTTAAAAATAATGAACAAACGACTCTTTCTTCTCACAATATTTGTACTGTCTCTTAATTCTGTCAATGCAGTTAAGAATTCCCTTCAGTATGACTCCCTCCGTACACATTTAGAACATGTGTTGGACGGAATAAAGGACATGCGAACATCTGCCTCTTTAAATACATCGCTCAATCAGGTCCTTTCACTTTATAAAAAACGCTACACTATTCACAGCTCTCAGTATGCCAGTTGTATGATGTGGTGTGCCTATGCATGTGCTGAATTTGGTGATAACAAACAAGCCCAGAACCTTTTAAAGCGAAGCAACGAACTTTTTAAACAATGTGGTCATGGAACTTTTGAAGGTCGTGATACCATTAATGAGATATTCCATCTTGATTTGGAATCGAAACTTGAATATAATTCAGGAAGGGACTATATGGCAGTTAGGCTTTCTAATCGTTCATGCAATTTGAAACGTAAACATTTTGGCGAGCAAAGTGAACCTTACCTGAACGCCTTGCTCGATCTGTCCCGTCTTTATGCCGAGCGACTAAAATATCATAAGTCAAATCAATATCATAATATGGGATATGATGCATATGTAGAGCGCATTAAACAGGAGTTCTGTCAGGCTAGTGAGTCGGAGCGGGTACTTTATTGGGAAAAGGCTATTAAATATATTGACAGAACACTCGAACTTGCTCATAAGTCAAGCCGTAAGAGTCAGATGGGGGGTGAACGTTCTCTGGCATCAGCAGCCTATAATGCCATGTTGTTGTCTAAAGGTTTACTTCTCAATACAACCATTGGTTTCGAGAGATACATTAGTTCTAGTCATAATGCTGAGGCAATTCGTAATTTACACTTGAAAAAGCAGCTTGCAAACAAGCAGGCTTCACAGCAAGTGCTCGACTCGCTTGACTATGTTATCCTGCATTCTTTACAAAAGTCTGGTCAAGGATACGAATTACCTCACTTGTCTATTGGATGGAAGGATGTTGCTGCCAATCTTTCTGCAAATGATGTTGCTATCGAATTCTATAAAACTGCTAAAGGTGATTATGGCGCTATTTTATTAAAGCACAATTGGAAATCGCCGAAGGTCGTTAAATTAAATAACTTTGTGTCGGCTAAAGGGACGTATATTCCTCTCTCGACAGCTGTGAATAAAATCTCTCTTGAGCACTATTCTAAAGAGCACTCTGAAGAACTATGGAAACTGAGTAAAGCTATCTGGACGGATGATATAGTACGTTATTTCCCAAAAAGGAATGATGGAAAAATATATTTCTCAGCTGATGGTCAGTTATTAGTTACTGGCATTGAATACTTACCGTTTATTAAACCTGCAGAAGACGGGGCGTTCTATAGTATTTCAGATCTGTTTCCAATTTACCGTCTGTCCTCTACACGTGAATTGGTCATGAAAAAAGAAGAATATGATAATATTGAAGCTGCCATTTATGGAGGCCTGCGTTACGATATGGAGTATGAAAACCTGCTGGCAGATGCTCGTTCTCGACAGATGACTGCCCATAATGACTTGGCTTATCACCCTACAGAAAAGAAACGTACTTTACGCGAGGCTGATGCCATAGAATATCTGGGAGGAACAAAAACGGAAGCAGACAGCATTGTGTCTATTATAAACCGTGGAGGTAATAAAATGTTTCATGCGGTGCTTTATACAGACGAGAAAGGAACTGAAACATCATTCAAGAATTTAAGTCGTATGCGTCATCGCCTGATACATATTGGCACTCATGGCTACTTTTATAATGAAGGGGATTCTACTTTCAGCAGGTTTAACCTAGGAGATCATCCAATGGTCAGGAGCGGACTACTTTTTTCAGGAGCAGATTACAAATGGTTTGGCGAATCTTTTCCACAAGGTGTTGATGACGGTTTTTTAACAGCTCTTGAAATTTCTAATCTCGACTTCCGGGGCTTAGACCTTGTAGTGCTCAGCGCTTGTGAGACGGGTAAGGGCAACATCAAGGGCGACGGTGTCTTTGGCTTGCAGCGCGGTTTTAAGATGGCGAGTGCCAATAGCATTCTTATGTCTCTTTGGAAGGTTGATGATGATGCAACCTGTCTTTTGATGACTGAGTTCTATAAAAACTGGATTAACGGTAAAACCAAGCATGATGCTTTAGAACAGGCCAAGCAGAGTGTACGCTTGCACAAAGAAAGAGGCTGGGATGCTCCGAAATACTGGGCGGCATTCATATTGTTAGATGGATTGAATTAATAGTTATATGATAAGAATAAGCACATTGAGCGTTCTGCTGTTATTGTTTGGAAATCTTTCAAGCAAGGCTAGTATTGTGTCTAAAAATACTCTGTTAATGAATATTGCAGAAACGTGTGGAACAGGGAATCATGAAGAAGCTGATTGTAAACTTCTGCGCCAAGGTGCTCAGGAGTTTGATATAGTATCTTTGGATTCACTTGCATACATGTTAGAAAACCGAGTACTTGACAGGGGCAATGTGCAAACTATTACAGTTATTGATGACCTCTTGTCATATTCCGAGCAACATTTCGGGCAGGTGTCACAAGAGGTTGTGGCTTGTAGACGCAGACTAATATCAGCTTGGTGGGCTAAAAATTGGGAAAAGACTCGACAGTTGGCTGAAGAAAATGAAAAATGTACAGCATTGCTTCTTAAGAAATATCCGAAAGACAAGTCTATAAAATTATTGAGTATAACAACGCAGTTAGAGTTTCTTACTATTCTTAAGAATCGTAATCAAGACAACCCTGAACACTGGGCAAAGATTATTCAACTTGAAAAAGAATTGGAGCCATATCTTACAGGAATGATAACCTACACCCCAGACTTGGTAGATTGTTGTCAGATGATGGCAAACTATAAAGCAAATTCTTCCGCATGGTCAGAGTATGTGAACAGGCTTATTCACGAGACGTTTCCCAAAGGTACATATTTAGAGGGGGCTCTTGATGGAAGCGAAATGTTCTCAAACGCTCCTTCCTTCATGCAACATGCTTATGAAGGTGCAGCCGCTTTGTGGAATGAACATGATTTGAGAAGAATCAACGTTGCTTCAGATTTTGCAGCATTACAGATGCGTAACAGATTGGAAGAGTACGATACGCTACACGACGAATATGTCAAATGGCATACTTTCCTGTTAGAATATCTACCAGAAGGTGACCCTATGCCAGATCAGATTCAATTGTTGATGTGGGAGTGTGATGTACGCTATGGTCAAAAACTTTATGAGATAAGGAGCCCCTACCCGATGCTTTACAGATTTGAAGCGTTTTATGGAAAAGATAGTTTCGCTTACTTGATGACGATGTTCAATCTAACAAATGTGACAATGATGGTGAATATTGAAAAAGGTAGGGAATTACTAAAAGAACTTCAAACAATAGTTAATGAGCAATGTGCGCCAGATGACGATTTATATGGCTCGTATCTGATGGCTATGTATTGGGGCATACAGGCACTTGCTGGTCAAAGTCCTGTAGAGTATCAAGAGTTTCTGAACCGTATAACAGATTGGTATAAAAAGAACCATCGGGAATCGTGGGAATCTATTTACAATGGTAAGCAAATAGCAAATATATACTCTTCTTCTTTGTCTCTTCCCGACAAGGCTGCTGAGTTGTTTGATATTGTCAAGAATGACGTAAGTAACATTGCTACTAAGGAATCTGTTTTTTATACCTCTGTGTTAGAGAATCTAGTTTCTTGCCAAGTACAGTCGAGTGATCATGATACAAAATTTCAAGCTGTTGAGAATTGTGAGGATTTAATCTCTGTTCATGAAAGGATGAAATGTCCAAGTGCAAAAGATTTCATGATACTATCTAATTTGCAACTCTCTTTAGGAGAAAAAGAAAAATCTATACAGACTCTTCGAACAGGCATAGACAGAAGTACATTGCCAGAAGACGGACTTTGGCGTTGTTTATTACAGCTTTCTCTAGGTTGGAATCTCTATTCTACGATGGGTGTCAGTCTACAAGATGAACCAAAGCAATTATTCGAGGAAGCTATTCCTTTCTTTAAGGAGAATGTAGTGAAAGTTGGAGGTGCCTATATCGAAGGCTTTAGTCTTATCAGCTACTATTATAATGCCATTGGGGAATATGATAAAGCAGAAAGGACACTGAAGGAGGGGATGGAGTTACACGAAACCCTTTATGGAGAATATGACTATCTCTATATGCAAATGTTGAGTGATCTCTATACGCTCTATGCGCAAAATTTAAACGAATACGATAAGGCTGAGCAATTGTTGGAAGGACGGTTGGAAATAATTAGGCAGAATCCGTCATTTTCAATGCATGGTGTGATTTTGCAACTCTTATGGAATCGTTATCATCTTCTTTCAAGCAAGACGGACGATTGGATGCTGCGTTTTACTGCCCTTAATGAGATACAAGCAGAGATTAAGCTCATGGCACAGTTAGCGGGTGATGACGCCTCGCAATTAAAGGATATTGCCAAGCCCTTCATTTATGAATGGTTAAACATGATGCCATTATATGGCAATAGCATGAAAGAGATGGAAAAAGTATGTAAAACCAATCCATCAATGATAACTGATGAACAGAAAGATGCAGCATATAAGTTAAAGGCTAACCTGTTGGACATGTTTAATAATCAGGTTTTACCAGAGTTACAATTATGGTTAGATGAACTAAAAAAAGATGAGACCTTTTTAGACAATTACGAGACATTAAACTTATATACTGCATTATCAAATTGTTACATCAGTTTAGAGCAAGATACCATAAAAGCTCAGTCGTACTATTCTCAACTTCTGGGGTCAAACCAACCGATAATCCGTATTAAAGCCCGTGCAGAACTTGCTAACTTAAGTATGCAGCAAGGTTCTTATGAACAAGCGGCAAAGTACTATGAGGAATTAAAAAATGAGGCAGACAATACCCCACAAGCAATTGTGAGCTTGGAAGACCAAGCTGGTTATTGCAATGCTATAGGCAGTGCATACATTATGAGTGGCCGCTATAGAGATGCTATCCCCGCTGCACGTAACTATTTTAGGCTCCGTCAACAACAGGTTGCTCAAAATTTCGACCTTTTAACTCAAAGTGAGCGTGAAGCCTTCATAAGAAATGGAGGTGACGGTGGTGGAGGCATCCTTTTCTTGCTACCAAAGTGCCCAGAGATTTTAGCAACGGACGGCTACAATGCGATGTTAGCCAGCAAAGGATTGTTGTTGCGTGCTTCAGAGCGCATCAAACGAGGTATTATGTACTCAGGGAATAAGGAATTGCAAGTACTGACAGATTCTTTGAATCAACTAACCACACACTTCAAGACAATGAATACCATGACTGATTGGGAGCATGGTAATTATAGCTACGATCCTGAGGTTGTAAAAATACGCCAACAGATAGAAATGCTAGAACGTAGTATTAATCGTGAGGCTTCAAAATTCATTGAAGGCATAAACACTCCTGATTGGCAGCAACTGCAAAAAGTTATGAATCAAAGGGAGGCTGCTGTCGAGTACGTGTTGTCAGATTCCACGTCTCTCGGAGCATTAGTTTTGCTCCCGCAGGGGAGTCCTGTTTATGTGCCGTTAACTTCAACAAATGAGTTATGGATTGCCATGGCTGGTATGGCCGATATGGATAGTCATCAGAAAGCAGATGCTATGTATATTCAGAATCAATTACACCTCTATGAGAAACTATGGAAACCCATTGAAACCATATTACAAGATGTCAAGGCGGTTTATTTTTCGCCTACAGGATTCCTCAACGACCTTGCTTTTTCTGCCTTTATATGTACTGATGGCAGCTATCTTTCAGACAAATACGAGTTACATCAGATGTTGTCTACTGGCGATTTGATAGACTTACGAACTAGCAGGGAAAAGAATGTTGTCCGAACAGCTTCACTCTATGGCTCGGTGTTCTATAGCCCTGAACAAGAAAAGGAGGTAGAAAGTATTGCAGAGGATAAATCCAAGAAAAACCGTGGAGCACTCGTTGATGCATTTGAGTACCTGCCATTCACGAAGCAAGAGGTAGTGGATGTAGGAAGCCTTATGAACTCCAAACAAGTAAGAGTTAATATCTTTGAGGGCTTCTCGTCAACAGAAGAGTCGGTTCGTAGCATCAGCGAGCATAGCCCTGATGTTCTACACTTTTCCACTCATGGGTTCTTTGTAAAGGGTGATAAAAATGCAATGGGAAACAAGTTCTTGGCTCGTTTTCCTGCAATGCGTTTTTCAAGTATGCAACGTAGCGGATTAGCTCTCGTAGGGGCTAATCGTACATGGGAAGGTGCAATAGACATACCAGAAGAAAGCGATGGAATCATCACTGCCAATGAGGTCGCTCTACTCGACTTGAGCCAAACTCGACTTGCAGTTCTCTCTGCTTGTCAGACTGCCGTTGGCGAATACACGACCGAGGGGGTTTACGGTATGCATCGTGGATTCAAACAAGCAGGTGTCAAGAGTATTCTTGCTTCGTTATGGAACGTGAATGACAAGAGTACTGCACGACTAATGGCACTATTCTATGAGAAATGGCTATCGGGAACTCCTATGCAGCAATCTCTCAATGAAGCCGTCAGGGAACTCCGCAAAGAATATCCATCACCTTTCTATTGGGCACCATTTGTTTTAATGGACGCTGAGAATTAGTAGTAAAAAAATGGTAAGTCATATGCGCAGAATTGGAATTTTGTTTTTATATTTAATTTGTACCTTTCACGCTTTTAGTCAGGTAGGACAAGCGGCAATAGATACAGAAAAACGTGTGAATAATTGTGCGTTAATGTTGGGCATGACTATAAACAATGTGCTCAATAATCAGCCGATATTTGATGTAAGGTCTTTTGCGGATACACTTTATCATGACTTGTACATTCAACCTGTAGAGATTAAGACAGGAGCGAAGTATATGGGAAAAATCAATTTACAGGCATTCTTTGCTTTAAGTGAGGATCAACGAATAGATTATACTGACCTCGAACGTTGCCTTGCGGTAACGGGAAAGCATGAAGCATTCTATACTCCACCATTTATTATTTGCGCTTTTTATTTTGCACAATGGGCAGAACAACAACAGTTCACAGACAAGGTTATTGCGGCTTTGCAACTGGGTCTAAAGGCTCATGACAAGCTATATCCCGACAGCACGACAATTTTTAGCGAAAATATGAACCTCAAATTGTCAAGCATCTATTTCCAACAAAAGAAATGGAGAAGTGCGGCAAAATATACAGAAAGACTGTTGGTGGATATGCGTAGGCTTGGTGAGGATAGAACTGATGGATATATGGAGTTGTTATCAACTTTAGGGACTTGTTATAAACTCTATGGCAAGAATCTTAAGGCAGACTCTTGCTATTTGGTTGTGCAACAGCATATGGTTCAGAGAGGGAATATTGCATCTGAGGAATATATCGACTTGTTAACAGATAGAGCAGAGATTCAAGAGAATCTTGGTCGTTTTACAGAATCTGAAGCATTGCTTCAGTCAGCTAAGAGCAGACTAAATCCCAATGATGATCAATATCATGACATCATGCTTCGATTAGCCCAGCTGTATTCAGAAAGAGAGGAGCATGAAAAGACGTTGTCTTTGCTTCGCGAAGAATTGACATACTTTGAAAATGAAAAGAAGTTTAATGCCAAAGATCTTCTTTCATGGATTGTTTTTTGCAATAACCCGCTTACTACAAATGAAGGCCAGCGATTCGTCAACCTGTTAGAAAAGAATCAGGACGGGACTGTGGAGAATATGGCGGTATTGGCTTATGCATATTCTCATGCTTATCAATATGATAAGGCATTACAGACGGTTGAAAAGGTAGAAAAAGCTTGTGCATTACTATCTGATGAAGATAAAGAAGAGTTGATTGACTGTATTCAGCCGATGTATGCAAGTCTGAATGATTTCGATCGTCAGATTGACCAAAGCAAAATGCAAGTAAAGTCGGTGGAAAAGGTTGTTGGAAGCCACCATGACCTCTACGCAAGAGCCTTGACTCTTGAAGCTTCTGTGTACGGTTTGAAAGGTGACTATCAACGTTGTTTGCAACTGCTCGACTCATGTAAGAATGTTCCTAATATGGAGACTTCCACTCTCATTGCCGTTTATGACAATATGTCAGAGATCTATGCTGTAATAGGCGATTACGAAAAGTCCAGCCGTTTCGCCTCTGTTTTGCTTAATCATACAGATGATGTAACCATGAAACGAAAACTAATGGGACGTATTGTGGTAAATATGATTAGCGAATTGGAGATACGTGGCATCGACATCGACGAGAAAGGCAAAAATGACACTGATTCTCTGCGCCAGAAACTAATTTATAATGCTTCTCGATTAATGGAATTCTGTCAACATCATTTTGGGGAGAGACACCTAAATACTATTGAAGCCATGGAATATCTTGCATCGGCTTACTATTTGGCAGATGATACAACAAAGATGTTGGATATTGTCAAGAAATGCGAAAAGAATATAAAAGAAAATCTGAAGAACAAAACTCTGAAGAAAACATATCTTGAAGGATTGTCTCCCTATTATCGAAAAAGTAAAGACTACGTGAAAGCACTGGAATTGGTAGACACAGCCTGCTTGTCTCGCCAAAATGTTATGTACGCAGAAATTAGAGCCACGCTTGAAGCCTTATCAGAGTTGAATTTGGATTTGCAGCATTATGATGTAGCTCAGAATTACTATATAAGACTGGTCAATTCCATCATTGATGAGACGGCAAGTCTAATGAGCACACTGACATCAAGAGAGAGGCAGTATTATTGGCGTATGTCGCGCCACATTTTGTCGAATGCTGGAAAATTTATGCAGAAGTCGGGTGAACAGACATTTTTTGCAGGTACTATATATAATCTTGCTCTTTTCTCTAAAGAATTGTTATTATCCTCAGATCAGGCTTTTTTCCGGGCAATAAGAAGAACTGGCAGTGAGGAACTTCTTGAGAAAATGCGTCAAATGATGAACCTTAGGACGGCTGTTGTTCAAAATGCAAGTATGAGTTCTGAAGAACGGACTGCGAAGTCAAAATTCGCAGATCAATTGGAAAAAGAACTGTTGTCCATCTGTAATAAGGATAGTCAATCTGAGCTCAAGAAGTATTCTTATGATTGGAAGGCTATACAACATGAACTTAGAGATTCAACATTGGCTATAGAGATGGTGCAGTATTCTAAGCAGGATAATTCTGAATACTACGGTGCCGTCCTTCTCAAAAAAGGATGGTTAGCACCGGTATTTGTGGAAATGGGTAAAAAAATCATTCTTGATTCTCTTCAAATTCTGGATCTAAGCGATAAGGCTGGTAGGCAAGTTTGGCTTTTTGTCAAGCCATACCTTAATGGGGTTAAATCCATCTATTTCTCACCGATTGGGATATTTCATTCTTTACCAATTGAGGATATGTCTTTCGAAACGTATGGTACTATGTCGAATCATTTCCAAATGTACCGTTTGTCTTCCACGAGTCAATTACTTGCCTCGAATGAAGATAAAGGTAAAAATGGAGTCATCTTTGGAGGTCTGGAATATGGAATGCCCGTAGAAGAGATGAATGGAGATACGACATTACATCGCGGAGCTGCTGATTTGGAAAAATTGCCATATTTAGCAGGTACTGCAATAGAAGCAGATAGCATTGTCAAGATTATCAACGAAAAAGTCAACGTTGATATGAAAGCTGTCATGTATTCAGGTAAGGCCGGTACAGAAAACTCCTTCAAGTCTCTTGACGGTAAGAAAACCGGGATACTGCATATCGGAACGCATGGGTTTTATGCTGGAAATGACGAGACAATCTTTCCAAGTCTTACTCACAACTCTCATTATGTGGGAAACTTAGAAGATAAAATGCTAGCACAAAGTGGACTTTACATGGCAGGAGCAGAAAACATTCTTAATCATGAAATGATACCAGAAGGCGTTGATGATGGAATCCTTACATCACAGGAGGTGTCCACATTAGACCTGCGTGGACTCGACATGGTGTCCCTCTCTGCTTGTCAGACGGCTCAAGGGCGGATAACTGGAGATGGTGTATTTGGTCTTCAACGTGGATTTAAAAAGGCGGGTGCAAATAGCATTCTAATGTCGCTTTGGAAAGTTGATGACGAAGCCACATGCTTGCTGATGACTGAATTTTATCGAGAGTGGATTGGGAAAGGAAAGAACAAGTATGATGCGTTTAATTCTGCTAAGAATACAGTCCGTTCGCATAAGGAGAAAGGTTGGGATGCTCCCAAATACTGGGCTGCATTTATATTGTTGGATGCAATTAAATAATAGAACATATGGATACGAAACAGATTGAGAAACTTTGCGAAAGCAAGGAGAAAGAGTTGATGGAGAAGTATTTTGGCAATCTCATAAAAGAGGCTGCTATAGAAAGGCCAGAAGTAATTGGAGATTATACAAGAGACTTGCCTTTGAAGATAGAAGCAGAATTCAAATCATTCCTCGAAGATCTTTGGAAAGAGACTGCGCCAGATGATTTGAAGGGAACTCCTCTTGTGTTAGAGGAAAGGAAGCTACGTAAATTGAAAACTGATGATGATCGTGAATTGATAGATGAAGCCCATAAAGAAGCTAACCGGATTACTCTCTGGGAAAAGATCACACATTCTAATCATAAAGATGTGACATACTACAAGGGGCTGTTACAAGAATATACGCAAGATTTGCTGATGGTGATGCGTCATGATTTTCTGGAGGAAGTGACAAATCGTCATATAAAAAATAAGGCTTTTGAGGATGACTAATGATAGAGTTGGATTGAATTCGGATTCTATATTATTGTATTAGTCATTAACAAAGATGAGTATGAAAGAAAAAAAGTACATTCCGCAGCCTATTGACACCAATGATGTCAAGCTGCCAAAAGATTTGGAACAATTAGTAGAACAAATGGCCAAAAACGTACATGAAGTTTGGGCAGAGACACGCATATCTCAAGGATGGACATGGGGTGAAGAACGTGATGATCAATTAAAGAAGCATCCGTGCCTAATACCATACGAGGAATTGCCAGAGGAAGAGAGAGAATATGACCGCAATACTGCTGTAGGCACGTTGAAGTTGATCTTAAAACTTGGATTTGGCATTAGTGCCCCAGGGGACGAATAAAGATCATTATTTTTTTATTTGTACTGATAGAAAGAGTTACTTCGATAGCTCTTTCTTTTTGTATGTATAACGTTAAAGATTGAGATTATGATGAAAGATTTGTTGAGCAAGGTAACGGGGAAGTCGGAGACTCAGCCCCGCTTTGAGATTGATGGGAAGAAAGTGTTAAGCGTTGGATTTCCAGAGCTTGACGCACTACATGTATATGGGTATATGATTGGTGAGGGAATGGCTATGTTTGGGCAGTCACGTGGCCCGCTGTATATAGTGAACACCGGAACCAACAAAATAAAGAAATTGGTGGATGAAAACAGTAAAGTCGTAGGCTTTACTAAAGAAGACATTGATTACAAGAGCCTTGACGGAATAGAGCATACGGGAGACGCGTATCGAATGGAAGTTGACTATGCCGGAATGGGAAGATATTCAGACTTCTGTGATGGAATATGTGCCATTTACTGGATGCTATATCCTGACGGAATGTATTTCGCAGATGAAGATGGCTTCGGAATGGAAGATAATGACGAAGTTGAAATATACTGCGTAATTGACAAAGATTTCAATGTCTTGAGACCATTCAGGCCCGTTAGTGATGTTCGGGCTCTGCTTTCTGAGGTAAACGATGAAAGAGGTAAATTATAAACCTTTATAATATAGGATGAGGAAGAAGGGAAGGTGTAAGCCGTAGTATCTAAATAGAATACGATCAAGATAAACGAGTATGAAGAAGATTATTTTGTGTTTTGTGGTCTTGTTAGGCCTGACAAATTGCTCAGACCAACTGACTGAGAGTGAGTTGGCTAACCCCGTCCAGCCAGTGAATCAGGAAGATGGCGAATACCGCTACTATTTGGAGAAGGCCCGTTGGGGTGATGCTGGTGCATACGTGAAACTGGCAGATTTCTATCGCGAGGGAAATTCTGTAAAGGCTGACTTCATTGGTATGACTGCCATGTTATCAATGGCAGAGCAGTACGATAGCAGCCTTAGATTAAATGATTACCTCAAAGCATTGCCAGAGGATGATAGCTACAGGCTCATGTTTGAGGCGATGGACGAAATCGGCAGAAAGGATCGTGACAAAGTGAAGAATGTTGCGTCAATGCTAGTCGCAAACGGTAAGCCCGAGGGTTATGTCATCAATGGTGCCATGCAGGTGGAAGAAGGTGATACTATCGGTGGACTTGAAACTATACGATATGGCGCAGAACAAGGCAGCTCTTTTGGCGAACTGTTATTGTGCATGGCTCCGGCATTCCTGGGAAAGAACCAACAACCGTATAATGCTGAAAGGCTCATTAATATGTCAGACAAAATTCCTTTTGCCAACAAGTTTCTGGCAGAGATGTATGCAGGAGAGGTGTGCGACAGTGTGTATGACCCGGAACAGGCTGTAAGATATTACCTGAGAGCTGATGAACACGGTTTCTTAGGCAGAAAGGGTGCAAGGTGGCTACTGAATTACTATGCGAGTGAGAATATTCAGATAGACGAATTGGAGAAACAAAGGTTGCTGGCACTTAGTGGAGGACTGGAAAATGAAAATGTAATCACGGAAGAAATTCCTATCATCCAACAAGAACAAAGCATCCAAGAGTATGTTGATAGCGTAAGCAGAGGCAGGATGTTGACAGACGCATGTAAAAAGGCAATCGTGTATGTTGTTGAGACGAAAACAGGAAGAGTGTTGGCTCACAGTTCTTTGGAAGACACTGGCAATTACATCGTTCCGTATGAAGATACATTCAACAGGGAGAACGACTATATGCACGGTGTTGCCACCTATCTTGCCGTACAGTGGACGGGGAATATTTCATCGAACACCATAATCGATACAGACTGCGGTATCTATGAGAGTAAGAGCGGAAAACTCATTAAAGACCACAACTGGCGCAGAGGCGGTTATGGCGAGATTACACTGGAAGATGCACTTGCCCACCGTTCGGAGGTAGGATTGACTAAAGCCATAGAACAAGCATACGGAACTGACAGACAAGCATACGAACACCAAATCAACTTCTACCTGAATGGACAGCCCGATAACCTGATAGGGATGTTGACGTTCTATAATGCCATAGCTAACGGTGGTAAGATGGTAAAGATATGTGGGGCTACAGAAGATGTCACCGTCATACACGAACAGATATGCTACCCCGAATATATCGAGCCAGTTCAGAGGGCAATGGAACGTTGCGTAACTGACGGCATTTACAAGAAAGCCGGACACGAATATATCGATGTGGCAGCATGTGGTCGGACTCTTCGCTTCCAAGACAATAGTTTCAGAATGGAACTGTGTGGATATTTCCCCGCTAAGAATCCTCATTATACTGTTATGGTTGTCTTGGAGAAAGATGGATTGCCTGCCAGCGCAGGAGGTATGTGCGGCCCACTCTTCAGCCAGATAGTTGACGGATTATTGTCGCATCTCTAAGCGTCAAAATTCAGAACTCAGCGGTCGCTCGCAGATATAAGCTCGTCCGCTCACAGATATAAGGCCGTTCGCCCCAATTGATAAGGGCGGGCGGTCTTATCTGGTTACATGTAGCCTTTCTCCTTGTTTGCCAGTACCTCTTTTCCATTTATCCGAAGTGGTGACAAAGTAGGCGGCGAAGACATGTTCTAACCTTGTACTCTCTATATATTCAATGGGGACTAACAAAATGCCAGTTCTATTCTATTTAATGCCTCTGTAGCGATGGTAAACAGTGCTTTCTATTAAATAATGTGTAAAATTGTGGAAATATGTTTTAGTTTCAATTATTATTCGTATCTTTGCAGATGGTTTCGGGGGAGAAATCCCGGACTGATGATGCATGGCTGATTATTTCGCACTTACCGAAAAGACCTGAGAAACCTGTTTTGGAATAGTTCGATTTATGAAGCAGGGGAAGACCCTATCAAGAGGATTCCCAATGACCACATCTTAGCTTTGCGCACGCCTTGGCGTGTCGCAGCCTTATACGTGGTCGGGGGTTCCAATTTCTCAGGTCTGCCCCTTAGGTAAGTGCATAAGGATGGCTTCACGCCATTTTTGTGCCTGTATGCCTGCTATTCTGCATCGCGATATGTGCAACTAATAACAGGGCTACGAATAATGAACAAACAACAGTTAGCATCTAAGATTTGGGCTTCGGCTAATAAGATGCGCTCCAAGATAGAGGCCAACGAATACAAGGACTATATTCTGGGCTTTATCTTCTACAAGTTCCTTTCTGACAAGGAGGTGGGCTACCTTCAGGCCAACGGTATCTCCGGCGAAGAATTGAAGGAGATGACTGAGGCAAATACAGAGACCGTTGACTTCATCCAGCAGGAATTGGGGTATTTCATTGCCTACGAGAATCTCTTTTCCACTTGGTTAGAGATGGGGAAGGATTTCACAGTTGCCAATGTACGCGATGCCCTTTCTGCCTTCGACCGTAAGATTAGTCCCAATCACAAAAAGCTGTTCGACAAGATTTTCGACACACTCCAAACAGGGCTGAGCAAACTGGGTACATCTACAGCTGAGCAAAATGCAGCTGTGCGCGATCTGGTCAGTCTCATCCGCGAGATTCCGACAGATGGCCGTCAAGACTATGATGTGCTGGGCTTTGTCTATGAATATCTGATTAGCAACTTTGCAGCCAATGCTGGCAAAAAAGCTGGTGAGTTCTATACACCCCACGAGGTGTCGGTGATGATGTCGGAAATCATTGCCCACCATTTGCGCCAACAGGAAGAGATACGCATCTACGACCCTACGAGTGGCTCCGGCTCGCTACTTATCAATATAGGCAAGTCGGTGGCTCGGCACATCAGCGACAAAAACAACATCAAATACTATGCCCAGGAGCTGAAGCAGAATACCTTCAACCTGACCCGCATGAATCTGATTATGCGTGGCATCAGTCCCTCGAACATCGAGTGCCGCAATGGTGATACACTGGCAATGGACTGGCCTATGTTCGATGAAAGTGATCCACAGGGCACCTACGACCCGCTCTATGTGGATGCCGTAGTGAGCAATCCTCCCTATTCGCAGGAGTGGGACCCCACGGATCAAGAGAACGACCCGCGATATGCTCCATTTGGTGTAGCCCCCAAAGGCTGTGCCGACTATGCATTTCTGTTGCACGACCTTTATCACGTCAAGCCTTCTGGCATCATGACCATCGTGCTGCCGCACGGTGTCCTTTATCGTGGTGGCTCTGAATATCAAATAAGAAAGCAACTGGTGGAGTATAATCACATCGATGCCATTATCGGGCTTCCTGAAAAGGTGTTTTTCGGCACGGGCATCTCTACCATTGTGATGGTGCTGAAGCGAAAGACGCGCCAGGACGAGAGCATCCTCTTTGTAGATGCTTCTGCAGGTTTTGAGAAGGATGGCAAGAACAACCGACTCCGTGCTTGCGATATCAAGAAGATAGTGGATGCAGTGACCTCTCGTACTCAGACACCAGACTTTGCCCGTCTGGTTAGCCGTGACATTATTCGCCAGAACGACTATAACCTGAACATCTCGCGCTATGTTGATAGCACTCCCAAACCAGAGCGGTACGACATTTATGCTACGATGTTCGGTGGCATACCAGACTCGGAATTGGCATCGCTGTCAGCCTACTGGCAGGCATTCCCAACGCTGCGCCAGCAACTCTTTACCATCAATGCCGACGGCTATAGCCATTTGGCTACGGATAATGTTCAGCAGACTATCAAGGATAATGAAGAAGTGAAGCAGTTCGAGACTGACTATAAGACTGTCTTTAGCAATTATAGTACATTCTTGGAGCAGACGCTCATTGTGCCGATGGCTTCGCTGAATGTCCAACAGACACAGACGGCCATTAGTGATGACTTGTTCCGTCGCTTACAGCCGTTCACATTGGTAAATAAGTATCAGGCTTTCCAATTCTTTAGCCAAGACTGGGAGCACGTTGCCACTGATTTAGAGATTCTGCAGACTGAAGGTATGGATGCTGTCCGTCAGGTAGATCCTCACATGGTGGTGAAAAACAACCGTGAGGTGCAGGACGGTTACGAAGGACATGTGCTGCCTTTCTCGTTGGTACAGGAAACACTATTTCAAGATGCATTGCTCACCATCTCTGAGAAAGAGGCTCGTCTGACGGAAATTGCTGAAGAGGAAGAACCTACTGCCGACATGAAGAAGGAAGAGAAGCGATTGAACCAGGAACTGAAGAAACTGCGCTCAGAATTAGAATCGCAAACTATTCAGGCCGTTCAAGCTGTTGACGAGGAAACTGCCATCGACTTGCTACGCATGAAATGGATAACTCCACTTACTGCCTCTCTCTCTCGAATGCCTACTGAAGTAATTGCTCTGCTTACAGAGCGAGTACGGCGACTTGCAGCGAAATACGCCACCACCTATCAGGACATTGCTTTGCGCATCAATAAAGCTGAGAGCCGACTCTACGACCTCATTGGCCAACTGCAAGGCAGTGAGGCTGACAACATCGGACTGGCAGAATTTCAGAAGACTCTAAATGTGAAGTAGTATGGCAAAGAAAGAACCAAATATTAGATTCAAGGGGTTCGAAGGAGAGTGGGAAGAATCTACCATGAGTGCCAAATTCAATTTTGACACTCCTCATAATAGTCTTTCTCGAGACAAACTAAATGCAGAAGTTGGAGATGTCAAAGATATTCATTATGGAGACATCCTTGTCAAGTATAATGCTGTTGTTGATGCACAGGCAGATGTTATTCCGCACATAACGAACAGCAGCGTTTCTGACTATGCTGATTCTCTTCTTATGAATGGAGATGTCATCTTTGCAGATACCGCGGAAGATGAAACAGCAGGTAAAGCTGTTGAAATACAAAATGCAGATGGCAATAATGTAGTAGCAGGGTTGCATACAATTGTTGCAAGACCGAACGATTATTTCTCTCCAAACTTTTTAGGCTATCGATTTAACTCTGATTCCTATCATTCACAATTAGTTCCGTTATTGCAGGGAATAAAAGTCTTATCAATTAGTAAGGCCGCACTGGCTGATACAACCTTTTCATGGCCGCAGGAAGAAGACGAGCAGAAGAAAATAGGTGAGTTTTTTCAGCAGTTGGACGAACTGATTGGTGCAAAGGAACAGGAGTTGGAGAAACTACGCCAGATGAAGCAGGCGTTGCTTGACAAGATGTTCCCGAGTGATGAAGAAATTGCCCCCCCATTCGATTTAAGGGATTCACAGATAAATGGATGCGTATGACTATCAAGGAAACACTAATCCAACCATTGGAATATGGTTTGAATGCTGCCGCAGGGAAATATGACGGTAACAGGAAGTACTTGAGAATCACCGATATTGATGATGAAACCAGGCTCTTTAATAAAACTGATGTCACTTCTCCCAAACTTGATTTTATACCTGACTCCTATAGGTTACAAGAAGGTGATCTGGTATTTGCACGAACAGGTGCTTCTGTGGGAAAAACATACCTATATTCCCAGAAAGACGGTGAGGTGTATTTTGCTGGTTTCTTAATTCGCGCAAGAATAAAAGAGGACTATTCACCTTATTTCATTTTCACTATAACACAAACCAGTACTTATGACAAGTTTATCAAGATAACGTCACAACGGACGGGACAGCCAGGAGTTAATGCACAAGAATATGAAAGTTTCTCCTTCCTTGCGCCATCTTATGATGAGCAGTGCCTGATTGGTGACTTCTTCCGCTCCCAGGACGAGGCCATCAACAGCTCGAAAGAAGAAATCGCAAAGTTAAGAACCCTTAAGCATGCCTGCTTACAGCAGATGTTTGCTTGATAAAATAGAAAAGCAGAAGCCTATGGCATTCAATAACGAAGAAAAGTTTGAGAACGCATTGATAGAGATGCTGTCGAAAAAGGGATGGGAGAAAGAAGTGCTCCGTCACCCCACAGAGAAGGATCTGCTCAAAAACTGGGCCAACATCCTATTCGACAACAACAATACTATTGACCGTCTAAACGGCCAACGGCTGACGGAGGGCGAGATGCAGCAGCTGATGGACCAGATAAGCACGTTGCGCACACCGCAGATGCTCAACGGTTTCATCAATGGGCGCACAGTGAGCGTGAAACGCGACAATCCAGCCGACACGCTACACCTCGGAAAGGAGATTACGCTAAAAATCTTCGATCCGCACGAGATAGCGGCCGGACAGAGCCGATATCAGATTGTGAAGCAGCCGCACTTTTCGTCATCCTCGCCCTTGTTGCAACAGCGACGCGGCGACCTTATGCTGCTAATCAACGGTATGCCTGTTATTCACATAGAACTGAAGAAAAGTGGCATACCCGTTAGTCAAGCCTATAACCAGATAGAGAAATACTCGCGTGAAGGAATCTTCTCCGAACTGTTCCAGCTGATACAAATCTTCGTGGCTATGAATCCTGAAGAAACGGTCTACTTTGCCAATCCCGGCCCTGATGGGCGATTCAACAAAGACTTCTACTTCCACTGGGCTGATTTCAACAATGTGCCACAAAATGACTGGAAAGACATAGCCACCTATCTGCTCTCCATACCGATGGCCCACCAACTGATTGGCTACTATACCATTGCAGACCGTACCGACGGTGTGTTGAAGGTGTTACGTTCTTACCAGTATTTCGCCGTTCGAGCCATCTATGACCGTGTAGCCAAGCATCGTGATTGGCACGACACAGACCACCAATTGGGTGGCTACATCTGGCATACCACAGGCAGCGGCAAGACCATGTCGAGTTTTAAAGCCGCACAACTGATAGCCGACAGCGGCAATGCCGACAAAGTCATTTTCGTGATTGACCGGATAGAGTTAGGTACTCAGTCGGCTCGCGAATACCGAAACTTCTCACAAGAGGACGAAGCCATACAGGAAACGGAGGACACGCAGGCACTGATAGCCAAGATGAAGTCACCCAATGTTAGCGACACCCTCATTGTGTCATCCATCCAGAAACTTGGCATCATTGCCGAGGACGGAATCCGACAGGCCGACCTGAAGAAGATTCGCGAGAAGCGCATTGTGTTCATTGTTGACGAGTGCCACCGCTCCACTTTCGGTGACTCCTTCCGTGATATCAAGGCGACGTTCCCGACCGCCATGTTCTTCGGCTTCACGGGCACGCCCATACAGGACGAGAATCGCAGACAGCAGAGTACCACAACTGACATCTTCGGTGACGAACTTCACCGCTATAGTATTGCCGACGGCATACGCGATGGTAATGTGCTGGGGTTTGACCCCTACAAGGTGATGACCTATAAGGACAAGGACTTGAAAACAAAGGTAGCATTGAACTGTGCTGGTGCAAACAGCGTTAAAGAGGTGATGCAGGACGAGGAGAAAACCCGCATCTTCAACCGCATTATGGGCTTGCCGATGGCTGGTCACTATGGCGAAGAAGGCATGTGGATAAGCGGCATCGAGGACATGGTTCCTGCCACGCAGTACTTAACAGAAGAACACATGAACGCTGTGGTAGATGACATATTGGAAGGATGGCTCGTTTTGAGTAAAAACCATAAGTTTCATGCTATCTTTACCGTTCCCAGCATACCGCAAGCCATCAAGTACTATCGGATATTCAAAGAACGTGCTACCAACCTGAAGGTAACAGCTCTGTTCGACCCATCGTTGCCCAACGACAACCCCGACAAAACGATATTCAAGGAGAATGCTCTAGCAGAGATTATCAGCGACTATAAGGAGATGTTCGGACAAAGCTATACTATTGCTGAGCATGCCAAGTTCAAAAAAGACCTGTCGAACCGTTTGGCGCATAAAAAGCCCTACATCGGACTGGAACAACCAGCCAACCGTGACAAAAGGCTCGACCTGCTGATAGTGGTATCGCAAATGTTGACGGGATTTGACTCGAAGTGGGTGAATACGCTTTATATAGACAAGGTGATAGAGTACGAGGAGCTGATACAAGCTTTTTCGCGCACCAACCGTTTATATAGCCGAGATGAAAAACCTTTCGGAGTCATCAAGTATTACAGTCATCCGCATACGATGGACTATCTTATCAAGGAAGCTGTTCGTCTGTATTCTGGTGACAAACCTTTAGGACTCTTCGTGAGCAAGCTCGACGTGAATCTTGGAGGCATGAACCAGAAGTATCGTGAGATAGCGCTGTTGTTTGAACAAGCTGGGATTGAGAACTTTGCCAGACTGCCAGAGGCTACCGCACTCAGAGGGCGGTTTGCCGTGCTCTTCCGTGAATACAATCAATACCTCGACGCAGCCAAGGTGCAAGGCTTCAATTGGGGAAAACTTACCTATCTCTGTCCCAATGGCGAAGAAGTGACGGTAAACCACGATGAGCGCACATACAATACCCTGGTGCAGAGATACAAGGAACTGTTCGGTAGCGGTGGTGGAGGTGGCGGCGGCAACCCGCAGGATGAAGAGCCACCATACGACCTTGACCCGCATTTGTCGGAAATAGACACGGGGAAGATAGATGCCGACTACATGAACCACAACTTCGAGAGGTATCGCAAAGCCCTTGAACAGCCAAACGTGACCGAAGAGGAGCTGCAACAGCTCTTGAACGACCTGTCGGCCTCGTTTGCTTCTCTGCCACAGGAGGAACAGCGATATGCGGAGATATTCTTGCACGATGTACAAAGCGCAAACATCACACTGGAGCCAGGCAAGACCTTCCGTGATTACATCACCGAATATATGACTACTGAGCAAGACCACCGCGTTAGTCAATTGGTGAACATATTAGGAGTGGACAGGGAACAGCTAAAGACCATGCTCAACCTGCAGATAACTGAGCAGAACCTGAACGAGTTCAACCGTTTCTCTCGCTTGAAGGAGTCTGTGGACGCCGTAAAGGCTAAAGCTTACTTTGAAGCAAAAACTGGGCAGAAGATGTCGGTATTTAAAGTGAATATCGAAGTGAACAACCTGCTGAAACGATTCCTATTGGAAGGCGGTTTTGACATCGAAGTGAATAAAGGCGAGGAGGAATCGTCAGCACAGGAAGTTAAGTTGGGCATACTGACAGACATCCGCAAGGATGCAAGTGTGAAATTGTTGGTAGACAATATGATGACTCTCGACGTGGGTACTTCCATCCTCCAGATTGTAGCAGCATGCCAACAGGAATTTGGAATAAAATACCCTGCTATGATCAAGCAGCCAAAGGCATGGCTTCACTTGATAGACAATTATGTGAAAGAAAAAACCACAAGATACGACCTCCAGCCAGAAGAGACCTTCTACTGGATGGCTGCGGAATCTTCAGAAGAAGAGAAAGATGAAGAGCAAATGAAGACATTGTCAGTACAACAGCCCTGGGCTTCACTCATCTGTAGCGGTGTGAAGGACATTGAAAACCGTACTTGGCAACCAAAAACAGCTCCTGGACGCATCTTGATTCATGCCAGTGGGAAGATTATTCCTAAGGACTATGACCTTAAGTATCTAATGCCTGAGGAAATATCTACTATCAGCAACCTTAGGAAGTTTGGTATCATTCCTGAGTTTGAGGACATGCCCCTATCTGCAATCATTGGATACGTGGATGTGGTTGGATTTACGACGAATAGCGGATCTTTCTGGGCTGGAGAGGGACAGACACACTGGCAGCTTAAAAATGCATGGCTCTTTGATGAACCAATCACAGGTGTAAAGGGGAAGCTGGGTCTCTTCGACTATCCATTAGCCCCTGACAATCTGCCGTCAGCCCATCAGGTGGCCACCCACTTCCCAAAGATTGTGAATGATGAACTGGTCGTTCATATTGGCAAAAAGGGATGGCAGTGGCTGAATAGTACTGCCGATGTCTTTACGATAGACTTGAACGATCCATATACGGTTGACAATGTATGTAATGAGGGTTCTTTCGAACTGAAGCCAGTAAAAAGTATCAGGTTCATTTATGGAGTCGAGGAAATGGCGTTTTATGTTGACGAATTTGGATGGGATGCCTACCGAGACGCACAAGGTGAAGACTTGATCTATGGAGAAGACAAAACACTCTGGGCTTACGCAATATATCAGTTAGGCAAACGAATTAAATAGTACATCATGGACGGATGGGCAGAAACATATTACAGGACAGACGAGGACTATGAGAACGGTCTTAACAAGGTGTTACCGTATGCTGTGAATTGCAAAGTGAAGGAAAAGATAGGTATCCTCACCAAAGCGTTGAAGGATGCAGGGTTTACCTATGCTGTCACTTCCACAGGTATCCCCAGCATGATGACATCATTTCTCATCAATATGGAATTCAAGAAATACGCCAAGATTCCCTATCCTGTTCATTATGGATGTGTCAATGACAGAGTCTATACAGTAGAGGAATTCCTTGACGAGGTTCTTCTCTCGCACTCTAATCAGTGAACTAAACTTCCAGTCTTTTGCTGCTTTTTCCGAAAAAGATGCGTAAATACGCAAATATTTCGGAAAACATGATGATGGTTCAGTATTTTTGCTTATCTTTGCATCCGAAAGTAGTGCGTAAATACGCAAAATATTCGGAAGTATGGATAGAATTGATAGGAATTATTATCTCAAGCAACTCATAGAGAAGCGCGACAATGGGCGGGTGAAGGTGGTTACCGGCATCCGCAGGTGTGGCAAGTCGGTACTGTTGTTCGATATCTTTGGTGATTACCTGAAAGATGATGGGGTATCTGATGAGCAGCTGATAATGCTAAAACTGGATGTGGCAATAAATGCCAGATACCGGAATCCGTTGGAACTGGATAAGTATCTACGGGACAAGATTGCTGATACTACGAAACAATACTATGTACTACTTGATGAAATTCAGGAGGTGAGCAATATTCCGAATCCGTGGATAGACGATAAGGATGCTATGATAGGATTTGTGGATATCCTCTTAGGGTTGTTGGACTTGAAGAATGTGGATATCTATGTGACGGGCAGCAATTCAAAAATGCTTTCAACAGATGTGATGACGGAATTCAAGGACAGGGGTGATGAGATTCACGTAAACCCGTTGATGTACAAGGAGTTTTATGCGGCGTATGAGGGAGACAAACGCCGTGCATGGCAGGAGTATGTAACCTACGGAGGACTGCCAAGGGTGATGGCACTGAAGACTGACAGGGAGAAAAGCAAGTACCTACAGGATCTAATTAAAAAGACTTACTTGACGGATGTGATTGAACGAAATCATATCCAAAAGGACATCTCTGTGTTGGATGACCTGCTGAACATCGTAGCCAGCAGCATCGGGTCTCTCACAAACCCGAAGAAACTGGAGAACACGTTCGCTTCTGTGAAGCATACCAAGATAGATGATTCTACCATCAGCATTTACTTGGGCTATTTTGCAGAAGCTTATATTCTACGTAAGGTCGAACAATACGATATAAAGGGCAAGAAATATATCAATACGCCGCAGAAGTATTACTTGACCGACGTGGGCTTACGTAATGCACAGCTGAATTTCCGTCAGCAGGAAGAAACTCACCTGATGGAAAACGTAATCTACAACGAGCTTTGCGTCAGAGGTTTTAATGTCGATGTGGGAGTGGTGGAATACAACTATAAAGACGAACAAGGCAAGAGCAAGCGTTCAAAACTGGAAGTGGATTTTGTCGTGAATCGAGGCAATCGCCGCTGCTACATCCAGTCGGCCTTCGCCATCCCTGACGAGGAGAAGAGACTGCAAGAAACCAATTCTTTGCAGCGTACAGGTGATTCGTATCGAAAGATTGTCGTGGTGCGTGATCATGTTGTGCCATGGTTTGACGAGAACGGCATCTACTACATCGGCCTGGAAGATTTCTGTTTGGAGTATATTGACGAGTTGGACGGTTCAGGATTATAATGACGCAAGAAGAAAGATGGCAACAGCAGTATGAGCAGATGATGGAGTTCATGGAAACTAATCATCGTCGTCCTTCCAAGCACCGACTTGAAGAGCACGATATGCTCAACTGGTTCAAGGCCACCAAAAAGCGAGTTGCAAGAGGAGAACTATCGGAAGAAAGACTGAAGAAGTTCAATGTACTCCTTGAAATTGCTGATAAATACCGGAGACTGAATCAATATAAATAAGCAACAAAATGAAGATTGTCAGCTATAATATCAATGATTGTCAGCCTTGGAAGATTGAAAAACTTCTTGGCTTAGAAGCTGATGTGCTTGTCGCTCCTGAGATTACCTGCCCTGAAGATGCCCACCTGCCCGAAAACCTTGAGATGAAATGGTGTGGCATTGAATACTTCTACCACCAAAAGAAATGGAAAGGGTTGGGCATAGTCTGGAAGAAGGGTCAAGGGTATGTTCCTGAATGGTTTAATTCCAATCATGACTATGCTATACCCCTTATAGTTGATGATTACCTCATTCTTGGAATATGGCCAACTAAGCCGACTGACGACAGAACTAAGAAGCCATATCCTCAAATAGCACAGGAAATCATTCGGGAATATGCTCCGCACTTCAAGGACTATAAGACGCTGGTCATTGGTGACTTCAACTGTTATGTGAACCAGTACGACAAGACTAAGAGGTATGGTGATATGCTGATGGTAAATGAACTGTTGGAATCTAACGGACTACACAGTATCTATCACAAACAGACGGGTGAAGAGTTTGGCAAAGAATCTACCCCTACTTACTATCATCGTTTTCGTGAATCAGATCCGTACTTCCTCGACTACGCATATACAAATGGCCCTGTTGCATCTTTCCGCATGTTCCCATGGGACAAGGAAATGAGCGACCACATAGGATTAGAAGTTATTGTCTAACTGATATCTAAAAAGAAAAGTATGACTCGACAACATATAGTTTTTCTGACTGGTGCAGGTGTCAGCGTGGATAGCGGACTGAGCACGTTCCGAGGCAAGGATGGATTGTGGACGAATGAGGAGTGGGCTTATTTGGCCAGCACGGATGCACTATACAATGATACTCAGAGGTGCCTTGATTTCTATAACTGGAGGCGCAAACAGCTTTCGGAAGTGGAACCCAACGATGCCCATCTCATGATTGCGGAGCTGGAGAAGGAGCATGAGGTGACGGTTATCACCCAGAATGTGGACAACCTGCATGAACGTGCAGGCTCTACTCGGGTGATTCATCTGCATGGTGAACTGAGTAAGGTGTGCTCGATGAACAATCGCACAACCTGCGTGAAGGAATATCCGTTGACAACACCCATCATGGTGGGTGACAAGGCAGAGGATGGTTCACAGTTGCGTCCATATATCGTGATGTTTGGCGAGTACGTTGACAGCATGAATATCGCCATCGACATTGTAAGCAAGGCTGACATTTTCGTGGTTATAGGAACATCGCTGAAAGTCTATCCTGCAGCGGGATTCATCAATTACGCTCACCATGAGGTTCCCAAGTTCGTGATTGACCCAGGAGAAATGGCTCAATGCACGCATTTGGGCTTCACTCACTTCAAAACAACCGCTACTGAGGGCATGAAAATGCTTTTGGAAGCATTCAAAGAATTGTAATTCATCGATTATGGCATATACATACAAATATCCAAGACCGGCTGTAACGGCTGACTGTATCGTAATAACAAGAGAAGCAGAGCCGAAGGTGCTGCTGATTCAGAGGGGCAACATGCCTTTCAAGGGAGGCTGGGCCTTCCCCGGTGGATTCATGAACATGGATGAGACGACAGAGCAGTGCGCCATCAGGGAGCTGGAGGAAGAAACTGGACTCCGACTGTCGAAGATACAACAGATAGGAGCCTATTCCAAGGTTAACCGTGACCCACGGGGAAGAACTGTTACCGTTGCTTACCTCGCAGTCGTTGATGAACCAATCGCTGTTGCTGGCCAGGATGATGCTGCCAAGGCAGAATGGTGGCCACTGTCGGATTTGCCACATTTGGCATTCGACCACTATGACATCATGCAGGATGCGATAAGACTCTACAATCAATTGTTCAAAATATGATTATCTATTTTTCTGGTATTAGCAACTGCCTTGCAGCTATGAAGTAAGTAAAACCTCTTTTTTGTCTACAAAAGATAGTTTTACTATAATTGTCCACTCCTTATACACATACACATAGAAACATATTGAGTAATATTATATGGGAACTATATATAAAAGTATAAGGTACATTAAATCCAAGTATATTGGTACTTGGATTAAAGATCAGCTAAGTCGGCCAGACTGGTTTGACAACTTGATAGTAAACAGATCAGCATGGGGTGCTTTCTCTATTTATGCTCATGCAAAGCGGAGCGATGGGAAATCAAAGATTTCCTATAAGAGCAAGGCTAAAGCGGAGAAAGCAGCATCTGATATGACGAAAAGATACGGCTATTCCTTTACGACCTATAAGTGCTTGTTCTGTGACGGATGGCATGTGAGCAAGGCTGTTAAAAAGAATGCTGAAGGAAAAACGACAGAAGAGATCGCACTGGATAAGTATGCAGTGAAAGCTAATATTAGACCTGACGGATTGGATGTTGAGAGGATTATGTCAACAGGAATCCCTGACTTGGCACAGGTCTATGGAGGCTTCCGGGGAAGAACACTTTCTTCGACCCGACAACTGCATGCCTGGAACACCATGATAGAGTCTGGCATCAGTCAGATTATTGACCTAAGAGCAGACTATTCGTCGGACTTCTATAGTGAGCTATGTCAGCGTAGTGGCATCAGATATTTCAAATTTCCTGTTGCCTATGAGGAAGAGTGGATTGTCAAGATGATAGAGTTGTTCCCGGAGTTCTGTAGGTTGATTGATGAAGGTCGGTTCTATATCGCTTGTGCTATGGGACTCCATCGTACTGACATTGCGCTTTGCACATACTGGGTTTTCTATGCCGCTGATAAGGGTATTGCCCCTCCACCAATCTGTGGTTACAGAAAAGATAAGGGTCTCACGACAAACAAAATAATGAGAATGCTGAATGCTGTTTATAGGTATATGACAGAGAAGAATGGTGTTGAACCTATCCCTGAGGCCGTCTTTCACGAGCGGAAGGAGATTATAAAGGAATTGAGTAAAAGTTGAAAAGGTATGTGATTATGTACAGCAGAGATTATACACCAAATAGGATTACGGAACTAAAGTCGAATGAGGTATTTGTCTTTGGAAGCAACCTTGCTGGAGCACATGGAGGCGGTGCTGCACGATTGGCGCATGAGCGATTCGGTGCGATATGGGGGCAAGGTTTTGGTTTGCAAGGACAGAGTTATGCTATCCCCACCATGCAAGGTGGTGTGGAAACTATCAAGCCTTACGTGGATGAGTTTATTGCGTTTGCCAAATCGCGACCAGATTTGAAGTTTTATGTCACACAGATTGGCTGTGGTATCGCAGGCTTTAAGGTTGAAGATATTGCGCCACTATTTCTGAATGCTATCGATGTGGAGAATGTCATTTTGCCAAAAGGCTTTGTAGAGGCTTTAACTACTGATGACAAATATAACCTGAAGCGGTTTGTGGAGGTACAGAACCTGTACTACGAACAGGCTCTACAGGAAATACAAGACGGAATGAAACGGTCACACTGGATATGGTTTATCTTTCCGCAGCTTGCTATTCTGGGACGTAGTTGGAATGCAAAGTATTATGGTATAAGCGGATATGATGAAGCAGAGGCATACTTGCAGCATCCGATTCTTGGGGAAAGGCTTCGTGAGGTAACGAGAGTACTTCTCACCCATCAAGAGATGGCTGCAACTGATATCTTTGGAAGTCTGGATGCGATGAAAGTACGTTCCTGCATGACTCTGTTCGATGCAGTTTCCCCTGATGACATTTTTGAACAGGTGCTGGATGTATTTTATAATGGAACCTACTGTAAGAAGACGCTAGATTATATGTAAAAACAGAAAAAACAATGAATACAATTCAAGACAGAATAAGAGGTTCGCTGATTGGTGGTGCCGTTGGCGATGCATTAGGATACCCTGTGGAATTTATCTATTCCTTTGAGGGAATACAGGCCCGTTATGGAGAACGGGGCATAACAAGGCTCGATATTCATAGTAGTGATACTGGTAAGGCTGTAGTTTCAGACGATACTCAGATGACACTCTTCACTGCCAATGGTTTACTGAACGCTCCAAAACTTGGAATCGAACCAAAATTTGCTATTTGTCGAGCCTATTTGGAGTGGTTGGAGACACAGACTGGGATGCATAAGGGGAAGGCGGAATGTTGGATACGTGATGTGCCGGAACTGAATTGCCGTCGTGCACCAGGTAACACATGTGTATCATCGCTCAACGACATCAAGAAAGGACGCGATCCCATGAATAACAGTAAAGGATGTGGTGGAGTCATGAGGATTGCTCCAATACCGCTTTACGCGGCTGTTGACAATCGGATGGATATTTTTGATGCAGACAGGTTGGCTGGTGATGCTGCAGAGATAACCCACCAGCATCCGTTGGGCTTCATTTCAGCAGCCCTGATGTCCCATGTCATCTATCGATTAGCTCTTGATGAGAATCCTACGCGAGAAGGGTTTATTGAGTATATACGTGAAGGTATGGGTAAGTTGGGTGACTTGTTCCCACGACATCACCTTGAGGATCTGGAGATGATGGGTATGGCAAAGGTGGCCATTGATCTTTCTACAAATGATCGTTCAGACCTTCAGAACATTAAAGCTCTTGGAGAAGGATGGGTCGGTGACGAAGCACTGGCTATAGCACTCTATTGTGCCATTCGTCACTTTGATAGTTTTGAGGATGCCATGATTGCGTCTGTGAATCATGGTGGTGATAGCGACAGTACTGGTGCCGTTATGGGTAATATTTTAGGTGCTGCTATAGGCTACGATGCCATTCCGCAGTACTATAAGGATGATTTGGAAATGCACGATTTGATTCTGCACATGGCAGATGATTTCTATCGTGGTGAAGTAACAAAAATGTGAACGGATGAAGAAAGTGAGAAAGAAGATATTGCAAACAACCAATCTCGATGCTATTAAGGCAATGAGGCGCGGCGGACGTGAGGCAGAAATGGAACTGCTTGGTCCAGGTTTTCATTCA
>JAEEGL010801290.1_pt1 | contig 43649 bp, 29 predicted proteins | sample 9134231 | NCBI WGS metagenome assembly JAEEGL01 (sample SAMN16246548, study PRJNA631951) | gut metagenome | biome: gut microbiome; feature: rumen; material: fiber-attached | host: Bos | place: Iran: Karaj | collected 2018-10
CCCAGCCGAAGCACCCACGCAGCCGCAAACCCCAGAAAATACGCCAGAAACTCGCTATTCACGTGCTTCACAAAGCGCCGTACGTTCCACAAGCCGAAGCCGTTTTTCGTGGGACGACGAAGAAAACAGCGAACCAGTTCAAAGCGATGCCGGTGTTTCAAGCGAACCAGCCGAATCACCCGCGCAGCCGGAAACCCCAGAAAATACGCCAGAAACTCGCTATTCCCGTGCTTCACAAAGCGCCGTACGTTCCACAAGCCGAAGCCGTTTTTCGTGGGACGATGAGGAAAACAGCGAACCGGTCCAAAGCGATGTGAGTGTTTCAAGCGAACCAGACGAAGCACCTGCGCAGCCGGAAACCCCAGAAAATACGCCAGATACGCGTTATTCCCGTGCGTCACAAAGCGCCGTGCGTTCTGCAAGCCGAAGCCGTTTTTCGTGGGACGACGAGGAAAACAGCGAACCGGTGCAAAGCGATGCCGGTGTTTCAAGCGAACCAGCCGAAGCGCCAGCGCAGCCGGAAACCCCAGAAAATACGCCAGATACGCGCTATTCCCGCGCTTCACAAAGCGCCGTGCGTTCTACAAGCCGAAGCCGTTTTTCGTGGGACGACGAGGATAGTCAGCTTCCAACTGGCCAGCCGGACGAAGATATCGAGAATGAAGATGAAGAAATCGTCATAGACGACGATATCGAAGACGAAGATCATCCGGATATCAGACAGCTTTCAAATGACGAAATCGTCCGCAGAAATATTGAATATTCCAATTCACCTCAGCAAAAAGAACGGCCACACAGCAGATTCTCGTGGGAAGAGGATGACGAGGTTATCGAATCCCCCGAAGAAGATAATATCATCGTCGAAGAAGAGATAGGTGAACCCATCGCAGAAGATGCGATCCAGACGCCACCGCGTTCAAGTGCGGTCAATCCACGAAGCGAACGTACCCGAAGCCGATTCTCGTGGGACGACGAATACGAGCAACCTGTTGAACCTCCGCAGCATGAAAGCATTATCGTCGAAGAAGTCATCAGCGAGCCCATCGCAGAAGATGCGATCCAGACGCCACCGCGTTCAAGTGCGGTCAATCCACGAAGCGAACGCACCCGAAGCCGATTCTCGTGGGACGACGAAGACGAGCAACCTGTTGAAGCTCCGCAGCAAGAACGTATTATCGTCGAAGAAGTCATCAGCGAGCCCATCGCAGAAGATGCGATCCAGACGCCTCCGCGCTCGAGTGCGGTCAATCCACGAAGCGAACGTACCCGAAGCCGATTCTCGTGGGACGACGAAGACGAGCAACCTGTTGAACCACCGCAGCAAGAAATTGTCGAAAGCGTTCAGCCTGCTGAAGATCATTCACTCGATATTCTGGATTCTGACGATGAAGATACCGCTGCGATCAAATATATTGCACGCTGTCGTCAGTATCTGGAATCGAACGACAAACAAAGCGCCATCGATTTGATGCAACAGGCTCAGGAAAAATATCCCGACAATCTGCGGCTCGAAGCATTTGCCTGGAATTATCTGGATGCTTAACCTCATTCGCATCATTATTTGCAAACCGCATCGAATCATCTTGCGCACAATATTTTTATTGTGCGCAATGCTGTATGCCATATCTGCGTTTGCACTGGATGATCCCGATATTCCATGGCTGGTGCAGGAAAGTGAGCATTTTATCATTCACTATCCCGCATCACGGTCTTTATTTGCCACCCGTGCACTAAGCATTGCTGAAGAAGCCTACGACAAGCTCACCCCATTGCTTGAATGGAAACCGCGCGAAAAAACAAATATCTCGGTCATTGATACACTCGATACCGCGAATGGCTGGGCAAGAGTCGTATCCAGTAACCACATCAGGCTCTATACCTATCCGCCATCGGTTTCGTCAGAACTCGGAGATTACGACGACTGGATGCGTCAGCTCATCTATCACGAGTATACGCATATTCTCCATCTCGATACCGCAGGAATCGCCCACCATATTGTCGATCTGATTATCGGTAAAATCGCAAAATACAATACTGTGATGCCGACCTGGTATACCGAAGGTCTGGCCGTATACCACGAAACCCTGTGCAGCGACAGCGGCAGACTGCGCAATACCTTGTATCGAACGATGATACGAAATGCGGCGCTGTCCGATTCAATTCCTTCATTGTCAAAACTATCCATGGGCACATCTGTGTGGCCAGGAGGAACTGCGCAATATCTGTACGGTTCATATTTTATCGGATATATCGCCAGCCAATATGGCCGCGAATCGCTGATGACCTGGAATCATCGCTATGGCAATCGAATCGTCCCATTTTTTCTGAGCATGACAGCCAAAAGCATCTGGCAAAAGTCGTGGGACGATTTATACGACGAATGGCGCAAGTTCGAAACCAAACGAGCACTGGAGGATGTTGAAGCAGCCAAAGCACAGGGAACATTAACGCCGCACGAATCACTTATCAAACCACATCGCCACAATCGTCCGCAAATCATCCCAAATACCGACGAAATATCGTATGTTCATTCAGATGGCTATCATGTTCAGGCGATTCAAAGATATTACCCGGCAACGAAAGAAACCCAAGAACTCGTCAAATGTACGGGAGACTGCGAACACCACTGGGACTCAAGCGGTACCAAACTCTACTTTATCCACACGACTGCAGAAGATGGCTTTCGGTTTCGCGACAAACTCTATCTTTTAGATACCCGAAACAATCGCGAAAGCGATATGGAACTTCCGGATCACGTGCGTACCTTTGCTCTGGACAGTGATGATACATTGTATTGGGTCATACAAAACAACGAGTCCAACGCAATCTATAGAATGGCACCGGAACAGCCCTTTGAGCTCATCTACAAGACACGTCCATTCGAACAAATCGATGATATCTCTGTACATCACGGCAAGATCACGGCCGCTGTATTTGATCCCGACTCGCGTCAGTATGATATTGAATTGATAACAATTTCTCCATCTGAACAGTCACAGGGGACAATCGTACAAAGAGAAAAATTAACGAATACAAAATCTCCGGACATGTCGCCTTTTTTTTGTGAAGAAAATGCGATATGCTATATTAGTGCACAAAATGATTATCTGAATTTATACAAATATGATTTGCAATCAAAGCAAATAACCCGAATCACACATCTTTTAGATGGCATGCTGCATCCGGTTGCAGATCGTTCCGGCGATATTTATTATACGCAATATACAGCACAAGGCACAACGATATCAAAGATAAGCGCGAGCGATATCAGCACATATCCGAGCGAGGCAGAACAGCGTCCCCCGACAAGACGCTATCCGGAACTGCCCCCGGTATCGATTGCTGCACCAGAACCAGAAATTGCCTGGCAATGGCTGTTTCCAAAGCGATGGACACCATCTATCAGTTCCGATCCCGATATGGGATGGGCTTTTGGTATCAGTTTTTGGGGACACGATGAAATCGATCATCACAACTATACATTTTCTACACAATATCTCCCTAAGAAAGATACATTCAATGTTAGCTTTTCCTATCAGTGGAACAGTTTACCTTGGGCACTTGGGCTAGATTTTTCTTTGGCACAGGGCATTTCCAGTTACTTCGATACCAAACGACTGCATCAATTCGACTATCAAACGACTTCAGCCAGTTTATACGGTAGCAGGTTTTTTAATCAGCGATTATCCACACATCAAATCACGTTTAAATATCTGCTGCAATACAACGAAACGCAGGATCCGCTCTCATGGAACCGGCAGGATCCTGCGGCCATTCCGGTACGTTTGCCATCCCTGGGCTGGAACAATTCACTCATCTTTAGCTGGGCCTGGTCTAATCGCCGTCAGACAGAACTGGCCTTTAACACAAACTACGGCACTTACCTGAGTTCAGCCATTCGCTTCGAAGCGCCCTGGCTGGGCGCAGATAATTATGCATTCATCTGGCTGTTCACTTATCTTCAGTCTTTCACCATGCCCTATCTGAACAGCCATACACTCAATACCGAAGCCAGCATCGGCCTGAGCTGGTCGCAAGATAACAACCGCATGCCTTTTTCGATATCGAGCAATCGCGGCTATGTATTCAATACAACCGGCATCGACAGTCGTCTCCACGGTTACCCTGCTGGCCTTATCTATGGAAAAAATAACTATTATTTCCACATCGATTACACAGCAATGCTATATGATATCGAATTGACCTACTCGACGTTTCCTATCGCCATCGACCGCATTGCACTTAGTCCTTTCGCCGACTGGGGGTATGCATGGAACAACGAATTCAATATCAAAGACTCAAAATTCGATTTGGGCTGCAAGCTCTATCTTGACCTCATTCTGTCCTATGGATACCCAATTCGCCTCAGCCTTGGATATGCATGGGGCGGCGCAAAAGATGGCGGTCACGAACTTTTCTTCTATTGGCTAATGCAATGAACTACACAGAACTCGAGCACATCACCAAACACCTCAATTTTTCGCTGCAAAACGCGGTCATCGAGCAAATCTCGGATGGCAGCTGCAGACTACAAATCGGCATGCGGCGATATACCGATATCGATTCAAAACACCGCACCTTTATCGTTATCGATTTTAAGGCATCTCATCTCGATATCTATCCAACGCAATTCCCCAAAAAAGCCCCTCCTGTACCACAGGCATTTACCATGTTGCTGCGCAAATACCTGATGGGTCTGAGTATTACAGCCATCCGTCTGGCTGCAGACGACCGGATCGTCTTTGTCGATTTTGGCAGTGAACAGGAAACACAGTATTCGCTGATTGCCGAATTCACAGGCTGTGCACCCAAAATCTTTTTTATCGATGCCGAAAACCACCAAATACTCGGCCTGATTGGTGACGAAGAAGAACGCATCATTCATACAGAATATGTGCGCCCCGAGCCCAATCTTGTCAAAATGGGAACAGACAGATTCGCGCAACTCAGAGGTCAGGAATACGAATCAGCGCTCGATGCTTTGTATACTGGCCGCGATAACCGCGAAGCCTACGAATCAGAGCATTCAACGCAACTCAAGCGTCTCAAACGCTCAATTTCCCGAACATCCAGGCTGATTGCCTCGCTCAATGCCGATCTCGACAAAGCCGAAGCCGCAAAACACGAAAAACAGGAAGCCGATATTCTGAATGCCTATGCATGGCAAATAAAAAAAGGCTCGCTATCCGTCGATTTGCCTGATTTCGAAACAGGATCTCCCGTTCACATTTTGCTCGATCCGTCGCTCTCGATTCGTGGCAATATCGACAAAAAATACAATCACGCAAAGCGCATGCTCAAAGCATTGCCGCAAATCGAAAACAGACTGCTCAAAGCGCTCGAAAGACGCGATCAGCTCGACGCCTTGTATAAACGCTTTATCGACGCCAGCACACTCGAATCCATTGGTATACTTCGTCCCGAAATCGATACGCTCTGCCTGCCAGATGAGAAATTGCGCACTTCTGCAAAGAATGATCGGCCAACTGCGCAAATCAAAAACGCTGAGCACCAGCCTTATCGCGTCTTTACAGCTTCGGACGGTACAAAGATTCTGGTCGGCAAATCGGCTTCAGACAACGATGAACTCACTTTTCACAATGCCCGTGGCAACGATACTTGGCTGCATGTATGCCAGGTACCGGGCTCACACGTCGTCGTCAAGCATTCAAACCCAACCCAGGAAACACTGCTGGAAGCTGCATTGCTAGCGCTGCATTATTCAAAACTCGCACAGTCCTCAAGCGCCGAAGTTCATGTGACTCAAGTCAAATACGTGCGCAAAATTAAAGGTGCACCCACTGGAAAAGTCGAAATCAGAGGCGAAAAGTCCATTCATATCCGCCGGGATGAAAAAAAACTTGCCAAACTGCTCGCAACTGTCGAAAGCTAATACACAGTATAGCAAGTGTGCTAATGACACGACAATGAACATGATCACGCAAAAGGATCTCATTCATTCATTTCATCACCAAAACATTTCATCTATCATCATAAACGCATGTGCCAATGGCACATCCGGTATTTTATTTGATCGCTATCCTATTTACCTGCCATCAGGCAGCAAACTCCGAGGAAAACATGAACCCCAAAACGCTCAAAAAGCTTATCGCCATCACATGTACAGCCGGCGTCGTCAAATACATAGCCGCCGGCATTATCTTAGCCAAACTTATCGATATCGGTCACAAAAGCAAACCCAAAGCCAAATAGCGTTCAATCCAGCAAATCCGCGATGTGCACGATTCGACAGTTTTTTCCTTGTTGTTCACCGCAATCACTTTGATTGCGCCGTATCAGCTCATCCCCAAGCATCTGCGCACAGAATGGACATCCGGTCACAATCTCATCCGCATCATACGCCATTAATTCATCTACCCGCTGTTTTACCAGACCATTCTGTGCATCGATAAAGAACTGCCCACCACCAGCGCCACAACAATGACTACGCACCACATTCTCAGGACATTCAATCCCAAGCGTTTTAGCCATTTCAACCATATCCGCCGGAGAGCCGGGCGTTTTCCCCAATAAACAAGGCATGTGCAAGACACGCTTGTGATTTTTCGTCATCAGCTCTGCTCCACACGCAGCATCAGATCCCAAGCCAGATGCCTCTTGCGAACGATTCTTTGGCGATAACCAATCGATCTGCTCTGCAGCAAATTCCCAGATATGCCGGACATTTAAACGCCTTTTGTCCGTCGCATAATCCTGTTTTAAAGTCTGAGCACAATGCGGACAAATCGTCAAAATCACGTCGTGTTCTACTTTTTCGATAGCTTCAAGATTCTTATCCCGGCACGAAACAAACCCCATCTCATTACCCAGTTTGCGCATCGATTCTCCACAGCAGGTCTCATTTTCCAGCGCGATAACCGTAAATCCCAGACCACTCAGCCACTGCACCGCATGTTCAAGCGTTCGATGCACGTTTAAATCATATCGCGCCATACAGCCCGCAAATATCAATATTTTAGCCTTACTGCCCGTCCCCATGCCTTTCTGAGGCCCAGAAACCGCCATTGCATTGGTTTTGGGATATCCCCATGGATTGCCACTGCGCTCTATATTGGCAAATACCCGGTTCAGACTGTTGGGCATTTTTTCTTCGCAAACACAGCCCCTGCGCAAATCCACAATTCGGCTTAAATGCTCAACACCGACTGCACACGCCCGTTCACACGCACCACACTGAGTACACGACCATACCTCCATCTGATGTATGATCCCTGCTTGTTTCGCACCTTCTGCACCATCCCTGCACAAATCACATTCACTGCCGCTATCCAGCAAAGAACGCAAATCAATCATCTGTTGCATCGGCCCGTTGCATTCTGACAATCCAGCAGAAACCATCGGACAAACATCCGTACACCGCTGACATTGCGTACAAGCATAAGCCTCCAATCGCATTCTGCGCGTCGTATCGGCAAGCCTGACAGCGCCAATCACCGGCATTGGATCGCCATCTTTGGGCGCACCAGCCATATACTTGTCCAACGCTTCGACATAGCCTTCGATATCCGGATTTTCCGGCCCCAAAACCGGTTTACCTTCATCATCATAAAGCCGATACTGACCTGCAAGACATGGCAACGCCATAAGAATGTGCAAATGCTTTCCGCGCGGAATCCACACCAAAAACAATGATACACAAATAATATGTATATAACCGCAGGCCAAAGACAACCAATCGATATGATTAAATAATGATATCCAGTTTGAAATCGGTAGCCAGGATGCGGCCCAATCTGCACATGCATGACGATGAAGATGCCCGGCATTAACCCCGAAATGGCTCAACATCAGCATCGCAATTAATGATAATATCATCCAGGCATCCAGCGTTGAACGCAGCGATCGCCATCTTACAATTCGCCTTATTGACAATATACAAACAGCTATCAGTGTCATCACTGCAAAATAGCTTTGTATAATATATACAATGCCGGCGAGATACTTTCCAATTACCATTTCAAGACAAAAACCGGACCAGACACTTTCTATCATCAACTCGACGGATTCGAGCAAAAATACTAAAAATGCATAGGAAATAATGAGATGCGCATACCCCCACCAACGCTCACGCACCCTGCCCTGCCCCATTGCCTGTGATAGACAATGCTTCAGCCTGTATTTGAAATGATCTCGCCGCGGAATTCCACGCCCATTCCCTATCGCAGCAATATGATGCTTCAGCTCTATAAAAAAAATAATACAACCAATCAAAAACAGCATTAACAGCATATAAAAAACACCAACCTAAGTTTTAAAACAACATTGAAAATTGTTTCCGGCATACAGCGATGCGCTGCGCCTTTCCCATCCGTTTTAACGCGCAATGGATAATATCGCAAGTGTGATCGCATTTCGCTGATTGATAGTGACCATTGACTTATAATTGCTACGGTCGTCCCCCATGGTCTCTCCTATGATTCGATTGCTCGCCTATGCTGCGCATACGGCTCGCTGGCGCGCCTATGCTGCGCATACGGCACGCTTGCCGCCGCTATCCCTGCGGGATACGGATAGTGTAAATAAAAGTGTTTAAAATTCAGTGTGCAAGAATCTCGAAAGTTGCAAAATCCGCATCGTTGCTTAACTTGTCGAGTCGGCAACAACGGACTCTAACAGGGGATAACATGAACACAGAAGCAAGTAAAGAAAGATTGCCGTCAGAACTGTTTGTGGCACTTTCGAAGTCCATGAATTCTGACAAACCGAATAAGGAACTGATGTCCAAAACCCCTGAATTTGATGATTGAAGTGAAGTTTGAGGTCAAAATCGGTGCCAAAAAGAGTGAACAAACTCCCGAAAGTTTATGCCAGAAATCTATACTTGCGAATTAAGTGCTTTTGGTGTATCATTATAGTAACCTATTCTTTGATATAGAATAGGGATCGTCATATTTTATGGCAATTTTTAATGAGTATAATTGAGAATGTGCCATAAATGGATACATAGGAAATTCATCATGTCAGAATCAAACTTTCATACAAGCGACTCATCCAGATCAGTCCAAGTCTGTGAAGCGGATCATACAAATCCGCAAACACAGCCTCAATTGTCCGAACAAACCGCATTACAAGCAATAAACAATGAGGCGTTACCGGACGGTTTTTCCATAGAAAAGCCAGATAATGCAGATGATAATCATTCAATAATATACAAATGTTCAATCCATACCTATACATATTTATTATTTAGTATTGTCTGGTTATTAATTCTGATTTCATTTACTGCCGCCTGTTTTTATATGTTTTTCATAGACAAAAGCGAATATATGCCTATTGCCTTTCAAGTTGGCGTAGCTGTGTTTCTTATTCTTGCCTGGATTATATGCATTATCTATATGAAAAGAGGCATTAGGGACACGTTTTTTTCAACATGGTTTAAAGTCAGCCCAAAACTTGTAGAAATCTCGCATGGTTTTAAAAGAGAATCGGCCACCTCTTTCACCATTCCCAGAGATGGTAGTATAACTGCTGAAGTCAATTGCAAACACGAAATGATGAAAGTCGGCCACACCAATCACCCTATCTATTCCATATACATCACAGATCAGTTTAAATTCTGTGTTGGAACAGACCTCGAAAAAGCCCAATGTGTCGCAGATTTTATCAACCAGTTTATACAAAACAAGGGATCCGCGACAGAAATTGCTCCAGGTTCTGAATCCAATGATTCACCAGAACTGGATTCGAATAATGCACATTCTTTTTTAATACGCCGAAACAAATTACCCAAAAATTTCTATTTGGAAGACAATGGCGATACATCAAATGGGCCAATCACGATAAAGTGTGATATACATCCTCGCTTTTTCCTGGTATTTGGCGCGGCATGGATAGTTTTTTGTCTCATCTGGGCTGCGGTTGTATTTTTTGTCGTTCATTTGACGCCTTCCGATTCTCAGCTTGGCGCAGACATCACAACTTTAATCCAGCTTCCATGGTTTGGTACAATTTTAGTGCTGACAATATCCCTGCTGCTGATTACCGGCATTGTTTTTCTATGTATTGGCATAAAGGATGTTTTCTATTCTACATGGTTTGAAGTAGAAAAGAATCAGATTTCTATTATTCGCGGCCGCCAAAAGGATTCCGGTACGCGCAAGGTTTTTCCTCGTGACGGAAGCATACATGCAGAGGTCTATAGTAATAAAAAAGTCAATGATATGCCTTATTACTCAATTCGAATTCTGACGCCCCAAATAATCAAATTCAATCTTGGGACGGAGCTCATACGTGCAAATGAAGCAGCCGATTTTATCAATCAACTTTTTTCCAATAAGGAAATCGATATAGATTCGTAAATTGCGCGCCCACCTTCCTATTCCAATCGATGTTGGCATTGATGTTCATCTATAATGCATAAATCTTTAATTCTGGCTGCTCATTGACGCAATCTTCGAAAAAGTGCGAATTAAGGGGCACGCAACATTCACTGCATTTTTGATTGCGTCGGGTCTAAACGAACTTGGAGAACGGGAAATGTTGGCGATTGAAGCATATCCCGATGAATCAAAAGAAAGTTATCTAAAGTTATTGAATTTCCTTAAAAAGCGAGTTCTGGACTGCCTTATGTATTCTCCGAAAAAAATCTCAACCTATTTTGAAGCACAACCATGTCTCTCTGCCATAGGTAATTCCTGCCACACAAAAGAAGTGTGCACAAAAATACAGAATATTTATTCCAGGGAATCTCTGAATAATTTGCCAGTTTGTCACTTTAGCATTTTTCAATCCTTAGTTTTTTCGCGGGCGTGACGCCCGCGCCCCCAGCAAGGTTCTGCATTGTTCAGAGATTCCTTAGGATTTGTACCCAAAAGCAAGTTTTGTTTGTCTTAAATTACACCAAAAAGCAGATTCATCGATTTTGGAATTTCACCGCACTATTAGGCTATTGGCAAGCCGTATGCCGCAGGCATAGGCACGCCCCATGATGAACGCACCATTATCTTTAGTCCAAATCGTATTATAATGCACACAGTTGGACATGGTTTTAGATATTAGCGAAGCAGTATCATGTCCGGTCTTTTTCACCTGTGCCCTTTGAGTACGTCGCAGACCTGCAGCTACGCGTTTTTGCTGTTGTCTGCTTTCGTCCCCGCCAAATCAATCCCCTGGGTATACGCCGAAATTACTATTTGCAATCACAAATCCTGCCATTCACTGTTGTACAAATCAGATCGGCGTAATTCTCGACATCGCACATCGCAAATGGAAACGGCATGCTGTAAACTTTTTCCTTATTTTTGGGATTTACGCTGTAAATAATCGGCAGTGGATCTCCCGGATGCAAATGACTGTCAGGCGATCGATGGATGGTTATCCGATGTACAAGATCTTCGCTGAGCGAATCATCCGGTGGATTAAATTTATATGTAATGATAAAGGATGGCACCGAATGAATATAGTCACACTCACCATCCGGATTCGGATTGCCCTCACAATACCATCGTTCTCCGGGATCACCGTTGGTTGGCTTGTATTGAATACTGACAATGGTTGCGATGGTCTTCTGACCTCTTTTTAATAGTATGTTTCGCAGTTTATAGATTTGCCAATCTGTTGGCGAATGAACCGGCAGTTTCAGATTTGCTTCAAAACGCCCTCCTCCCCAGGCCATCCACAAAATCCATCCAAAAATCGGGAAGACAATTGCTGCCATAGTTATAATTGCCCCGAAACCAGCTTCCATTAAGAAACCAGTAAAGAGTATCAATAATAACAAAGGCACAAGTGTAATTGTCGCAAAGACTTTTGTACAACCAGATGTTTTCATATCGCTATGAAACTGTGAACGAATAATGGGACGATGCGAATGTAAATCGACGTCTGTTGCCTTCTCCAGTTCATCCGGCACATACCGGGGTGTCCGCGATGGCAATGCAGACCAGAACTTGAGATTGCCATTATCCCACAGAGTTTGTATCGATTTGAACTGTGTCATATAGTCTTTGGATATATAAAAAGAATCGATATTCAAATCATTTTCTGTAAAATTGGCGCAAGAAAAATGTTCAAAATGCTGTCTTATTGCCTCATAATCTGTGAGACGATTATTGACAGACGGTTCAAGCATACGGCCGAGTACATGCATCACGGCTTCAGGAAATGCCTGCAGATGCGGTTCGATCACAAGCCGGAATTCAAGTGTATCCATATCTGCCGGTGTTACACCGCTCAACATATATACAACAGTTGCGGCGAGTGCATAAATATCGCTTTCAGGTCCAGGTTTTCCCATGAGTTGCTCGGGCGGCATATAGCCAAAAGTACCAGCAACTGTCGAACCTCCGCTTTGTACGATCGGATTGGCAACCGCACCGAAATCGATCAGATAAACCTGTTCAACACCATCACGCTGACAAATCATGATATTGTTCGGCTTGAGATCCCGATGAATCACCGGTGGATTGCTGTGATGCAATCTCTCAAGAATATCCAGAATCTGTATCGCGATCGCGAAAGATTTGGACAATGTCCATCGCTGACCACTGCGCAGATGCGATTCGAGCGAAACGCCTTCGATGAGTTCCTGTACGATATAAGCACAGGGCGGATCATCATCAAGGCAGTTCATAGCTTCGTAAAACTTTGCAACGCCCGGAATATTGAGCTGCGAAAGCACTTTTGCCTCGCGCTCGAATAAATCGTAGGCTTTCCAATTTTCGACCTGATCGATGCGGAGCTGTTTAATCGCAACAAATTCACCCGTTTTACGATTGCGTGCTTTATAGATATTGCCCTGTGCACCACTGCCGATTTGCTGTAAAAACGTATATTTTCCAGCAAGCGATGAAGGCGTCAAGATCACGGATGAATCTGCATTATGGCAAACCTCCGGATAATCATGGGATTGAATCGTATCGTTCAAAGCCGAATGTGCTTCGGATGAAGTCTGCATAATGTTAGGTTGCGCGTTCATATTTATGACACCGTAAACAGGGAAAAGAAATGATTTTCCATCAATCATTTCCAAAACTGTAACAATTCAGCCCTCTATTGGCTTTCCTAGCAAAAATGCATGCCATGCAGGGTTTAAGCGAAATGGGGAAGGGGCCCCATTTCGTCTTTTGCGGCCATCCTATCTGGCAAAATATGGAAGCATGTAAAAAATATTGCGGGTACCAAGGGCCTCAGGCCCTTGGCGGGGGCCGGGGCAGAGCCCCGGCTGAATAGTTACCCAAAACGCTCCAAATAATTAAATCTTGGATCGTCAGGATTGTAGCGAACAACACATGGACATGGCAATGAAATCTCACGATCAGACCAACAGCTGCCGCACCAGGTTCTGTCGTTTGCATCAAAGGTATACTCAATAAACCGCTTGCGATCCAAAATGAATGTGGAGCGGATGATGCCATCGATTTTCGGCCACTTTGACCAAACTCTTTGTGGAATAGAAACTTGTTTTGGGCGAGGCAATAGACGCTTTTTTAACCAGAATACAAATCGTTTTAACAAAGATAATTTGGATAGTTTGTTCATCTCCCCGCCAAACGGCATTTCTCCGTTCTTGACCAAGCGGATTTCGTCTAGCAGCGCCGCAGCATTTATGGGCCTTTTGTTTGCCACCGGATCCAGCAAATGCTCCAGCAAAGCAATCATTGCTTTGGAAGTATCGGGCGCTTCTTTTTGAATGGCTCCGACGTAATCAAGCTTAAATGCACTCTCCAGCTCTTCCATGGCATAAGGTTCCACACCGGTTAACAAATAAGCAGCCAGCGCACCCAGTGCATAATAGTCAGACTGAATCACGACATCATTGAGCATCTGCTCAGGCGCCATATAGCCAAAGGTTCCCGCGACCGTTGATTTATCCGAACGTTTTTGAGGGTTGGCTACAGCACCAAAATCGATCAGTGAAACCTTCGGATCCGTGCCACTCAAATCACACAAAACGTTTGATGGCTTGATATCGCGATGTATCACCGGTGGCACATAGTTGGTCTGCAGCTGATAGATGATTTCTGCCAGTTTTTCCAGGATGAGCACCGTTTGTCGTTCGCTCAGTTTACCGCGCTCAGCAATGATTGTCTGCAAAGAGGGATATTCGATATATTCCTGGATGATGTAACTCAGTGATGAAACATCCCCCGCCTTGCATTCGAAAACTTTTGGAACGCCAGGAATATTCAGGGATTTCATTACCTCTGCCTCGCGGCAGAACAATTCGTAACTTTTAAAGTTCTCGGCAAGCGCAAACTTCATCACCTTGATTGCGACCAGGGATTTGGTCAGTTTTTGTTCGGCGAGCCATGTTTTGCCATTCGTTCCTTCACCAAGCAAACGAATAAATGTATAATTAGCTGCTAAGCTTTCAGGAGTCTGTATTCCGTTGTTATCGCTCATTTTTTATGATTTCTCCAATGATATTGCCAGTGGCAATGCGTTGTGTTTTAATTCATATCACATATACTGCCGTTTACTGTATAGCAAATCAGATCTTCGTAATTCTCGACATCGCACATTGCAAATGGAAACGGCATACTGTAAACCTTTTGCTTATCGATGGCATCTACTTTGTAAAGAATCGGCAGCGGATCTCCCAGATGCAATTTGCTGTCAGACGATCGATGGATGGTTGTCCGATGTACGAGTTCTTCGCTAAGCGAATCATTTGGCGGATTAAATTTATATGTAACAATAAAGGATGGGACTGTGTGAATATAGACACACTCACCATTTTGCGCTGCAATCCCAATGTAATTGTATGTTTCCCCCGGCTTACCATTGTTAGGCACATATCGGATGCTAACGATGGTTGCAATCGTTTTTTGACCAGAATTCATCAAAAGATTACGCATTTTATAGACGCTTTTCTTCGTGTAGCGATGGGCTTTCAGGATATCATTGGCTCTCTTATCATATAGTTTTTGATTCTCCATCCAGAGATCCTTCCAGACATTCTTGAACAAATAAAACCAAAAAAACGCAAATAAACCACTAATTCCAATCCCAATCACTAACCCCATAGTAGCACTCGCGCCTTCTACGCTGAAAAAATCAAGTTTATCTTTCACATAGAAATAAATTAGAAGCACGAAAATTCCTATCGTTAAAACAAAAAAAGCCAATCCAATCATCGACGTGAAAATTATGAATAAAATTTTATAAAAATATCTGAAGACATCTCTGTAATCCCCAATTCGCAATTCCGCACTCGCGCGCATGATCGAACGATGCGAACACAACTCGGCATCTTCTATTTTTATCAATTCTCTCGGCACATTTCGCGGTATCTGTGACGGCAACGCAGACCATAGTTTGAGATTACCATTATCCCAAAGCGTTCGAACCGATTTGATCTGTCTGACATAATCTTTGGAAGCATAAAAGGCGTCGGAATGCAGGTCATTTTCTGTGAAATCGGAATGTATAAAGTTATTAAAATATCTCCGGATTTCCTGATAATCTGTAAGGCGATCCTTAGCCGATGGCGCAAGCATGCGGCCAAGTACATGCATTATGACTTCAGGAAATGCCTGCAGATGCGGCTCAATCACAAGCCGGAATTCGAGTAAATCCATATCTGCCGGTGAGACGCCGCTCAACATATATACAATGGTGACCGCAAGCGCATAAATATCGCTTTCAGGCCCGGGCTTTCCCATCAACTGTTCAGATGGCATATAGCCATAAGTACCGGCAACCGTCGATCCGCCACCTTGTACGATTGGATTGGCAACCGCTCCGAAATCGATCAGATAAACCTGATCCGCCCCATTTTTCTGGCAAATCATGATATTGCTCGGCTTGAGATCCCGATGTATCACGGGTGGATCGCTGTGATGCAGTTTCTCAAGAATATCCAGAATCTGTATCGAAATCTCGAAAGATTTGGCCAAAGTCCATCGCTTACCACTGCGCAGATGCGATTCGAGCGAAACGCCTTCGATGAGTTCCTGCACGATATAGGCACAGGGCGGATCATCATCAAGGCAGCTCATGGCTTCATAAAACTTTGCAACGCCCGGAATATTGAGCTGTGAAAGCACATTTGCCTCGCGCTCGAATAAATCGTAGGCTTTCCAATTTTCGACCTGATCGATTCGAAGCTGTTTAATCGCAACAAGTTCTCCCGTTTTTCGATCGCGTGCTTTATAGATATTGCCCTGTGCACCACGGCCGATCTGCATCAAAATAGTATATTTGTCCGTCACCGCAGATGATATCAAAAAAACAGGCGGGTCGACTTTATCAGCTTTATCAGTTAAATCAACGTGTTCCAATGTATCCTGAGTTTCCAGGGGCTGAGGCATGGGTGAACTGGTGGTGCGCTGAGCCGCAGAATTCTTCGCGGAATTCTTTATTTTATTGGAACGCTTTTTCATTTGAATAGCTACCAGGATTGACGAGTTGGCTATGAAATGCGTCGCAGCAAGCGTTGAGGCGCGTATCCCGCAGGGATAGCGCCGAAAGCCGGGCGTATTGGCCGTTTTCGGCCAATAGCCTGGCCCACATCATACATTCGAAGTGCTATCGTCCCCAGATTCGATGGTACGGGAGAATGCGCATTTTGGGCAGACATGTGCCGAACCGCGGCCGCGACGGACGATTTCGAGACGGCCTTCGTGGCAATTGGGACATTCTTCGTTTGTCGGCTCGTTCCAGCTGACGAAATCACAAGCAGGATATTTGTTGCAACCGTAAAAGATTTTGCCCTTTTTGGATCGTTTTTGAACGATTTTGCCGGAAGCGCATTTTGGACATGTGACGTTAAGCGAGATTGCCTCGGTGTGTTTGCATTTTGGGTAGGCGGAGCAGGCAAGGAATTTACCGAATTTGCCGGTGCGAACGATCATCGGACTGCCGCAGTCGGGGCAGGTGCCAGCGTATTCGATCACCTTTTCCTGCGGGACGATTTTGCCGTCGGCTTCGCGCGTGAATTCCATCGTGTTTTTGCAGGTCGGGTAATTGGAACAGGCGAGGAAGTGGCCGTTTTTACCCCATTTGATGATCATGGGGGAGCCGCATTTGTCGCAGACGAGGTCGGTGGCTTCGGATTCGCGTTTGACGTTGCGCATCGAGGTGTTGGCGTTTTCGAGGGCTTTTTCGAATGGGCCATAGAAATCGCTGAGCGTCTGTCGCCAAGACTGTTCACCGGCGGCGATTACTTCGAGTTTGTCCTCCATTTCCTTGGTGTATTCGACCTCGAGAATGTCTGGAAAACTCTGGATGAGAAGGTCGGTGACGAGTTCGCCGAGTTCGGTTGGATGGAACGTGTCTTTGACTTTTTCGACGTAGCCTTTGGACTGGATGTTGACGACGGTCGTCGTGATCGTCGAGGGGCGGCCAATACCGCGGTCCTTGAGTTCCTTGATGAATGAGGCTTCGGTGTAGCGGCGCGGCGGCTGCGTGAATTGCTGGGATTTCTCGATGTTCTTGCAGTTGAGCGTTTCGCCTTCGTGGACTTCGGGAAGCTGGATTTCGGGATTGTCGTTCGCGTTATCTTCGTTGTTTTTATCGGCGTTTTTGGCTAGAGCCCGTTTGAATCCGGGGAATTTTGGGACGGAACCTGCGACGCGATAGGAGAGATCGCCGTTCTGAATGACGACGGTGGTGACATCTGAAACAGCCGGAGCCATTTGGGAAGCGACAAACCTGCGCCAGATCAGGTCGTAGAGGCGGTACTGGTCGCGCGTGAGATAGGGCTTGACGGATTCTGGCGTGCGATTGACATCGGTGGGACGAATGGCTTCGTGCGCATCCTGAATCTTGACTGCATTTTTTTTGCTCTTGCCACCTTCGGCTTTTTCGTGATGAATCGGTTTTTTGGGCAGATAATCTGCACCAAAGTTCTTGCCGATATAGTCGCGGCAAGAAACAATGGCTTCGTCCGAAACGCGGACCGAATCGGTTCGAATATAGGTAATCAGGCCGACAGGACCGTCGGCAATATCGATGGATTCAAAGAGCTTTTGCGCGATTCCAGAGGTCGTCTTGGACGAGAACCCGAGCTGACTGGACGCGGTGCGCAGCAGATCGGCCGTTGAAAACGGCGGATTGGTCTTGGATTCGCGGCGTTCTTTTTCGACACTCGCAACAATGAAAGGTGCCGTTTTAGAGCGGTTGACAATATCGTCGGCTTCTTTTTCGGACTTGATCACGCCTTTGGGATGGTATTTTTCGACGGAGGCCTGATCGGTATAAATCGTCTGTTTGCCATCGCGAATCAGATTGGCCTGAAGCGGTTTGCCGTCTTTGGTCGTGAGCTGAGCCAGGATTTTCCAGAATTCGATTTTTTTGTAGTTGCGGATGGCTTTTTCGCGATCGACGATGAGACGGACGGCGACAGACTGTACGCGGCCTGCAGAAAGCCCGCGTTTGACTTTGTCCCACAGAATCGGGCTAATCTGATAGCCAACAAGACGATCGAGCACACGGCGTGCCTGTTGGCTGTCGTACTTGTTATGATCGATGGTCGTCGGATGCGCGATCTCATTCAGAATGGCTTTCTTGCTGATTTCCTGCGGCAAAATGCGCAAAATCTGCGGGTGATTTTTAAGCGATTTGATCACCTCGGCAATGTGGAATGCAATGGCTTCTCCCTCGCGATCCGGATCGGTTGCGAGATAGACGACATCGGCATCTGATGCGCATTTCTTGATTTCAGCGATTTCCTTCGTCTTTTTGGGAATCGTCACGTACTTGGGTTCAAACCCATGCTCAATATCGATACCCAACGATTTTGACGGCAGATCCTTGATGTGACCGCAACTGGCGATCACTTTGAAGTCTTTGCCCAGGAAGCTCTCATAAGCCTTAATTTTATTTGGAGATTCAAGAATTATCAGTGATTTTGTCATATTTTGGACCTTTGGGGGTACAGAATCCAGGGCTACAGCATTTAAACGTGGTATCAACTTGGCTCATACACATTGAAACCCGCTTAAATAGTAGAGATTTGTCGAAATGGGGAAGGGGCCCCATTGAGTCTTTTGTTGGTCACGCTTTGATGTAAAATGTGGAAGCTCATAAAAATATTGCGGGTTTCAAGGGGCTCAGCCCCTTGACGGGGTTTGGGGCAGAGCCCCAAAAAGTTAAATGCTTGTAGCCCTTGTACAGAATCGGACGAAAGTGGCACAAAGCCGCAGGCGGTTTACTTCATTAAAATGGAAATTTCAAACCGGGTACAACGAAAAATATGCGAAAAGCATCAGATTTTCGTTGATACACCTATATCTGGTTAAAAAATAAAAAATATAGGTGACAAAAAAGCAATTCAACCGCATCCGTGATATCATAAAAATGGATGGGTGTATGTCGCACCCGAAACTCAGTGATTTGACAACAATTAGGATTGTTCATGGATCAGATACGCAACACAATGAATCAGCTGTTATTGCTGATGGTAAAACAGGAAGCAAGTGATTTGCACATATCGAGCAAGAGTCCGCCGGAACTGCGTATCGACGGCGAACTGGTGCCACTCAAATCGGATCCGCTCACGCCAGCTCAAACCAAAGCTTTGTGCATGAGCCTGCTCTCGGAGGAACAGCGCAAAAAATTTGAACGGGACAACGAGATCGATTTTTCGTTTGGTATCGAAAATGTCGCACGATTCCGAGGCAACATCTATATGCAGCGCGGCAATGTTTCTGGCGCATTTCGTTTGATTCCCGTCAAGATACGCACGTTCGAGGAACTGAATCTGCCGCCGATTATGCGCGAAATGTCTGAACTTCCGCGAGGTCTGGTGCTGATTACAGGACAAACGGGATCCGGCAAATCGACGACGCTTGCAACGCTCATCGATCACATCAACCGAACGTTTAAAAAACACATCATCACGGTCGAAGACCCGATTGAATACATGCATCAAAACCGGCAATCGCTGGTCAATCAGCGAGAAGTCGGAAGCGATACCGAAAGCTTCCATACGGCCATGCGCTATTTGCTGCGACAGGATCCCGACGTGGTGCTCATCGGTGAGCTTCGCGACAAAGACTCTATCGAAACCGCATTAACGCTGGCCGAAACAGGCCACCTGGTGCTCTCCACATTGCACACAAACAGCTGCGCGCAAACGATTAACCGTATCATCGACGTTTTCCCCGCCGGACAACAAGACCAAATCCGCACACAGCTCTCATTCGTGCTCGAAGGCGTCGTCTGCCAGCAGCTATTGTTAAAAGCCAGCGGAAAAGGGCGAGTCGTTGCGCTCGAAATCATGCGCTTGAACGCAGGTATTCGAAACCTCATCCGCGAAGACAAGGTTCACATGATCTACTCTGCATTGCAGCTCAACCGCACCAAAACCGGTATGTGCACCATGAACCAGTCGCTCGCAGATCTCTGTCTCAACCGCATGATTACAGCCGAAGAGGCCATTTCCCATTCCAGCGATGTCACCGAATTGCGGCAGCTCCTTGGCCTGTCGAATTAATCCGGATAATCAGGAGACTATATGGCAACATTTGCTTATAAAGCCAAAATCAAATCCAACGGCGCAACTAGCCGGGGCACACTTGATGCCCCCAATCAGGATGCAGCCATGCAACGCTTGCAGTCCAATGGTCTGGAAGTACTCAGCATCAAACAAAAAGCGGAAAGTACCGGCATGGCGCTGAAAATGCCAGGAACTTCGGGCGTCAGCGGCCGCGATCTCGTCGTTTTCTCACGACAGCTCTCCACCATGATCGATTCCGGTCTGCCCATTGTTCAGGCGCTCGATTTGCTCGGATCGCAAGAAGCCAATCCGCATTTCAAAAAAGTGCAACTGGCCGTTAAAGCCGATGTCGAAACCGGTATGCCCTTCGGCGATGCACTCCGAAAACACCCAAGTGTTTTCAGCCCCCTCTATTGCTCGCTGGTTACCGCCGGCGAAATCGGCGGCGTGCTCGATACCATCTTGCAGCGATTGTGTACGCAAATCGAAAAATCCGAAGCCATGAAGCGAAAAATCAAAAGTTCGCTCACCTACCCGGTCGGAACCCTTATCGTCGCCATCGTCATCTGCATCTTCATGTTGTGGAAAGTCATCCCGACATTCCAGGACATGTTCAGTTCTATGGGTGGTGAATTGCCTTCGCTCCCCCAATTCCTGGTCGATGCGTCCAACTGGGTATCGTCAAACATCGTCTATATTCTGCTCACCGTAGTTGCCGTCCCCACGGCCATCTATTTTGCACTCAAACAACGCCCAATCAAACGTGCAGTCGATAGCTTCGCGCTGATGGTCCCCGGCATCGGCGATGTCATCCGGAAATCTGCCGTTTCCTCATTCACACGAACCCTCGGCACCATGATTTCATCCGGCGTTCCGCTGCTCGACGCGCTCGCCATCGTCAGCGATTCGGTCGGCAATATCGCCGTTCAGGAAGCCATTTTGTTCGTTCGTTCGCGTCTGTCTGAAGGTTCCACACTCGCCGATCCATTGCAAGTCACAGGCATCTTCCCAAACATGGTCGTTCAAATGATCCGCGTCGGTGAAGAAACCGGCGCACTCGACACCATGCTCAACAAAATCGCCGATTTCTACGACGAAGAAGTCGACGACGCCATCGGCAAAATGATGTCCATGATCGAACCGCTCATGATGGTTTTCCTCGCATTTATCGTCGGTGGCATGCTCATCGGCATGTACCTGCCAATCTTCTCGATGTCCAGTGCCATCAAAACCTGATGCCTCAGATGCATACGCATTTCAAAAGACGCTCTTTGGAGCGTCTTTTTTTTGTTTTTGCCCGGCTATTTGCCTTCGGCAAATACGCCCGTGCCAGGGCGCTATCTGCGATACGCGCCCTGAATCCTCACCCGCACACCTCAGACGCCTCCGGCGTTCACAATCGTTATCAGCGCCTGTGTTGATTTTAGCAGTCCTCGGCATTTCGTAGTCTGTCCGTGCGCGGTGGCACGTCCCCTAACCAGGACCATCGCATTCTAAAAATGCTTAACATTATTGTACTTTCAAAAAAGCAGATGGATGCTTGAGATGAAAGCCCTGAAAGGGCGACAGTGTATAGCCGGGGGTGCAGCGTTAGCGGAACCCCCGGATCATAGATTTCCAAGGATTTTAGCCCTGAAAGGGCGACAGAAAAGAACATGCCAAAATAGAATGCGACGGCCCTGCTAACCGCCTGCGGCGCGTAGACGCGCAAATCATGTGCTTACGGAGCAAGCCGTCAAAAAGAGCATAGAGCCAAACGATTACAGATATATCCCCCCTGGTTAAACATAGCCTTTATTTTTAAAAACAATTCATCTATCTATAATCCCGATTTTGCTTGGATTCTCCAATCACAAGCCCCGAAATCGTTTCTGAGGAACCACACATGAAATATAGAATGATCATCACAATCGCCGCTTTCCTGGGATTTGTCTCCGTTGCACACGCAGAACTCCCTTGCAACGATTATGAAATCAGCGAAACGGTTATTCCGCAACAACCAACTCTGAATGAGATCAGTGGATTGGCCGTAAGTCATGCGAATCCCAATTATTTGTGGGGGCATACGGATTCCGGCGGAAAACCGGAACTTTACCTGTTTAACCGCGAAGGCAAAATTGTTCGAACGTATCGGGTCGAAGGCCTCACAAATGATGACTGGGAAGATCTGGCCATTGCTCCGTGCCAGTTCTGGAGCAATAATTACTGCATCTATATTGCCGATACCGGCGACAATCTATTCAAACGCACACAAAAACACATACTCTCCATCGAAGAACCCGAACTGCCATCCGGCGACATCGAAGCATCCGCAGATATCATCCCCATATCATTGCATCAGGCATGGAAGATTCAATATCCAGAAGGTTTGGGAGATCAACCCAAATTCACGAATCCAGACTGCGAATCCCTGATGGTGCATCCACAAACGGCCGATATCTATATTATCTCCAAACAATCGGACGGCGGCGCTCAAAATCTGTTCCAAATGACGCGCGGCGGTGATAATGCCGGTCACCTGACAAGCCTCGCCGCTTACAATTTCACAAGCGCAGTAGGAAAGCTCAAAGCCCTGTTTAATGCGACCACCAGCGCCGATTTTTCGCCGGATGGATCCAGATTTGTCGTGCGCACCTATGCCGAGATCTACGAATATGATTTGGTCGCTTATCCCAATATATCCGAAGCATTTTTACATCCGACCGTTCGGTTTACCGCTTCTGAACCACAGGGCGAATCCGTTGCATACGATACCGACGGCAAATCGCTCATCACTGCGTCCGAACAGTTTCCGTACAACATCGGCAAACCAATGGTCCATTACTATCACTGCGTCGAGAATCCATCCTATACAGCGCCAGCAGCGCAAGAGAGGCCCGACCCTTTTCCCGTTATCGAACCCGAGCCTGGCCCCAATATAGAGCCAGAGCCCGATCCCAATGCTATCGATCCGGGTTCGGACCCCGATATGACAAATCCTGGTGACAATCCAGATCCGGGAACCGAACCAGATCCGGGAACTGAACCAGATCCGGGAACTAAACCAGATCCGGGAACCGAACCAGATCCAGGAACTGAACCAGATCCGGGAACCGACCCAAATCCGGGAACTGAACCAGATCCAGGAACTGAACCAAATCCGGGAACCGAACCAGATCCGGGAACCGAACCAGATCCGGGAACCGAACAAGATCCGGGAACTGAACCAGATCCAGGAACTGAACCAGATCCAGGAACTGAGCCAGAGATTTCCACGCCATCCGATTCGGCCTCAAATCATCCATTCAAAGCCAAAAGCATCGGAGATTCCTGTTCTGCAGCCATAAACAACAACCGCCAATCTGATATTGCAGCAATCGTGGTATTTTTGGTATTGGCGATTTATCTGCGCCGCAGGCACAAGATACAAGACTCTGTTTAATGACCGTAGATAAAAAATACGCTGTCGTTGGCTTCACGGCTTAGAGCTTATAGCTTATGGCTTATAGTGCGCCTTAGACAACTATAAGCTATAAGCCACAAGCTATAAGCCTGTACTTCCCAACATCGGGTGTGAATGCTATATCCACACTGGTTAAACATAGCCCGAAACAAACGCATTATTTACAATAACTAAAGCCATCGGCATTGGTCACACAATCGTTTGTACATTTAATCGTCCAGGCATCATACGCTTTTTCACCGCTCTTAAATGCCCTGCCAAGTACATGGTTACCGTCTATTTCAAGGCATGTGCCAAGCGTAGAGATTTCATATGTATCACTGCCATTGTTGAATGGAAATTTTTCTGTTTTCTTGCAAACGGCATAAGTCGTACCGTCATCCTGATAGGTGACACAAGGCTCATTATCTGCGCAAGTTTGCGTTGTTTGTACAAGTGCGCCTGCGCCGCCATTCTGTGTCGGATCGAAGATACAATTCGTTGCAGTCGAGCCGCTGCAGGAACCACCTTTGACAGTACATGCGTTCAGCGAGCTGCAGGATCTTGTGGAAGCATCACAAGAAGCGCCACCAATCATATTGCAGTACAGATAATCATAAACCGCATGACCAGCTTCATTCAGATGACATGAGACAGAAAGATTCGCATCACGACAGACACCGACTTCACGTATAAAGCCATTTTGTGAATTGTTCAGATAATCGGTACCGCTATGGCAAGTACCAATATATGCATAATCCGAACCAGATAAACATGTATAGGAACCAGACGTGCTGCATCTCTGATAACAATCCACGACGCCATCTATCGTACCGCAGAATGGACCAATGGATGCGCCGACTGTATTACACCTGCGGTGTTGAATACCTTTATCACCGGAATCACAATACAACAACTCAACAGCGGATCCATTTTCGTAACATTTATTCTTATAGGTATAATAATTACATGGTTTGCCAACCAGGCTCACACAATCGCCCTCATTGCATTCTTCGTAACCTTCACAAATTTTGATATCGGGATTGCCATCTGCACTGCAAACAATCGCTCTGCCGTTTGCATCGCAGCTTGGTTTAAAATCTGCGCCACATTTGCTCACGCATCCTTTACCTTCCTGACAGAATTCGTTATCTGCACAACTCCGTTCATAGTATTTATTATTCTCACAAGAGATTTCCTTTGTTTCGCTTTTGCATTCATGTTTATCGGTTTCGCTTGTACAGGCTACGCATTCGCCATTATAACAAACGGGCGTAGCGCCTGTGCATTCGGATGCCTTTATAATTTTTCCATCCAAACAAATCGTCGGAGAATTATCAACGCAGTCACCCGCATAGGTATCCGCCTCGCATTCGATACATTTTCCATCATCACAAAATGCGCCTTCTGTGCAATCTGATATTTTGTACAATCCGGGAGCTTCACAGGATTTTACTTGTGCATCACCTTCGCATATCGGCTTATATGAAAGCAAATCGCATTCCGGTTCAAATATACAAAGCTTCGATTCTTCGTCGCATCTGTAATGATCATCGCATAAAGATGACTCGCAGGATTTTGCGCAAGCGTTTGTGATACTGCTGCATGCATACCCGGGCAAACAATCGGTAGTCACCAGGTTGCCATTGGCATCACAGCGAGTTTCTTTGTCGTCAGAACAAGTTTGTACAAATGTGGTTGGATTGCATTGCGCACATTTTCCACCAAGACAAACTGGGGTTTCGCCGGAACATTCCCGTTTTACCTGAACGCCAAATTCACACGAAACGACTTTGTTGAGTTCGCAAGCCGGTTCATCATCGAGTGCACACTTTGTCACCGAAGATTCAGGCACACAATACCCTTTGCTGCAAAGTTGTTCTCCAACCGAACAATAGTATTGATGAAATTTGCCTTCTACACATTTGGCGGCGATTTCGGCAGAAATGCATTTGACATCGCCATCTTCACAGGATTCATCAAACGACTGGCAAATACCACCCTCGCAAGTTTCGCCTATGGCGCAATTTTTCTGTTTCTGGCTATGATCTTCACCACATTCAGTTCTGGTATTGTCATTTTCACAGGATGGCGTAAATAAATCAGGATTGCAGACCTGTTTAACGACACAGTGATTATCTTCGCAGGTTCCACCCTCACATGCCTCGATCACAACAATCCCCGATTGGCCATCGGACGAAAGCTTGCATTTGGCGACATGACCACTGTCTTTACAATTCTCTGAAAACCCTGACGTACAAGGTTCACCACAGGATCCATCCACACAAACTTTCCCGCTGTCGCACGCAATTTCTGTCACTTTGCCGCCATCGCATATTTTTCGGGTATTGGACTGACCGCAAACGACTTTATAATTAGCAGGATCACAAGTTTGAACGACCGGTTCCGTGCAGAAACCATCGACACATTGTTTTCCGCTGTCGCACGAAACGGAAGCTACCAGACCATTATCGCATACATATCGCGCCCCGGATCCGTTACAACTACCGACATACGTTGCCACATTGCACGTTTCGCGGCATGAATCAGCCACACACTTCTGACCGCTGGGACAGGCGTCTTTTTCATAAAAGCCGCTACGGCAAACCATCAGCTCATCATTGCCATCACAGGTCGTGGCACCTTCCATAGTACACGGAAGTTTATCATTGTTCTCTGGTACAAACGATCGATTTGCAGAATCATCTTCGCAGCCAATCATCAACAAAACTGCCGCACAAAGCGTCCCTGCAAACCACAATTTTTTCGATTTCATCTTGCCCTCCTGAATTCGGACGAATCAAACACAGCCGCAAATAGTTTAATACCTTTTATTATCATATTCAAGGGGGGGACAATCAGTCCATCGCATTCTAAAAATGCTTGACAGTTCTGAATTTGCAACTTCCTGTTAAATGCTCACGATTATCGCCATGAAGGGGCGAAATGTCACAGCCCGGGGTGGAACGAAGTGAAACCCCGGGTAAATGATGTATTACCAACAATTCGCACGCTGAAAGTGTGCAACAAAAGAGCAAGAGGCAAAATAGAATGCGACGGCCCTGGTGGGAACAATCAACTTGTAACAACGATGGTCACGATTCAGCGGAGATCTACGCAGGCTGAGTCATAATGATCGTATCCACGATGCATGTCTTTGATTATGTTTTATCCTGCGGAACAAAACCTCGATATGCCGGTACTCGCTTCATTAAGAAAAACACCAGCCAATTCGGAAGATGCCTGGCAAAAAATACAAAAAAATGATTCAACACGCCGGGGATTGTGTACATTTTTCCGCGTATCGATTTTTTTAGTGCCGTTTTGACAAGGGTTTCGGGCGTCATCATGATGCCAAACCAGGTCAAACGCCTGCGCAGTTTTTCATCCAGCCCAAACAAAGATGTATTAATTGCACCCGGACATATCGCTGTAACATATACACCATAAGGCTTTAGTTCATAATGCAGCGCACATGAATAATTGTATATATAGGCTTTGGTCGCATTATACATTGCAATGCCTGGAAATGCCATCCATGCAGACATCGACGACATATTGATGATATAGCCTTTGCCTCTGCATGACATTTCTTTTCCAAACAATCTGCACATCTCTGTCACGCAGTGCACATGCAGCCCAAGTATTGTTTCAACACGCTCTGGCTTTGTATTGACGACCTGATCAAAAATCAGAATTCCGGCATTGTTCACGAGAAGGCTCACAAGAATGCTATTGGCATGACAATAATCCAGAATCTGTTGTGGTGCTGATGCTTCAGACAAATCTATACAATAAATACGAACCCGGATATCATATTGCTCACTGAGTTCTTTTTGTATATTGAGCAATGCCTCATCCTGATTGCTCACCAATAACAGGTTCACGCCATCCTTCGCGAGTTCACGGGCATAAGCCAAACCTATCCCAGAAGATGCCCCGGTTATCAGCGCGAAATCATTTTCCAGCTTTTCTTTGAACATTCACGCCCTCTGTAATGAGTGTCGGAAGCTCCGATTCTGGCGCATCACGCCTGACAACTGCCGGCGATTCCATAATTTTCGTTTCTATTCTTTTTTGATCTTTGATTTTTCGTACAGCCACAGTTCGCGTACCACGCCCAAGAAAGACGAGATGCGCAAACATCGACATGGGAATACAGGTAAATCCGATCATCGCAGTCCAAAGCATGAATTTGGGCGTATCTGCGCGTTTTGGATAGACAATCAGATCCATAAATGCCCAGTCGATATAACTCATAATACCAATCGTCGTGAACGTTACCAATGCACACATTGCCGTACGCTGGGCCCGGTATGACGAATGATACAAGCCAATCTGCACAAACATGATCACCTGTAAAACAGCAAACGGAAACAAATAGTTTGTTGCCACAGATGAAAAATACCAAAATCCACCAGAAAGTGCGATCACCGAAAACAGCATCATCGTTAGCGTCAGCAGCATCAATGAAATGCGCCCCGGCAAAACGATATAATTGCCGTGCATTCTGACACCTTTCTGATTCGATATATCGATGGAAATCAGTCGTTTTTGTGCATTTTGCAGACGCGTATCATCATCGGGATTATCATCGAGCATCAGCTCAAATCCCGTCGGATCGCTCAAGTCCAGTTCTTCCTGCTGCGTCTTCTGTTGCAGATCCTGGTTTGGAACTGATTTATCGTCTGTTTCGGTCGTCATGGCTTTTAGCGCTGTACGGTGACTGTGTTATTCTTATCAGATTTTAGCAATTCGTGCATCTGTCCGTGGGTTTCACCCACGGTTACACCTATAGCGCCCCGTTGGGGCGCGGGCGGTGACACCTTCAGGCGTGTCGGATTGTAATTATTTTTCGATATACCATGTGTATTGGCATGTTATCCATACACATGTCATTCAGTGTCCGATTTTCTACGTCCGAGCTGACCACATGCGGCGAGTTCATCATCACCGCGCGCCAGCCGGATGGATGTGGCGAGTCCTTTGGCGAGCAAACGTTCCTGGAATTCGATGATTTCGGCATCGGTTGGCGACTGGAATTTACAGCCTTCGAATGCATTAAAGCCGATCAAATTCACTTTTGCCGGGACGCCGTGCAGCAGCTTAACGAGCATGTTGGCATCGTGTGCACTGTGATTGAGGCCTTTGATGATAATATATTCGAAGGTGATGCGCTGGCGTTGTTCAAGCGGAAACCGATGCAAAGTGCGAAACAGTGTTTCAAGTGGCCAGATGCGGTTAGCCGGCATGATTTGGGATCGCAGCGCATCACTTGCAGCATGCAGGCTGATGGCCAGGTTAATACCGAGACCTTCGCGAGCCAATGCTTCTAGCCCTGGGACATGTCCAACCGACGAAAGCGTGATTTTACGCCGTGAATAATCAAAGCATTCGCGATGCAGCAAAATTTTGATTGCCCGCACGACCGCATCGTAATTATCGAGCGGTTCTCCCATGCCCATAAAGACCAGATTCGAAATCCGACGGAAATCGCGGTCGGCGACTTTTTGAGCAACCATCACCTGCGCAATGATTTCATCTGCCGTAAGACTGCGCTGAAATCCGAGCGTCGCCGTGCGGCAGAACGCACAATTGAATTTGCATCCGACCTGCGACGAAACGCACAATGTGAGCCGATCTTCGGTCGGTATCAGCACGCTCTCAACGATACTGCCGTCACTGAGTTCAAACCCGATTTTATTGGTGCCATCTTTGGCAATATGCTCATCCGGGACAGGAAGTGCCGATAAATCAAAGCGTTCAGCCAATTGTGCGCGTAGTTTTTTGGATATATTTGTCATCTGATCCCACGATTCCACGCGTTCGACGAAAACCCAGCGCAAAATCTGAGCAGATCGAAACGGCTTTTCGCCGAGTTCTGCCAAAACTGCCTTGAGCTCATCGGGCAAACAGGAACGCAAAGCGCTTAGAGTCATGGGATCACCTCACAAATACTAGATGAGATCACATCCAGGGAAGAAAAATGCGACTTCGACAGCAGCCGTTTCGGGTGCATCACTGCCATGAACCGCATTATGTGACATGGATTCTGCATACTTTTTACGCAGTGTACCTTCTTCAGCCTTTTCGGGATTCGTAGCGCCCATCAGCTTGCGATAACCGGCAATGGCATCTTCGCCCTCGAGGCACATAACGACGACAGGACCGGAAGTCATGAATTCAACGAGGCTATCATAAAACGGTTTGCCTGCATGCACGGCATAAAATGCGGCTGCCTGAGCTTTTGACAGCTGCAGCTTGCGCATGGCAACAATTCTGAACTGGGATTCGATTTCTGCAATAATTTTTCCGGCATTACCGGCACGAACGGCATCGGGCTTAACGATGCTGAGTGTACGCTGTATCATTGTATATCCTTAATAAAAAAGAGACGAACAAAAAAAAGAGACGAACAAACCTGCCCGCAGATACGGGCGACGGCCTTTTATTCCATAATCTCCGCAGATGCAACACAAACGCGGCGTATCGCAGATAGCCGCGTGCGAGCGCGTATGGCAAAGCCATAGCGCCGCCACAGCAGACAACGGCGTGTACAGATCTTTTCAATTACATAAAACTCTGATAAAAAGGCGTGCGCGTTGTGTAAGGAGTAAGCCATGAGCAAACGTCATTTATTCGTCATATTGTCTGGAATTATCACCGCAGCAGCGATTAGCGGCTGGTATCATGATAATGCGATCACAGCGAGTGAGGATAATCGCTCTGTGAATACAGAAGTCGTCGATGTATTGCCGGTTTCTGCCGATTCAGAAGTGATTCCGACGATGAATCAGAACAATGCAGCAGAACGCATCGATTCATCATTGAACACGCTGATTCGCCAGGTTAATCAATTTGCCGAACAGGAACAAGTGCGTGCAATGCTCGAGAAATCGGAAGAAACCACGGTGATTCGATTGGTTGATCCCGAACATGCGCCGGATATTACAGGCAAACCTGCAGAAACAACGGCTTCGGACAATTTGCCAGCGGCTTACGATGCTTTAAAACAACTTTCGAAAGATTTGGGTTCAAGTATTATCGTTGATCTCGCGCACCACCGCATTCTGCAAAGCGATGACGATGAAGTGGCCAGTCGCATTCTGGAAAAAATCGGCGAATCCACGGAGGGTGAAGGATTCGTCATGCACGATACCGCTCAGGGCATTGAGCTGACCGTTTTTAAATGTTTGGATGATGCTCGCGAACATTGCATCGCAGTGCTGGCCCCGCTGACCATTTCGGCCGATGAAAGCATGCGCTGTGATTTGGCGGCAAACAGCATCCTCAAGTGTGGTGATTTTGTTGCGGATTCAAAGGCGCTGTATCAGGCCGGGAATTGCGATGATGCGCCGATAACCGGTCTGCAGGATTTGTTGGATAGCGATAAAAATGAAGGCGTTCTGGAATCAGATGGTGAAAAATACAAATATCGGCGAACGGTTCTGAAATCGGGCTGTGTCGTCGCCGAACTGATGTCCAAAGCCGAAGCTCAGGCACCCACTGCACCACAACTGATTGCCAAACCTGAGCCCCCGGCACCATCCGTTTCGGCTTCTGTTTCAGCGCACCCCACCTGGAAACTCAAGCACTATTTAGCCGCTGGTGGCGGCGGATTGCTGATGATTCTGCTTGGTCTCTGGGCCACCCGGGGACAGAACCAAAACGCCCCAAAGAACGCCGAATTGCTGGGGAGCGAAGCCAATCGGGAGGCGGAAGAACGCAAGGCTTTGCTGGCTGCACACAAGGATGACGAAATTATTTCGCTCAAAGCCAAAATCGCAGAGCTTGAATCTGAAGTGGATACGGCCAACACCCAGAATCGAACGCTTCAGCAGGAATTAAACGATTCCAGGATGGCCAAAAAACAAGAAGAATTGCGCAGTCTGTCACTTGAACAGGAGAAAAAAGAACTCGAGGATGCGTTGGCTGCTGCGGAATCAAGAAATACAGAAATCGCCAAGATGCGCGATTTGGACAACGATTCCATCAACCATGCACTGCTCAAGGATGATTCCGAACCCATTCCTGATGCTGAACCGCCAAAAGCATCAGGAACGCTAGATGTCAAAACGAATGCATTGTTCGATGCGCTCAGCGAAGATGATTGGGATGATATCGCTGACAGCTTCGATATGATCATGTCTCCAAGCGCCCCTGACAACCCCGCAGCAGATGATCAATTCAAGGAAGAAAAAGTACCAACGGATCTGCTCAATGGCGAATCGTCGTTCGGTTTAACCGGCTTTTTGAGCAATATCAGTGACTCGGATAAGCGCAACAAACTCAGTAAACCGGAAAAGACCCACAATACCGAGACCCGTCTCAAGCCCATCGGCGATACGCCAAAGCTCAATGATTTACCGCCGATCCTGACACCAAAGCCAGCGAAAACAGGCAATACGCTGCCGCCAGTTAAACCCGTCCCCAGCCTTTCAGATTCCAAACTGCCAAGCCTTGCAGATTCCAAACTGCCAAGCCTTGCAGATTCCAAATTACCCAGTCTTTCGGATTCCAGGCTTCCGGACAAACCAAAGGATGTACTCAGCCTGCGCACAGTTGAGCGGCCTGTAATCGATTCCGCCTCTGAACTCGCCATGCGCCAGGATAATAAAGAAAATGACAGCAGTTCATTTAAACCTGCGCCATCGTGGACTGGTAAGAAAGTCATCGAAACCGGGATGGATACGAATTCTTTGGCCGAAGCACTCAAACGACGCGCCAGGGATGTTTCTGAAGTCGCCCTGCCCGCCATCAGCTCAGATCCTAACGAAGCCGCACGAAATCTCTCTAAATCAGGTGTTTTCTCGGTCACTGGCAGCCGCGTGGATATCAATCCTTTGTCTGACAACGAATACTTTAAATCGCTGTACGAAAAATTCGTCCAGTGCCAAAATGAATGCGGTGAACCAACAAAATTCACGCAGGAACAGTTTGTCAGCCGTCTGGCTCGCGAAAAATCGCATCTGATGCAGAACTATAAATGCAAGAACGTCCGGTTCCAGGTCTATATCAAGGACGGAAAAACCAGCCTCAAAGCCATGCCTCAGAAATAACGATGACAGAGAAATTACGCCTTGATGATTTGATTGTAGAATTGGGGCTTGTTCCAACACGAAGCCAGGCCAAATCCTATATCATGGCAGGAAAAGTCTTTGTCGACGACAAGCGAGTCGACAAAGCCGGTACGCCTGTCAAACGCGATGCCCATATTGAGCTGAAAGGTGCAGACAGCCAATATGTATCGCGTGGCGGATACAAGCTCGCCGGTGCCCTCGATCGCTTTGAATCGCTGACGATCAATGGCAAAATTGCACTGGATATCGGCGCATCAACCGGAGGCTTTACAGACTGTCTGCTTCAGAGAGGCGCCGCAAAAGTCTATGCGCTTGACGTAGGCTATGGCCAGTTAGCCTGGAAGCTCCGCACAGATCCTCGCGTCATCAACATCGAGCGTACCAACTTCAGATATCTTGAGCCCGGTTTCTTTGGTGATCCCATCGATCTGGCAGTTGCCGATGTCTCGTTTATTTCGCTCGATAAAGTTCTGGAGCCGCTTAAAGGGCATTTAAACGACGAAGCCGATTGCGTGCTCCTCATCAAACCACAGTTCGAAGTCGGCAAAGATCAGGTCGGATCCGGCGGCGTCGTACGGGATCAAAAAGCGCGCGCCAATGCCATTGAACGCATCATCGAACTGGCAAAAACACTGGGCTATCAGGTGATTGATGGTGCCGACAGCACACTACCAGGACCAAAGGGAAATGTGGAATATCTGGTGTGGCTGCACTACTCACTTTCAAAAACACCCAGCTGATTCACACGTTTCATATAAGCATAAAGCTTCTGCGGATCATCTCTGAGCCTGTCCTGTATTTCAAGGTCGAGATCCGTAATTCTGACAATGACATCCAATAGCTTCTGCTTATTGGCATTGAGCTTTCGATCGCCCGTCGAAACACTCCCGTTGATAATGCGCTGATGCGCATCCCTAAGCTCCGTTTGTTTCGTCTCAATCAAGCGATCCAGCTCGACAATCAGTTTATCGGGATCTTCAACATTCTGGCGCATCACTGTCTCCAGTTCGTTCAGCGAACCAACGACCTGATCCCAGGGATCCGGCGCGCACGAAATCAACAGAAATGCCACCAGACAAAGAATGAGCGATATGAGCTTATGCATAGACGAAGATCCCATTTTATTTCTCTGCGCTATCCGCCATCGTTGCAACAGATATCTGCCCCAAATGATATAAGCAAAAGCCCGGTCCCTGACAAACTTCATATTCACCCAGAGCCCAGTGCCGCCCCTGTCCACATTCGGCGGAAAGCGCCTATTTCTATTATTTTGCACCAAATAATTTGTGTGATGATGACTTTGATGATCCGGTTTTAGGTTTCACAGTCAAAGTTTTTCCAGAGCCACTGCTGGATGATTTGCTGCTTTTCGAAGAATCGGTTTTTGCGGCAGGTGCTGCTTTTTCAAGTTCAATTGAGAATTCAAGGGCATTCCCTGCTTCGACATTTTCCTCGCGAACCCAGTCCTTATAACCCTCACTCTTAATCAAAAGCTGATATTTCCCTGGCGTCTTGAAACGTATCTTTTCAGGCAAAGATCCTTTTGAAACATCGCCAACCAATAATTCAGTCTTTGAGCGATCGCCGTCGAACTTGAAAACGACTGTCGGCAAAGCATTGATCTGCTCCAACATGCTTTTAGCAGTGAGGTTTGAATCATCCTCACGAAGCACTTCTTCCAGAATATCGATGGCCGCATCGTAGTTTTCATTATCCATCGATTCTTTTGCCTGATTCAGCTTATCAATCTGAGTCCTAAGCTGTGATATTCTAATCAAATAGGCAGGTACACTGGCTTTGTCTGAGTTTTCCAGAATTTTGATCGCATTTTCAGCCAGCTCAAGGTTATTTCCATTGATATTGCCCTGGATTTCAGCAAACAAAGCCTCCATCTGCTGAGCCTCATCATTGGCATCATTTGCAGAATCATTCACAACAGCACCATTGACATTGCCAACCTGCTGAACAACCGCCGGCGTTTCCTGTTTATTGCCAACAAAATTGGTCAGAATCACCACGACAATGACCACGACGACGATACCGATCAAACTCAGCAATACAAACAGGATCTTGCGATCTCTTGCTTCCTGTGTATCCCGTGGATTCGCCTGAACGATATAAATATCAGACTGTCCGATCCCCGTTCTCGAAACGGAAGAAACGCTCGAAACATGAGAAACCTCACCGGAACTCTCACCGGCTGCGCTGAGACCCGCAGGGATAGAAGATGGAATCGTATGGGTATCCGCTTCATCCGCCCCTTTGATATCCAGATGCGACAAGCTCATTGAGCTGTACCCCGCACGAATCTGCGGCGCATCCAGCGCATGCGAAAACGCCACAAGCATATCATTAGCCGTTTGCGGACGTTTCTCACAATCTTTGCTCAGGCACTGCATAATCACATCACACAGCGGTTCCGGTACTTCCTGAAACGGCTGCACAAGCTCACGCAAATCCTTTGGAATCTCGTTCACGTGCTTATACAAAATGACATTATCATTCGCACCACTGAACGGTTTTTGCCCCGCAAGCATCAGATAAAACATCACTCCAAGCGCGTAGACATCTGTACGCGTATCCGAATGCCCGGTCAAAATCTGCTCGGGTGCCATGTACGAAGCGCTGCCCACGAGCTGCTGATCTTTTGTCACATCTTCCTGACCCTGTGCCAGTTTCGCCAGCCCAAAATCAAGAATCTTCACAAATCGCTCGCCTTCGAGTTCTCCCAGAATAATATTTGCTGGCTTAATATCGCGATGAATCAGCCCCAGTTTATGCGCCTCTCCAATACCTTTCAGTATCTGCACTGCAATCGGCAAAAACTGGTCAATATGCAGCGCGCCATGCACTTTCAAAAACTTGCTCAGCGTCTCACCCTGCGCATATTCCATAACGATATAAGCGAGATCACCGTCGCGCCCGTAATCAAAAATTGTCACGATATTCGGGTGCTGCAAACGGCTCAATCCCTTGGCTTCGCGCTCAAACCGGCTCACGGCATCTTCGTCATCAAGCAACGCCGGATTCAGCACTTTCAGGCAAACATTGCGATTGAGTTTGGTCTGCTGTGCCAAATAAACGACCCCCATTCCCCCCTTGCCAATGCGCTTGATGATCTGATAGCGATCCGAAATAATCTCGCCCTCAAGGCTCTCCAGCCCACGATGTACCTTCGTCTTTTCGTTATCCTCGTCCACCGGTAAATTGGCCACAGGCGACTGCGCCAACGACATACCATGATTGACTGCTGCAGGAGGCATTGGTGGATTGCGCTGTTCGAGACTCACGATTTCTTTCCTTCATCCGCCCGCTTGAGAGGCAGAATACTAAAGCAAACAATGGCCGCATTCCAGACACGCTGGTCTGCGATTTTGTTTCATACCGCAAAGCGCATAGGAAATCAAAACCCAAAGGTGATGAAATGCATGTTGCCGGGCTTCGGGCTGCGCCCGATACGCCCGCCGTTCGGCGCTATTTGCTCACGCAAATACGCGCCTTTGCGCCCGTCTATGTATTTTGCCGCCATCTGCGATGCCGACAAATTCATACGCCGGGCGCTCCAAAACGCATCCACCCAATCACCAGCTTAACGCTCGCCGGAGACATGCATATCGCGCGTCTCTGCTTACCCCGGGGACTCACTTCGTTCCACCCCGGGCTGTATCGTTGCACGCCTTCAACGTGCTGATGGTATGCGCCACGTCGTGGCGCGCCTAATTATTCACTATTCACTATTCACTATTCACTACGCCCTCAACCCTCGCCCTCAACCTCAACCTCACCATCAACCTCAACCTCAACCCTCACCCTCACCCTCACCCCTCACCCTCAACCTCAACCTCAACCTCACCCTCACCCTCACCCTCACCCTCACCCTCACCCTCACCCTCACCCTCACCCTCAACCTCAACCTCAACCCTCACCCTCACCCTCAACCTCAACCTCAACCTCAACCTTGCAAACACACAAATATCCGTAACATCAAAACGTTACTTATGGCTAAAGGCTGAGTTGCTACCATCGATTTCATCATCTCGCATACGCCCTTGAACATGCCAATCAACCCTGTTATATTTACGATGTCTGTGTAACTACATAGGCAATGACCATGCACAAAAGGAGTAATTATGCGAAGCGTTGATATATTTTTTAAAATTTGCAACACAATCATCATCGCAACATGCGCATTCAACGCCTCTCTGGTATGGTCTCAGGAACCCTCAGATAACATCGTTCCTCAGCCGCAAAACACAATAGCGCAGAAAAATCAAGCGGCCGAAGAACAAGCAGCATTTGATGCTGCTGCCGAAAAAAAATTTAAACAAGCTGAAGTCGAATTTAACAAGACGATTAAGATTCAGTTGTATGATTCCAAACATAACAATAACCCAGATTATCAACGACAGCAGCAGATAACCAAAAAAGCAGAACGTATGGCTAATACCGCATTGCTTTACATGGACATCGTCAGAACGGGCAAGTCTCCCAAATGGGGTTTAGCTTCATTAACCCGCCTGGGAATGATGTATCAGGATGTTGCAGATCAACTGATAAAATCGCCAGTGCCTGCCGAAATTCCTGAAGATGTGAAAAAACCATACACAGAACAAATTACAGATTTCGCAATGCAGTTCTATTCGAAAGCGGCTGATTTTTATCATGATGTCGTCTCTCAAAGTACACGTTTTGCGCTGGAGAATGATGAATTTGTTTTGGAGTCCAAAAAACGCCTCTCAGAAATAGAATTGAATCCTGCATACATAGAATATTTGAACCAGAAGCAATCAAAAAATTCAAATAGCAATGCAGAGAAATCAAACGCCGGCAATAACAATAGCGACATTCAGAACCACCCAATGTAAATAAACCGATCCGCCTGAAAGCATTCATCGGGAACGACTGAATATGCACTGCTGCGCCCCAAAGACAAACGCCAAATCCAACCCTCATCCAATATATCGTCTGCTTCTCCTGCTAGCCGTAAGCATGCTGATGTTATGCATCGGAGCACCATGCAGCGCCAGGTCCACAGACGAACTTGAAGTTAACTGGCTTGGTGACAGCATATTTACCGGGGCAACCGGTGCGATGTGGATCACGTTCGAGCTGCTCAAAAGTGATATCGCGCCCAATAAATGTATCTGGTGCCAGACAAATGTGATGGACGAAACCATCACCGATGCATTGTCCTGGGCAACTCCAAAATACGCCGCTAAAACCGCCGATGCGACGGCATTTGGCGTCATTCCGGCATTTGCAATCGCATCGCTGTTGCTTTCAAGTGGTCTGGATAATCGCATTCAAAACGCCGGAACAGATATGATGCTCATTGCTGAATCGCTTACCATCAGTTCTCTGCTCAATCAGGTGGTCAAATTCAGCGTCGGTCGCGCGCGGCCGTTTACCATACGTCAACATCAGGGATTCTATTCAGATCGCGCCGACGATAATCTGTCTTTCTATTCCGGGCACACCAATATGGCCTTTGCGCTCGTCGTTTCTGCAGGCACAATCGCCCACATCAGGCATTATGATGCAGAACCGTATATCTGGGGCATTGGCATTCCATTGGCATTGTTTGTTGCCTATGCACGCATGGCTGCCGAAAAGCATTATTTCTCGGATGTCCTTATTGGCGCTGCAATTGGCAGCGCGGTAGGTTTTTTGGTACCCTGGCTGCATCGAAAAGACAGCAAACAAACGACAAATCAAAGAAACCTGCAATCCATAATGAACATCCAAACGGGCAGCCAAATGATATCGATATCCGGGCAATTCTGAAACCTTGTATCAAACATATCATTGTGCATCTGAGCTAAATTTCTCTTTCAAAGCTGCTTCATATTCATGGATGAGATCCTTGAGTTCTGGAAAATGCTGAGTCTGATTTGACATAAATTCCTGATTATTCTTGATCTCAAGAATATAGTCCAGCATTTCCTTGTACTGCTTTCTCAAACGATAAGATTCAAAAATATAATTACATGCATAAACAGCTACTTCAGACAATGGTGCTTGATGAATCACATCACGAAATAATGGATTCGCTTTGTCAAACTGATTATGTTCAAAATAAATTAGAGCCGTTTTATATTGAACATTAACTGAAAGTTCATGAAATTGAACATTAACTGAAAGTTCATGAAGTTTTTCTTCAGGTGGATACTTATGCAAAACATCAGAATAGCGTTTGAGCGCATCAATATAGTTTAAACGGCATTCAGCGATAGGATATTCAGAAATATCATCATCGTCCTTTTTTGGACTATCCGGGCATAAATCGGAGAACAATAATTGGTCATAAGCCAGTACCGCCCCAAGTGCTACATCTACATAAGATTTCGGGAAATCATCCAACTTTTCGTCTTCACATGATTCGAGTATTTTATTATAAATATTGACTGCAATATCAAATCTTTTAATAGAGTAAGCCAAATCTGCACAAGAGTACATCATATTGCAATTACACTGACTATCTGAAAGATACCGCATCTGAAGTTCACAAAGATCGACTGCAAACGATGCATAAACCCGATTGTGAGTTGTTTGATATATATTGTGATACATTGCACTTTTTTGAATGATATATTCATCGAGTGCATCCTGTTCATGTTGTATTGCTTCTGGCGTAGCACCTTCAAATGGTTCGGCTTTGCCAGTCTCAAACAAAGCTAGGGTGCGATTCATTTCATCCATCAGGCGCCACGGATCACTGAGTGATTCAGTGATTTCCATAATTTCATGCTGATACGATACGCTGTTAAAGTGTTTCGGATGCGCAGCAATCAGTTGTCTGTATGCTTCGATAGCTTCCTCATACTGGCCGTTGGCCTTGTATTCCCTTGCGGACTGCGTCTCTGGAAGGGACAGGACATTGACCTGTTTTGAAGTCTGTGTTGTGGCACAACCTGCCAGGATGAATGACGCCAGAATAATAAAAATGATATAGGGTCTCATAATTTATCCTTATGTATGTTTATGGTTATGATAAGTATTTTTTTGCTCCGGCTTTCCGCTTTGCGGATACGCCTTCGCTTCGGCCTATGCGCCACGGCGCATACGGCCTCATATCATTTGATTTTTACTACTGTTATCTGTTCTGTGACGTTGTCATCGTCCTGTCCTTCCTCAGTCGTTTTTGCATTTTCCAAAGCATCAAAACGCTTGATTATCACTTCCTGCGTTTGATTGGGCCGCCCCCAGTTTCGATAAATCGTAACCTTGGCGATTCCTGGTCCTATCAACTGTATCGAATCATCTTTTGACCAGCTCACCGAAACAGCATAAGCACCTTTATCGGCCTTTTTAATTGCATAAGCATTATCCACGAATATACCACCACGTACAGAACGCACAATATTTTCCCCCATATACTTAGAATACATCTCTTCCGACGTCGGTTCTGTGACGATGAGTTCATTGCCACCACTGTCATTGTCAAATTCTGCAACAATGCGAAGATCTGCGTCAAAAGGCTGTTCAAATTCTTTCGGAACACCGGGTATTTCTGGAATGTTCAGATTAAATTTCTGTTGTTTTATCCAGACCTTCAAAGCGTTAAGATTTACAAGTGACCACAGTCTAATGTCTCCGTAATAAGAATAGGATTGAGCGGAAATCACCTTCTGATAATATTCAATGGCATGTTGCGCATCATCTGCGCTTTTATTCTGTCTTGCGCGTAAATCAAATATTCTGGCCAACTGATATAACCAATCGGATTCATCATAAGGATACACCGCTCCAGAAGAATACACCTCTGCAATCCTTACAGCTTCATCCAGTTCTCCGGCATTGATCAAACGCTGAACATAAGCTTGTCCAATGACATACGCATCCGATGTAAACTTAAGCAGATTTGTCAGAATTCGAATTGCATATCCATGCATATTCTTATCAAAGAAATAATTCGCGACATCAAAATAGAATGCGCTGCTGTTAGAATACTTCAACTTCCAGTTTAAATACTCTGCATAGAGTTCTTCTGCTTTTGCACCATCTTTGCTTTTTAAAGACAACGCCTTGAGATAGGGTGTTTCCGGATCCCAATCCATGGTTTCAATCGATTCAAGCTGCTTATCATGCACAATATCGATTCGGTTGGAATCACCTTCCATAACAATCATGTAATCTATATCTGTATTCTCATATTCTGTGTTAGCCGGTGGTCCGTATACAACGCGGCCAAGACCAACTTGCGTTTCAACATCACGATAACATTTAATCTTATCGTCGCAAGTCCAATCCTTAGGTGGCTTAAACGGCACAGTATAATGCTCACCATACTCACTTGAAACGGTCATGGTACATTTTGTCAAATCTTTTTCCGGGCAAAAATAGCTTTTTTCAATCTTTTTGGGAATTGGATCTTTCCACCAGTCAAGATAAGCCGTCCACGATTCTGGAATTTCAATCTTACGCTCCGCTTGACTATCGCCTGTATCAGAAGGTGTGTCAGCCACATCAGATTTCTGTTTCTCATGTCTTTGCATATATGCATCATGAAGTTTGGTCAAATATTCCGGTGGCTCAACATCATTCGCTTTCCATAGTCCAGCTGACATAAGAACTACCATATCTGTAACAGGGCTTATCACTGAATATTGCTTGCCAATTCGAACAAGTTCCGCCCTGTTTTCCTCTGTATCCGCTGATAAAACCTTGACCCTGTCGATCGCCCATGAGGTTGCAAGCGTACGGCCTGTAAGGATTTTCTCATTCTCAGACAGTTCAACCGTATGTTGCGTACCATCCGACAATGTCACCGTAATTTTGTCCGATTGCCCATCCCATTTACCGACGGCCAGGATGCGCTCTGCTGCATGTTTTCTCATACCTTGCAGTTCCGAAATGTGCGCACCCGTGATGTCGTAAACGGCCAATTTCGGCGAATGTATTTCTGCAAATGCATCATCCGCATTCACAGTATTTAAATCGACAAGATGGCCATGACTTGCCTTCCACAATGCGTTTTTATCATAACTATTTCCGGATAAGATGGCCGAAGACCGAATGCCAAATTCAGGAATGGTATGTCCAAAGGTATCCAGGCCATTCGAAAAGAAAAGCGTGACGCCATCGAAATCGGATTTGGCAATGGCCTGTAGCGGTGCATAATCGATTCCACCATCGTATGCCATGGTTTCCAAATACTGGACGAGTTCATCTCGCGCGTTGAAAACGCGCGGAGATTCGAGAACATCCCGAAAAACATGGAGCTCAAAATGCGTATTTTCCGGAAGACACCTGACAACATCGATGGATTTTTTGATATCTTCGGGCATGCGGCTGCCAGATGCATCCCAAACTAACCGAATCTTTGAAAGATCGCGCGGCAATGCTGAAGATTTTCCAACTTGAATGCCCAACATAAAAAATAGATCATCGGGATTCTTTGAATCGCGTTCCACAGATTGAGTGACATGAAATGTATCGCTCCCAAATCCCGGAATGGCCGGAATGGATAAACGAATATCTTCACTTGGTGTGACTCGGCCATCAGTATGTTCAAAGATATAAGCGGATCCTTCTTTGACAAAATCCGATCCAAACATTTCACTAAGTGCTGGCTTGCCAACATCCGGAATATCAACCGAAACTCGGATATTGCGGGATCGAAGCTTATCTTTCCGCATGGGCAGCAAAACGGATGACGTACCATCCTGTGCAATCTGTAACGGCATCATATAGGTGATGCGAACCTGACGATAGCCATGTGGCACAATGACATCAATATCTGTTTTGAACAGATTGGACTGCGATATATCCGATTCACTGGATGCTTTATTCTTTTTCTTATGCTTTTTAGCCTTTTTTCTCATTAACCCTAAATCCGAAATCAGCTTGTATACCCCATCATTCGGCAACACAACTGCATCCACCATCTGGTGTTTGATATCTTCGCTTGTCACATCGATCGCAAAGCCGGTAATCACAGCACCATCGGGAAGCGGCATTTTTAAGATTCCAGCAATCTGCGTCTTATCAGGATTTCGAATCGTCAGTTCAGTTTCGATTTGTACAAACAGCCCCACAACTTTGGCTTTTATACCATAGGTTTCGATAAACGCCTGTCGTAATGGTGCCTGTTCTGTGATCTGCCTGGGAATAAAACTCGGTGCAGTCGCATCGTGCAATACCGTAGATTCTCGCAGTGGATTCGGCGATTGTTCGCTATTTTCCTCAGAAACATCGCTGTTTACAGGGTAATTTACATGTTGCGCACATCCCGGCAAAAGTGCTGCAATCATCGCAATCGCACTTTTACCAATCGTCATCAAATATTTCTGAAAATAATGCTTAGCCATAATCACCTCGCTTGGTATTTTTGATTCTAACAGGGTGTTCAGATTTCAGACACATGTCGCAATTGCAACATGGTTCAGGCAATCTCAGTTCTAAGCATGCCCCTTGCCGTATCAAAGCAAGGGACATACAACCGACAAAAGCGAATCATTCAAAAAACGCCTTAGTAATCTTCATCATCTTCATCTTCGCCATAGTCTTCGTCATCTTCGTCATCTTCGTCATAGTCTTCGTCATCTTCGTCATCTTCATCATAGTCTTCGTCATCTTCGTCATAGTCTTCATCATCTTCATCGTCGTCGTCATAGTCTTCATCATCTTCATCATCTTCATCATCTTCATCATCTTCATCATCTTCATCATCTTCATCATCTTCATCATCTTCATCATCTTCATCATCTTCATCATCTTCATCATCTTCATCATCTTCATCATC
>JAEEGL015429964.1_pt1 | contig 43649 bp, 43 predicted proteins | sample 9134231 | NCBI WGS metagenome assembly JAEEGL01 (sample SAMN16246548, study PRJNA631951) | gut metagenome | biome: gut microbiome; feature: rumen; material: fiber-attached | host: Bos | place: Iran: Karaj | collected 2018-10
ATACGCCTTCGGATATATGCGCTTGCCGTACGTTACGGACAGATATATAGGATAATCGCCGTCCTTTTCCGGCGGCTCCGTCGAATCAACGTCTGTGTCGGTGAAATTCAGCTGCAGCCTTACCGAATACGTATAGACCGTTCCGTCAAGCTGTGACGTCTGACTGAACACGGCGCAGACAATAGGAGTATCCCAGCCGTCCGTATCCTTTACGAGCGCTGTCATTGATTCAAGCTCTTCCATACTGTTCGCCGCCATGACGCTTCCGTACCGGAATTCGCTTGTAAGATAAGCGCTTATCAGCTTCACGTTTTCATCGTACCTGAATTGTACGGACGTTTCGTCTTTGACTTTAAGCACCGGAACGTAGTTCGGAAGCTCTCCGTCCGAGAAGAACACTTCGCCCGCGCCGGACCTCACTTCGACAAGCTGAGCGGGAGCGGAAGCGCTTCCGCAGTCCGACGAAGCCGTGAAATACACGGGCGCGGAAAGATCCGGGTCGTCCGGTATAAGCGACGCGTCAATATCGTACGTATCAAACGACCATTGATATATATTGAATACAAAGTCGTGCGTAAACGCGCCCTGCTTTATTCTTAAAACTATATAATACGTGTTCTCTTTTCTTCTCTTCAAAAACGTGTCGAGTCTGCTGTCGTTTAAGTAAAGAAGCTGATACCTGATGTTCTCATAATTCATCACGTCCGTAAACGGTACGTCGTCAAGGTCGATTTTCGTGACGAAATTTCTGCTCCCGTCATAGACGAACGCGCTTACCGGGGAATGCTCCGCCGAATCTTTACTGTATTCTATTTCCATTGTAAGCTCGTTGTCGTAGTAAAGCGACGGGATTTCTCCGTCAACCGTCTTAATATCCGGCACGCCTTCCGCATCACCGCCGTAAGAGGTAATAAGGAGCATTTCCTTGTTTTCCGATATTGTCTTTATATGATAAGACGCGCCGTCCGGCAGCTTTGCGCTTTTTGCCGTAAACTCGTCTCCGAGCTTGATTTCGCCCGCCGACAAGTCAAGGCAATAGCGTAAATGAACGTCGTAAGCGTTCGACAAAGGCAGCCCGCAGTCCATGCTCACACCGAGAAGATTTAAAACTACCGTCTTCGTCGGTCTGTCGTATTCAAGGTAAACGTAGCAGGCGTTAAGCCCGTCGGTCACGGTCTTCAAGCCCGTCGCATTTACCGGAAGGCTGAGTCCGGATTTGAATTCATAGCACATCACTATCTGACCGGAGGGCGTGTCGTCAACGTATAAAACCAAATCGTCTTCTCCCGCCGCGCTCTTAATCCACACGGCGTTGTTTTCATAGCCGTCATGCACGCGCTTTACGCGTATGCGGAAAAGCACCTCGCCCTCATCCTCCGGGTATTCGTGCGTCTTCTTTGTAAAGTCGGCGTACGTCCCGCCGTTGCTGTCTTCTTCATCGTATTTGCCGACCCGCACGTTCAGGTCGTGTTCGCTTATCAGACGATTGACGGCGTATGGAAGCTCCTCGCCGTTTGAGCCGATAACGGTTGACAAATCCAGCGTGTAAAACGACCTTTCATCTATTGTGTCTGCGGTTCTTGTTTCATCCGTATTCTGCCCCACCGTCGATGCGCCGAGTCTTTCAAGGTATTTTATGCCGAAAAACGTCAGCCCCGCGACAAGCACGGCGGTGAGCAGAGCGCCCGCGAGCTGCATGGCGGGACGGCCGAAGAAGCCGCGCACCGTTTCCTTTTCTCTGTATTCAATATCTATATATCCTGGGTCCTTCAAGTCTTTTTTTACGCCGGAAAACCGCTTTGCAAGCAGATCTTCCGTATTCCTGTAATCCGTGTTTTTCACTGTTTCAGTCCCTCCGTTTCCGATAACCGTTTCAGCGCTCTGTAATACTTTGTTTTTACCGTTGACAGCGGCGTTCCCATTGCCTCGGCGGTCTCCTCAAGCGAATATTCGTAAACGAAACGCAGAGTGAGTATGCGCATTGTGGTCTTGTCAAAGCCCGAGCGGCTTATTATGTCAAAGAATTCCACGTTTCCGGGGTCCGCATGGTCAGAAAACGCCGTTTCGACCTCTGTCAGATCAACAAAGGCGCGGTTTTTCTTATACATATCCTTGGATACGTTATAAAGTATCTTGAGGAGCCACGCGTCGAATTTACCTTCGTCCTTAAGCTTGTTCAGATTTTCCCATGCGGAAGCGACCGCCTCCGACACGGCGTCCTTTGCGTCCTCCGTGTTGCGCACCACGGAAAGAGCCGCCAGATACAGGTCCTTTCGCCTGTCCTGAACGCGCCGGGCAAATTCTTCCTTGTCCATTTCCGCACCTCCTTTGACATATAAGACTGAAAAACACGAAAAAAAGTTTCAGCAAAACCGATTTTATCACAAATTTTCCGTTTTGTCAATAAACGCGGCGCCGGTACAAAAAAAGGAAAACCGGTCAGCCGCAAAAATGCCGCGGCTGACCGGTCCTTATCCTCCGCCGATGGGGGTGGCGGGGTGAAGAACTGCGCTTCATTTATATAGACGCTTTTTTGACCCGAAAAGTTTCACTTTTTTGTAAAATTTACGTTTTTTCGTATTTTTTTTACAAATAAGCGCCTTTTCATCGCATCAGATCGTTATCCGGCGCAATGCTCCGTTAATTATTCGTGTTCTTGAGATACATTTTGTACGCTCTTTCAAGCTGGTCGGAATTGAAGCCCGGGAAATTGCCGTACGCAAGCTCCCGCTTGAGCTTCATATACGTCTGATTGTGATACTCGTTTCCCGCGTTCACAAATCTGTCGTACAGCTTCTGTACGGTCTGCTCGTCCGCCTGCTTTGCCTTAGCCTCCGATATCGCTTTGGAAAACGATTTTATCAGATCGTTATAAAGCTTCTCGCCGAAAAGCTCCGCGGACGCCTCCGCGTTCACTCCGGCGACGGAGTCGTATATGCGCTGCATCCCGGACAGATCCGGCGCGTTTTCAAAATCCTCCTTTATGTTGCCGTAAAGCAGCTGTCTGTAAGCGCTGATCTTTTCGTTCAGCGCGTCCTTCTCCGCTTTTGCGTCGGAGGAGGATTTTGCCCCGGACGCCTCCGTCTGAAGCTTTTTCAGCTCGTATTCCTTTTCTTTCAGAGCTTTTTCAGCCGCCTGCTTCGCGTTTTTCAACTCAAGCTCTTTTTCGTTGAGCTCCTTCTGTATCTCGATCTGCCGCGCTTTGAGAGCGTTTGCGTCGCTTTCCGTCTTTATCTTATACAGATCATCGGCAAGATCCTTGTCCGCTTTAGCTTTCTTTTCGTTTTTTTCGCTTTCGTTTTTCAGCTTGTCCGAAAGATATCTGCCGTCAAGCGCGGACAGAGCGGCGGCTTCCGAGGCATTGAGCGAATTCAGATCGGAGTTATAGGAAAGATCCGATTTCAGCTTTGCGTCCGCTTCTATACCGGAGCCCGAATATCCCTTTTCCGTCATGAAGTAGTCGAGATACTTTTTGGCTTTCGCGCGGTTTCTTGAAAGAGCGTCGCGCTTTTCCGCATACGTCTTTTCATTATCCTTTTTCTTTTCCGCGTATGACTGCTCAAGCGCCGCGGACAGGGCGTCGTACGCCCTGTCTATATTCTCAGTGCGCTCGGAATTGAGCAGTTTTGCAAGCATTTCATAGCTTTCGTAGCTTTTATCCGCCATTTTCATATCCTCACGTATCCGTAGATAATCACGGCGCCGGGCGTCGCGGCGAAATCCGACCAGCCGCCCGCGCCGACACCCTGCGCGGGTATGACGTCGTCGGAAAGCGCGGCTCCGCGCGCTCCTCTGCCGTATTCGTTGTCGCCGCCTCTGCCGTATCCGACGGTACCGTCGCCGTACTCCGAATCGCCGGCGCCTATGCCGCCGCCGATCCCTATTTTACTGTTCTGAGAGGACGCGCCTCCGCCCTCCGCGTTTTTGAAAAACGAGTAGTCTCCAGACCTCATATAAGTAGAACCGCCGTTCGTTCCCTGTCCGACGCCACCCGTACCGCCGGCGCCGACGGTGATGAGATACTCCCCGTCAAGCGGGACGCCGACGACCTTTCTGACGGCGCCCGAACCGCCGCCCGTGCCGGAGGAAGCGGTTCCCAAGCTGTTTTTGCTTCCGCCGCCTCCTCCTCCGACGAGGACTATATCATATACGCCGCCCGCCGACGGATGCTCCGCTGTATCGAACGTGTGCTCGCCCGGCGTGTTATATACGGCGAGCTCCTTTTTAACGGCGCAGATCCCCTCCGTCGCCGTATTTTCGATATCCGGTATGAGCGTGTCGTTTATGTAGGATTTCAGCTTGATCGCCGCTTCGTCGAATTTCGCCTTGAGTATCGCCGCGTTGTATTCGGGCGGAGACGGACTGTCGGGCAGAGCCGAGATCACGCTTACGTTTTCCGTAAATTTTCTTATCGCCATTTTTATCCTTTCCTTTATTTGATTTTCTCCAGGTAGTTCACGCTCGCCCAGGAATTGATGGACGAGCCGTGCGCTCCGCTTTTTTTGTTGATCTTGTTTCCCAGAAGCACGCATCTGTCGCCGTTTCTTCTGACCGGCTCTCCGTTTGAATCGCACGTTTTCGATACCGCGTAGTAGTAATCGTGCACCCATCCGGAAAACGGGTTACCGCCGGGATAATACGTACCGACGCCGTCCTTTATCTTAACGGTATCGCCGACGCCTATCTCGTCGTATACCGGTATTTTTATTATCTGACCGTCGATTATGAGATCAGGGTCGGGCAGCTCGTTGTATTCGGCGAGCGCCATCCACGTCGTCCCGTATTCGCGGGCGATGGACGTAAGAGTATCGCCCGGCTTTACCGTATATTCGATATAATCCGCCGGTTTTTCATCTTTCTTCCTGAGGTTGAAGTACGCGGCTATGACCTTCGCCTCCGTCTCCGCCATCTCAAGCAGATTCTTATCGGAAAACATATAATCGCACTCCGTAAGATTGGTATGGAAGCCGTGTTCTATTATAAACGAATATTTTACGGCGTCTGATCTGACGGACGAGCGCAGGACGCCGTAATAATCCTGCACCGTTCCGTCAAAGCTCTCCGTCCTCGTCATTACGCCGCGCAGATACGTTATCTCCGTCTGTCTTTTCATAGCGTTCACAACGGCGTCGCCGAGCAGACGTCCCAGACTTTCGCTTTCCGGACGCTTGACGCTTCTGAACACCGAAACGCCGTGAGCGGCGGGATTGGACGCGGCGTTCGAGTGGAGCGATATAAAAAGCTCCGAGCCGTTTTTCACCGCCGCACCGCCCCGGGAGGCAAGCGACGGGTTATCCGTTATATCCTTCCGCGTTATGAACACCTCCGTGTTTTCATACTTTTCAAGCTCCGCTTTCAGCGCGTGCGCAAGCATGAAAACGCGCGTTCCCTCGTAATATCCGGCTATCGCGCCGGGGTTTCCGAACTGCCCGTGACCGGGATCGAGAGTTATCCTCACCTGTTGTCCTCCTCTTCTCCCGCCGCTTCGACAGCGGCGCGGATCATATCGTAGCCTCCGTTCGACGAAAGCGATATGAACGCCGCGTTTATCGCGCACAGAACGTAATCCGACGCCTGTCTGCTTCCGCTGAAAACAAAGCCGACCGTCATAACGAGAAGAGCCGCAAGGTACGATATTATCCTCGGGCTTATCTCAAACGGGAGCTTGTGCAGAAGCGGCTTCAGAAGCTCCGTTATCGCCGCCGCGGCAGCAGTTGCTCCGCCGAACGTAATAAGAGATTTTACTGTTAAAAATTCCGTATTTTGTACCTCCTATGCGAAAAATCTTGCCAGAACGTATCCGGCTATGCCGCTTATTATCGACGTTATGATCGATAAAACGACCTTTTCCCACCGTCTGCCGGGCGCGGACTGGAGCTCGCTTATTTTACATTCGCACGAGAGGAGCGACGCGTTCGTGTGCTTTATCTCGTTCGTTATCTCTATAAGCGACTCGTTCATCACCTTTATCTCGCGCTGAACGGCTTTCAGCTCGTCTATCTGCTTCTGAAGCGAGAGTATCATCTGCTCATGTCTGCCGAGAGCTACCGGTATTTCTTCATTTGTCATATCCCACTTCCTTTATATTTTATGCCCCGTCGACGTAAAGGGACACGGACGACACGGACGAGCGTCCGCCGTTTCCGGTTATCCTTATACGCATGGCTTCAAACGACGAGAGACGCACACGGCGTTCGACGTGCGCGGACGTACCGGAGCAGATAAACGTGAAATCCGCGAAATCAAGCGAAACAAAATCAAATCCGGACGGCGCGCCTCCTTCAAAGTCAGCGCCGCAGCCTCCGCCTCTGTTCGCCTCCGCGTAAACCGCAAGAGCGCTCTGACGCGCGGGCACGTACGACAGGCAGATACGGCGCAGACGCCTTTTCTTCACCGTTTTGTCAAGAATCACAAAACCGCTTTCATACACGGCGGAAACGGGTCTTCCGTCGTCTTCGTCGATCCCCTCTTTGAAAACGTATATCGCTCCGCCGCCGTAAAACGCCGCCTCACCGTCAAGGCTGAAAAACAGCTCCGCGGGGATGTCGTCGTACGCGTAAAACGTGTCGTTTCCGTAGTTATATATCAGAACGTCCTCGCCCGAGCACATCCATATCTCCTTTTTCGCCTCAAAATCATACGCGGCGGCGTGATACAAAAAGGCGGGGGTGAGATACGGCGCCGCTCTGTCGGATATGCGCTTTGCGTTTCTTTCGTCTCTTACGGTGCTCTGTCCGAAAACGTAGATACCGTCGTATGACAAAGTGAACGGCGTATTGTCCGCGTAAACCGCGGCGCCGCCTGCGCAGCCTACCGCCGGATTGAGCGGCGAGAGCGGGAAGGAAGGTTTTGAATACCCGTCGTAATCCACGCTCGACGGGCTTAAAAACCACGTTTCCTTTTCCTTGAAAACGATAAGCCTGTCAAAATGGCGCAGAAGAGCCGTTACGCTCCCTCCGTCTCCCACGGTGATGAAATTGTCCGCCGGGAAATACGTGACGTCGGGACCTTTATCCGTAACGTCGGAATAATAAAGAGTGTTCCCGTTTCCGTAGGCGAAGACTCTGTTGTCGCGCGCGCCGCCGTAGACCGCGAATTTTGAGCCTATATAGCTCATATTCATCACGGTCCCGTCCGACAGCGAAAACGTGACGGCGAGACTGTCCGGCACTCCGCCCGCGGGCGCGGTATCGAATACGAGCGTATGAGACGCGGTATCGTACGTATAGCCGTCCTCAAGCGTCACGCCGCCGCATTCGACGGACACGACGCCCGACGCGTTTCCGGGCAGTACGTACGAACGAGACGTTCCGTCCGGCGAAAAAGAGATCCTCGCCTTGTCCGACAGAAGATTGAGGCTCTCGTGGACCGTTCCCGCTCCGGACGGAGCGCACGCGACGGCGACAGTCGGTATATACGGCGTTATCCGCGTGAACTCCCCGTCAAACCTGTAATAAAAGCCGCGTCCGTAAATATACGCCGCGCCGCCGAACGTGAAATATCCGACCGACGCGGTATTTCCCGTCTCGCACACGACGGTCGTCATATCCGAGGTCCTCAGCGCCGTAAGCGTTCCGCCGTTCTTGAAGATGAAATATCCGCCGCCCGCTGTTTCCGAATAATATTTGCTGTCGCAGATTATTCCGTCCGTCAGCTTTATATAGCCCGGGCGTTTTTTCAGATCGTACTGCGGCGTCACGGTAAAATTTTTCATATATACCGAGGAGGAAAAGTTTTTCTTTTCCTCCCGGCTCATATCAAGTCCTTTGAATTTATCGGTATATATTATCTCCGCCGTGCTTTTTCTGTATCTTGCCATATAGCTCTCCTTTAGGGATAAACGTTTTTCACGCCGGTTATGACCGCGGGCAGCGCGTCGATAAAGCTCTTTTTCGCGTTCTCGTACTCGCCGCGGAGAACGGTGTATAAAACCGTGTTTTCATCGGCTGATAAAAGATACGCGAGCTTGTAGGAGCAGACGTGCGCCAGCCCGTCGCACAACGGGAACGTTTCGTCAAGGCTTTGGAAGGAGGACGGATAATCCGCCTCCTCCCCCGTCGCCGCATTGTGGAGCGGCGTAAGCTCCGATATTATCTGATAAAGCAGAAATACGGCTTTTTCTTTAAGATCGGCGTTATCCGCGCCGTCCGGCGCCTCGCTTATCAGCGCCGATGCGGTGTTGTAAATATCCGATAAAAGCATGATCAGGCACCGACGGAAATGTTTAAGAGCACTATTTCCTTCGGGTAGACCAGCTTTGCGCCGTACAGATGCAGACCTTTGACCGCGTCCGCGAAACGGAGCTCGGGACGGTAAGCCTCGATCTCGTTGAGCTGTTCGGCAAAGGTTATGGCTCTCTTTGTTCTCGCAAAGCATTTATGAGTGACGACGTCGCTGCTCGTTGTGTTCGCCACGTTGTTGGAAACGTAGATCCTGAAGCCGAGGAAGGAGCCTATGCAGCCTCTGTCCAGCTCGCCCGTGTTGTCCGTTCCGTTCACGATCTTCGATTTGATTATGAGAGACGCCACGGCGGGCGGTACCTCAAGGATTATTTCCTCGTTGCCGGGAACGTCCTGCTCGAGCAGCTTCTGTCTTACGGCGAGGAGCATATCAATTACTCCGTCGGCGGTAAGCGAAGCGTAGTTCATCGCGTTTGCGCCCGGGATGGTCGTGTAAAGCGAGAAGACGTATTTGTCCGCCTCGTTTGCCAGCGCGTTCGCCGCCTGGTGCATCGCTTCCTTCATAAGCTTCGGCGTAGCCTGCGCCTTGTCGATATCGTCTATCGCAAAGTTGAACGCCTTCGCCTTGTTTATGGTGAGCGTCTTTTCCGTATCGGAAAGCTCGTAGGGCGCGTGCATATTCGTGTTTTTGGTGTAATCAAAGACCGTTATCGGGGACACGCCGACTATCTTAACGGTATCGCCGACGTTCTTTATGTCGCCCTCGAAGTCTCTGCTGCAGTTTTTGACCGCCACGTATTCGCGGTCAAGCTCTCTGTAAAGTGTTTCCGACCAGACGGTCGGGATAAAATAGTTAAGTGCCATTTTTAAATCTCCTTTTTATTTCAGTTGTAAAAACCTTTTGAATTCATACTGTAAAGTATGTCGTCGTAGTTTTCCGCCACCTCTTTTCCGCTCATCGCGGCGACCTCGGAGGCGGTATATATCGCCTTTTTCGGAGCGCCCGTCACGCGTCCGCTTGAGGAGGCGGCGTTTTCCTCGTTCGTCTTTCTCGCGTCATCGTAACGCTTTTTCCGCTCTTTCTCATAGCTTCCGTACGCGTCGGCGAGCTTTTCGCCCGCCTTTACCCTCTCCCATACGGACACGGGTATGCCGTCAAGCTCCGTATCGGGATAAAGGCGCGTAAACTCCGCTATCTCAAGTTCTGCTCTCTGTTCCTTCGTCATTTTTAAGTAACTCCTCTCTGTCGCTTATGATGCCCTCGGGCAGACGCCTGACGTACTGCTCCACGGTTATATAGCCGCCTTGCAGAAGTCTGTCAAGCGTGTTGAGCGACGCGATCTGCGAATATCTCGACCCGGCGCCGACGTCCACTCTTGCGGACAGTATGGCTTTTTTGACAGTCTCAAGTCCCGTCAGCTTCTCCGCTTTTTCTTCTCCGTTCTTATCCCTGTAAATTACGAGCCTGTCGGCGGGATAATACGTCAAAAGCATATCCGCCCATATAAGCGCGAGATCCTCGATGCACGAATACAGATTCTGACGTATCGTCTCAAGCGGAACGGACGACGCCTCCTGCAGGGCGAGTATCGCGGAGGTGTTCTCCGGCTTCACCTCGCCGAGCGCGGTGTCCGTCGCGCCCATCATCTCCTTAGTGTGAGAAAGCGTCATAGCTATCACCTCAAGGAAGCCGGACTGCAGCTGCCCCGTGCCGATGACCGACGCGGCGTTTCTCACGTCGCCTCCGCCTCTTACGCCTATCGCTTCTCCGACTTCATTCGTCCACTCGGGAATGAGCGTCTTGTCATAGACTATTTTTGAAAAAGCGGTATCCGTCATATGCTTCATGACCATGGCGTAAGCCTTGTTTATGTATTTCTGATTTTCGATCAGAGACGTGACGGGAGAGTTTCCTATGAAGCTGCCCTTTACGCGGTCCCACGCGAAGTACGCGACGGGATAACGGCGCATCTTTGTTTTTCTTCTCGCTATGACCACGTTTCTCGTGCTCTTCTCCCAGCAGACGTATCCGTCTTCGCCGCGCGTAAACGTTATAAGGTACGTCGCGTGCTCGCTGTCGGTCGCTTCCGCCTTATAAACGTCGCCGAAGCGCTCCTCGCAATCGTCCGCGCAGATCTTCTCCGCGTCTTCTCTCTTCACTCCGTTTTTCAGAGCCTCTGAGAACAAATGTTCGACCGTATCTCTGCCGGCGAGCATCACGTAATCCTGCTCCTGGATATCCCTGCTGTTCACGTTCGATACGAACAGGTCGGTGTTGTCGCACAAAACGGTCTTTATATCGCCCGTATGCGCCTGCCCGGTCTTCGTCTCGGGCTCCCAGTAGCAGTAGAAAACGCCGTCGCCGGATATCGCCGCGTCAAGCAGAGCCTGTCTTATCAGCACGTCGAGCTTACATTTATCGTATCTGTAAGCGGCGTTGCCGTTCAACAGCTTTATGCCCTTCTGCAGCTGCTTTTTGTTCTCGCACATCTCCGTCACGGGCATACTGTCGTCGCTGTAAACTATGGAAACGGGCTGAGACGAGACCGAAGACACCATATAATCCACGATACGCTTTATCACGTTGAAGACCGGCGTAGGCAGACCGCAGGGATCTACGCCGTGCCACTGGTCGCCCCTGTAAAAGCGCTCGTTTTCGCGCACCGTCTGATAAAGACCTATGCGCCTTTTATAGTCGCGTCCCGCCTCAAAGCGTTCCCACGCTTTTGTTGTGTTGTCCATCTTTTCTTTCCTTTCAATATTTTGAAACGGGTACGCCGCACATACCGCGTTTCCTTGCCGCAGAGTAATCACGGCTCTCGGGCGGCGATATCCTCGACATCACCGCGTAGCGCAGAGCCTCGGGCAGATGCGTTATCTCGTGCGGTGTGTCGGAGCAGTCTTCCGCTCTGTTCTTATCATAGGTGAGGGAGGTCATGCACCTGATAAGCTCCGTACATTCCGCGGAAATATACATATTGTCAGACAGATATTCCCTGACCGCCCGCCAGCCGGCGACACGTCTGTCGTCGGCGCGTATGAGCGGCGGCATCCCCTCGACTCTCATCATCGTCTCATAGCCCGATATGCCGCTGTCCTGACGTCTGTTCCAGAGATCCGGAGACGCCGCGATATAATCGACGTTCAGATCCGAACATACTCCCGCCACCTTCTGCGCGGCGGCGGAGAGCGTCAGATCCGGCTGTATGAATTCGCGGAACACGGTGAGCCTGCCGTAACCGTCCGCGCACAGCAGAACGAGCGCCGCGGCGTCGAAGCCGTAGTCGAGACCGCCCGTAATGCGGCATATTCCGGGCATCTCAAACGTATTGACGATATGACCGCCGTCCGACAGCTCCGTAAAGAACTGTCCCGAAAAAATGTCCCAGCTTCCGTAAAGCCAGGCGTCGCAGAGCGCCTTGGGCAGGCTTTGAAGCTGCGATACGTAATCGGGATCCTTTTCAAGCAGCGCGGTGTTGTCAAAGACCGTCGCCTGTATGAAGCGGTAGTCTTCCGCGCGCTCTCCCTCACGGTAGCATCTGTCTATGAACAGTCTTTTTACCCAGCCGTGACCCACGCCGCCCGGGTTGCAGGTCAGGTACATCCTTTTGGGATTTTCGTTATTTCCGCGCAGACACGCTTTCAGTATGTTGAACTGATATTCCGTCAGCTGCGTGGCCTCGTCAACGGCTATGACGTCGTATTCAAGTCCCTGATACTGCAAGGTGTCGCCGTCGTCGGACAGATATCCGAGCTTGACCGTCGAGCCGTTCGGAAACGTGACGATCTTGTTTATCTCGGAATATGAGACCGCGTCTTTGAGCTCGGAAAGCATGGGCAAAATATGGTTATATCGCAGCTCCCCGTAGCTGCGTCTTACGAGCAGACATTTCAGATTGGGGTAATGTATGCACATAAGTATGATTTTTCTTCTTAATGCCCAGCTTTTACCGCCGCCTCTCGCACCTCCGTAAGCGGTGTATTTCGCTTTTGAAACAAAGAGCTGCTTCTGTTTTTCAGACGGCGTGCCCGTTAATCTCACGACCTTCAAAGCGCGTCCTCCGCGTCGTTGTACGTTATGACGCTGATCCCCTTATCCTCCGGCTCCGTCTTTTCAAAAAGATTTTTCAGATAAAGGTTCAGTACCGTGGCGGACAGATTTTTTGCTCCGGCGTTCAGCGCTTCGTCCTCGAATACCGCGTCTATCAGCTCCGCCTCGTCGCGGTTGTCCCTGCAGTATTCCTCAAAGACGTGCGGCGCAAGCTTTTCACGCCTTAAAAATCCCGCTTTGTTTGCAAGCATATTGTTCTTTCTGCACTGCTCGGCGTATTCCTCCGCCTTCACAAGGTACTTAAATCTCTTCATCTTCTCCGCACAGAGCCTCAATAAGCTCCGAGGTGCTTTCGTATCCGAAAAGGTCTAAGATGTCGGACAGATCGAGCTGCTCGGTACATTGTTCGCATATCGTGTAACCGTCCGCGTAAACGTAATCCTCTGCGTCGCAGCTTCCGCATAACGAACATTTGTTCGCCTTAAAATTTTCATCGTCCCGAAAAAACCGGGACCTGCCGTTGTTTCTTTCTGCCATTTGGTGTAGTGAGCATTCCTCCTTATTTCAAATTTTACAAAGAAAACACGCACTTTTTTTCAAATACTCCTTGACAACACGAAAAGTATGTGATAATATAGTGTTGTTCGCAGATTTCCTTTGCATGGCTATATTATACCACAAAATTCCGATTTTGTCAAGACCTAAATTCGCAATTTGCGAACATTTTTACAAAAATACCGCTGCGGAGGCATTTTTATGGATAAAACGCTGTCAAATATACTAACGCTGATCGGGACAAAAAAGGGCGCTCAGCGCCGCTTCACCGAGGCGCTCGGTCTCTGCCCGTCCGCCGTCGGCGACTGGAAAAGCGGAAAAAGCAAGTCGTATTCGAAGCGGCTGCCTCAGATAGCGGAATATTTCGGTATATCTGTCGACAGGCTGCTTGAGGGCGTTTCGCCGAATATTTATTCGGTCCACGGTCTAAAGCGAGTGGCGGTCATCGGTACGATCAAAGCGGGCAATCCGATCACCGCGGAGGAATACCGTGAGGGCTACGAATACGCCGACGTTGACGACGCGGAGGAATACTTTTATCTGCGCGTAAAAGGAGACAGCATGATCGGAGCGGGAATAACGGACGGCTCGCTTGTTCTGATACACAGACAGAACTACGCCGAGGACGGACAGATAATCGCCTGCCTCGTGGACGGCGATTATGCGACGCTCAAACGGTACAGGACAAGGGACAACACCGTTCTGCTCCTGCCGGAGAACCCGTCGTATCAGCCGTTCATCCTTTCGGCGTCGGATTTTGAGAACGGCTCCGCGGCGATACTCGGCGTGGCTGTCGAAGTAAAGAAAAAACTTTTATAAGAAGGCTTTGTTATGGAAAAGACGGAACTTAAAAGGATAGTCGACGTTACGGCGCGCGCGGGCTCCATGCTTCTGCGCTCCGGCGCCGAGATAATGCGCGTGGAAAACACGATAGGGCATATGATGCGCTCCTTCGGCGTGCCGAAATACGACATTTTCACTATAACGAACGGTATATTTCTCTCCGCGTCGGACGGCGAGGAGGAGGACAGCAACAGCTACACGCGTATATGCGAGGTGCCGCGGAACTCGTCGGACCTCGGCAAGGTGGATATGATAAACACGCTCTCCCGCGATATTGAAGAGGGAAAGTGCACGCTTGAAGGAGCCGAAGCGCGGCTCGACGAGATAGAAAAGGCAAAGGGAAACTACAACGGTATAATATCTCTTCTCGCCGCCTCCGTGGCCTCCGGCGCGTTCAGCTTTCTGTTCGGCGGAACGGCGACGGACGCGCTGCTTGCCGCCGCCGTCGGCTTCAGCTACTATTATTTATTCATCCTTCTGAACAAAACAAAGCTGTCAAAGCTGCTCACAAACGCGATATGCGGATTCATCCTCGCTTTGCTGACCGTGGGACTTGTAAAGCTTATACCGGACGTCAATATGGATAAGGTGATAATCGGCGCCATTATGCCGCTTATCCCGGGAGTTTCCTTTGTCAACGCGGTACGCGACATAGCCGCGGGCGACTATATATCGGGCGCCATAAGGATGATAGACGCGATAGTCATAGCGGCGGGCATAGCCGTCGGAGTCGGCGTGACGCTTCTTTTGTTCACGCGGATCGGCGTTATATAAGGAGGCGGAAAATGGGTCTTACGGATATTTTACTCAACCTTCTCTTCTCCTTCGTCGCAACGGCGGGCTTCTGCATACTCTTCAACATACCTAAAAGGCACATAGCGTTCTGCGGTCTGCTCGGCATCATAAGCTGGCTCGTTTATATACTGCTCAGATCGCCCGTCGGAGAGGTGCTCGCCACGTTTTTCGCAACGGTGACGATAGTTCTGCTCTCGCGCGTTTTCTCCATCGTAAGAAAATGTCCCGTGAACGTACTGCTCGTACCCGGTATGATACCGCTCGCGCCCGGATCGGCGATCTATTACACGGCGTATTATTTCGTAACGAACGATATGACGTCCGCCGCGGAATACGGTTTTCTCACGCTGAAGCTCGCGTTTGCGATAGTCCTCGGCATAATCGTCGTAATAGCCGTGCCGACAAAGCCGATAAAAAAGCTTGTTGAAAAAAACGCGGAAAAGAAAAAATGATACGCGTGCGCGTATCAAAAACAAATCGCAGCTGCGATCCGAAAGGGGCTTTTCAAAGCCCCTTTTATATTTCCTCTCCGATATCGAACAACAGCCTTGAAAGAATGTACTTGTCCCTTATGTCGGACGTATGAGAGAACGCGAGGGCGGCGGAAGCTTCGCTTTCGCCTATTTCTTCCGGCGTCGTCGGATGTCCGATCTCTTTGAAAAGCTTTATCAGACTGTCGGCGGGTATCAGCTCCTCGTCGATTATTTTCATGATCTCATCCCATTTTTCGATTATCGTTTCAAGCCGCGCCGCGTGCTTTTCCCTGTCGTACTTCCCCTCTCGCCGCTCGATCTTTATTATCTGCTCCGCGGAGTGTCCGAAATACTCGCGCACGCCGCGCTCCCATGCTTTACGATCGAACGAATTCATATGCTCCAGAGCCTTGTTTTTATCCGGCTTTATTTTTTTCAGCTTTTCGTACTTTTCAAGCGACAAGACCGTTCCGACGCCGACCTGTATACCGTGAAGCTCGCACTGTCTGTGCTCCTCAAGACAACGCATATCCCAGAGATGGGAATAATAATGCTCAACACCGGACGCGGGACGCGACGATCCGGCGTACGTCATAGCCATGCCGACAAGACAAAGCCCGTTTATAACGGCTTCCGTCGCTTTTTTGTCGCCGTTTACCGCCGCCCGGGCGTTCTCTGTAACAGCTCTGCGGTACGTTCTCATCATATCCGCTATTTCCTCGCAGTAATGCTCGCCCGTTATGATACTGCTTATCCTCCACTCGCAGATCGATATCAGCTTTGCGCACATATCTCCGATACCGGAGAGAAGCAGTTTTTTCGGCGCCTTTGATATAATATCCGTATCGCATATCAGATAATCCGGGCATTTGCACTTTACGGACGATTTTACTCCGTTATATATGACGGACGCGGAATCCGACGTGTAGCCGTCCATTGAAGGGCAGGTCGGAACGTAAACGTACGGAACGTGAGCGCAGGAGGAAAGGAGCTTGCAGAGATCGTTCACAACGCCGCCTCCCACGCCTACGATAACGCCGCATCCGCCGTTGTACGACATGACGAGATTTCCGAGAGCCGCCTCCGTGGGCTCGGGGCGTTCGAAGCCCTCCTCGGCTTTAAGGAGTCCCACTGTGCATTTTATATTGTTTTCCGTCAGATACCGGACGGCAAGTCCGCCCGCTGCCGCGTAAGTGTTCTCGTCCGCGACGATGAAAGCGGAGTCCGCGCCCGTGCTTTTTACGGTTTCGGCGAGCTTATCTGCCGCCCCGTCACAGACCTCTATACGCTTTATCGTTGAAGTATGCGTCATACCGCACTCGCAGACAAATCTTTTTCCGACAAGCCCGGACGGCGAAAACTCACATATCCTCATTTTTATATACCCCCGCAAGATCGTAATTTATCTGCATACAGTGCAGAAGGAACAACAGCTTTTTCAGCTCTTTCACGGCGCCGTAAAGAGTCACCGTATCCGACGTTCCGAATTCCGTCGGCAAGCCGTCAACTCCGCCGCAGACAAGTCCGTAATAACGTGCGGCGCACAGTACGGACGGCAAAAGCGCGGAACGCGCCATTTTTATCTCCGCTTTTATCCCGTCGCCGTCGCCGTACCCGGGGAGCCTGCCGCCGAAAAGCACGAACCTCGTTTCAGCGCCGGCGTATGAGACCGTGCACTCGTCAACGCCCGTAAGCTCGTATTTTTCCGCGGTGGTGTAAAAGCCCGCAAGTCTGCCGTCGACGGAATTCGACGCGGGAAAAATGCAGAACTCCGCCCTGCCGTAATACACGTCGTCCGCCGCGGCGGAAAAGTCGCGCGCATACTGCAGCGACGGATCGCGCACTCTCGACGCGAAAACGTCAAACGCCATATCGGCGGCGGGACCCTTGAAATAAGAGATCCTGCCCGCCTTTTCCGGCTCTTTATCGGAAATATGCGACAGCTCTTTAAGCGTCACGCGCGGAAAAAGCGCGTCGTAAATAAACTCTGCCAAAGCGGCTTTGTCGGATATCCCGGTAATCTCGGCGAAAAAGCGTGCGCGCGGCGCGCCGTCCGCGTCATACTCCGCCCTTTTTATCTCAGCCGCCGCCTCGTCAAAAACCGAGGGCGCGTCAAACAGCGCTATTTCGGTATCAGACGTCAAAACGGACCGCGTAAGCTCGTAAAGATGCGCGGTCCTTTTTTCGCTCTCATGATATAATTTCTTTTCCGTGCCGTCGAGATTCCGGCGGCAGATCTGTATATCCCTCTCCCTGCTCATAGCCGCGTAAGGATACCGTATAATTCAGAGGCGTCGGACGCGAGCGTCTTTGCGCCCTCTTCGATAAGCTTTTCCTTGCTTCTGTAGCCCCAGAGAACGGAAACGCTCTGCGCTCCCGCGTTTTTTGAGACCTTGTAATCAGCGGGCGAATCGCCTATCATCACCGCGTCCGCGGGAGAAATTCCGAGCTCTCTGCAGATCGCGTAAAAACCCTCCGGGTCCGGCTTGCGCGGACATTGCGCGCCCTCTCCGAGAACTACGTCGAACGTATCGGGAAAGAAATAGTCTATAATGTATTTCGCCGCCGTGTCGTATTTGTTGGACAGTACGGCGAGGCGTACGCCTTTTTCCTTCAATCGCCGCAAAAGCTCCTTGATTCCGTCGTAAGGCACGGTCTCGCATACGAGATGCTCCGCGTAATACTCCTTGAAAAACGCCACGGCTTTTTCCGCCGTCGCGTCGTCCGTGTCCGTCTCATAGCTTGCGCTGACGGCGCGCTTTGCAAACATTTTTATGCCGTTTCCTATGTACTGACGCGTTTGCTCCACAGTTATTGTTTTATATCCGAGACGGCTTAAGGCGTAGTTCATCGCACCCGTAAGATCGGGCTTTGTGTCGAGCAGCGTTCCGTCAAGATCAAAGACCGCGAGCCTGATCATTTTATATCCCCGTCTTTAAATTTTCGGTCTCTTTTTCTATTTCGGCGACCGTGCCGTCAAGCCGTTCGTTCAGCTTTTTCTCAAGCTCGTCCGCCATATCCGCGAGTACCGCGCTCTTTTCGTCGACCGAAGCGACGGCGTCCGTCAGCGCGGCGCGGAGCTGATTCAGTTCGGCGCGCATTTTTATGCGGTATTCCTCCGCGGATTCTTTTGCGCCGTCTTTGCAGTCCTTTGATATTTCGTTCATTCTGGCGGTGAACGAGAGACGCAGCTCTCTTGCGTCGGACGCGGCTCTTTCGCTTATTTCCGCCGCTTTCGCGTTCGCCTCTGAAATTATGCCGTCCGCGCTTTTGTTTGCGGTTATGAGTATATCGCCGACCTGAGACGACATATCGTCGTAAAGTCCCGCCTTGCGCTCGTTCTCCGACGCCTCTCCCGACGTTTTTTCTCTGAGCTCCGAAAGCTCCGCGTCTTTTATGCCGTTTTCATCCCGCAGCTCAGATATTTCAAACTCAAGCTCCGATATTTTTTCTTCAAGCTCTTTTATTTTCGCGTCAAGCGCGGCGGTCTCCGTCTCGTTTGCCTCGGCTCTTTCGGCTCTTTCCTTCAGCGCCTCTATCTCTTTGTCCTTTTCGCCCAGCAGATTGTTCAGGCTGTCTGTTATTTTTTTGAATTCGGCGTTCTGTCTGTCGATAAACGCGGTGACGTCAGATTTGTTGAAGCCACTCATGGAAGTACGGAACAATACGTTTTTTTCCTGCACAGTATTTTACCCCCGATATTGTAAATTATGAACGGTTTTCCCTGTTTTTTCACAGTATATCATATATTGAGCGTTTTTTCAAGGGCAAGTCGTAAATAAATTTAAAAAAAGAATATTTCAGTTTCATATTTTGCGTATATAATGGGAAAAAAGATAATTTCCAAATCAGAAAGGGCAAATAACAATGTTAAAAGGAACAAGACTGAAAATAACGGCGTTGCTTATGACGGTTTTTCTGCTGTTATCCTGTCTTTATGTTACCGCTTTCGCTGTTACGGACCAGGATATGGCGCAGATCAGCGTTTCGGCATCCAATACAAACCCGAATATAGGCGAGACGATAACCGTAAAGGTAAGCATAGACAATTACAGAACGATGTCTCCGCGCATATCCGCAATGCTGTTGTCCGTATCGTTCGATACGTCGTGCTTTGACTTTGTGACGGGCTCCGCCCAGTCGCTTCTCAAGATCAACACGGACGATATCACGAGCGTGGCGTTCGACGGTATCGACAAGGTCACGTTCGCATATACATACGCGAACACCAAGAAGCAGACGCTTCCCACTACCGCGAACGAAATATTCAGCTTCAGACTCAAGGTCAAGGACACCGTAACGGTCAAAACGCCCGTCGATTTCACGGTGAACGACCTCACGCTTTACAACGGCAAGGTGGAGACAAAGTATTCACTTATAGAGTGCAAGGAGCCTAAAATAGAAAGCGTTACGGTATGGCCGTCAAGACCGGGCATACTGCTCAACGGTTCAGACAAGAACAACAGAACGTACAGCGAAAACGTCGTCGTAACGTTCGACGTGGCGAACGGCTCGCTCGTGTACGAGGGCCGTCCCGCGGTCTCGGTAACGAGCCCGTATATCTGCGACAAGAACGGCACGTATTCCATAACCGTTACGGTGAACGGCGAAAAGAAGACGGAGACGTTCACGATAGACAAGACGATATCCAATATCTCCGTCAAGCCCGGTACATACAATACTGAATATCCCGTAGGCTACACGCCCGACTACTCCGCGTGGATACTTCTCGTCACGTACAGCGATGGAACGTACAGCGAGCTTCCGATGGACGACAGCGACATAGAGATAACGGGCTACGATTCCCAGGCGATAGGCGATCAGAGACTTCTGATAAAATACAAGAATAAAACGACGTACGTAAACGTCAAGGTAAGCTCCAAGAGCGTCGTTTCCTTCACAATAAAATCCCCGATCTCAAAGGTCGAATATTTGAAAGGCGACGATATAGACACGACCGGCGGCGTTCTTCTCGTTATGTACGACGATACGACGAGCGAGGAGATACCGATAACGAAAAATATGCTCTCCGGCTACGACAGCACGTACGTCGGCGAGCAGACGGTGACGGTAACGTACGCGACAGTCTCTCAGTCGTTCCGGGTCACGTACTATCCGCGCGACACGGTAGACGAGCTTATAATGGCGATAGACGCGCTCGATCTGAACACTATAGAAAACTCGGGCGACCAGCTGAGGGATCTTATAAATAAATACAATGAAATGACGGCTCTGCAGAAGAACGCGGTGACGAACTTCAAAAAGCTCGAGGACGCGCGGCAGTTATACAACGAGCGCATACAGCCCTCCGAAAGCACGGACAACGGTGATCAGACCACGGCTCCGAGCGAAAACAGCGAGGTGACGAGCGGCAACAGCGGCACTGGAAAGAACAACAACGTGATATGGTACGTCGTCGCGGGTATAATCATACTCGCGGTGCTCGGCGGCGTGGGATACTTCCTGTTCATCTACTTCAAGCGCAAAAAGGAAATAGAGGAAGAGGATGAGTATTACGACGACGGTGAATTTGAGGACGACTCCGAGGACGACGGCGACCTCTCCTACGAGGAGGACATAATAAACCTTGAAGAGGAAGAAGCCGACGACGACGAGATGACGAAGGTAGACACAAGCGCCGACGACGATGACGATCCGGGCGCCGACGAATACGACGAGGAGGAGAAAAACGATGAAGAATAAAACGGAAATAAGCTTCACCAGGATAATCATAGCCTTAGTGGCGCTTACGGCTGTCGTATGCTTGATATTCGCGGTATCCGCTCCTCTGATGAGAGCGCACGCGGAAGAGACGCCGTCGGAATCCGGAGAACAGTCCGATACCGATCCTGAGACGGACCCCGAGACCGATCCCGATTCGGAGACAGATCCCGAGACCGATCCGGATTCAGAAACGGATCCCGGTTCCGACACCGATCCGGATACCGATCCCGATTCGGATACCGATCCCGATTCGGACACCGACCCCGATACGGACACTGACCCCGATACGGATACCGATCCCGATACGGATACAGACACGACGCCTGTCGTCGAAATAACCGAGATAAGATTTGCAGCAGACACGATAAGGCTTAAAACCAACGAGACGGCAAAGCTCGTTATCAGAGCGATAACGGAGAGCGGCGAAGAAACGGAGCTTCCCGCGCTTGTATTCACAAGCGATAATGAAGAAGCAGTTACGGTCGACGCGGAAGGCAACGTCACCGCAGTAAAGAACGGCAGAGCGGAAATAACCGCAAAGACGGACGATGAAAAAGAGCTTTCCTGCTCCTGCACGGTAATAGTATCGAACAACTCCGTTTCACTCAAAACGGTCGAGGGAACGGGAGAAAGAATAGCGACGGGCTTCAATCCCGGCGTGACTGTCGAGCAGGTCATAAGCGACCTCGCAGCCGCTGAGGAAATATCAGAGGAGCTGATAAGCGTTACGAGCTTTACGGGCACAGCCGTCAAGCCCGCCGACAGGATGGCTACCGGTATGAACCTCATAATAGACGGAATAAGCTATATGGTCGTCATATACGGCGACACGGACGGCAACGGCATCATAAACAGCCGCGACACGAAGGCGATACTCGATTATCTGACCGGCGCGTCCCGTCTGCTTGACACCAACCGCGCAAACTACCTGGCCGCGGAATTCCTTGACTCGACCGGCGTCACGCTTGAAAACGCCCTGTATCTGCAAAGATACATCTACGGATTTGAGACCATAACTCAATAATAATAACCGCGCTCCCCGCCGCAGAAATCTTTTTGCGGCGGGATTTTTTATTAAAAAGAAAAAATAAAGCTTCTGATTCAAACCGTGATCCCGTTATTCCGCCTTTTTTCACCGTCCGCCCCTTTATTTTATAAAAACACTTGATTTTTTGTAAATAATGTTGTATAATGATTTATAATATATTACAAGGAAGATATTATCATGGACTATTTGAAATTGTCGGAGCTGCTTTTCCCGGACGTGACGGCGACGCCCGAGGATATGGAAAGCAGATATCCCGAAAGAAATCTGCCCGAGGGGGCAAAGGTCACGAGGATAGCGCCGTCGCCCACGGGCTTCTTCCACTTCGGCGGACTTTTCCCCGCCACGGTCGCGGAGCGGCTCGCGCATCAGTCGGGCGGCGTGTTCTACCTGCGGATAGAGGACACGGATTCCAAGCGCGAGGTAGAGGGCGCGGCTGAATTCATAACAAAAATATTATCGTATTACGGTCTCGATTTTGACGAGGGCGTGACGGCGGACGGCGACAAGGGCGATTACGGTCCGTACACGCAGAGCAAACGCGTCGACATATACCACGTTTACGCGAAAAAGCTTGTGCAGGACGGCGTGGCGTACCCCGTTTTCTCCACCGACGAGGAGCTTGACGAACTGAAAACGCTCGATAAAAAAGCCGAGATAAAAAGCGTGAACTGGGAGCAGGACGCCGAGGCGAGACGACAGGCTATGATAGCGCGCCGACAGTTCACTATGGAGCAGGTAGAAGAAGAGCTTGCAGCGGGTCACAAATTCGCGCTGTTTGCAAGAGCCGACGGCGACCCCGAAAAGAAAATTAAGATAACCGACCTTGTAAAAGGTCCGCTTGAGATACCCGAAAACGACGAGGACGTCGTGCTGCTCAAGTCAGACGGCATACCGACGTATCATTTCGCCCACGTTATCGACGACCATTTGATGCGCACCACGCACGTCATACGCGGCGAGGAGTGGCTGCCGAGCTTGTCAAAGCACATAATGCTTTTCCGTTATCTCGGCTTCAAGCTTCCGAAATATATGCATATCGCCCAGCTAATGCGGCTTGACGAGAACGGCAACAAAAAGAAACTCTCCAAGCGCGACATGGGCGCAAACCTTGACGACTACCGCAAAATGGGCTACTCCGTCCCCGCGGTGAACGAATACGTAATGACGCTCTTAAACTCAAACTACGAGGAGTGGCATATGCAGAATCCCGACAGGAGCTGGCGCGATTTTCCGTTCTCCATCAAGAAAATGAGCGCGTCCGGCTGTCTGTTCGACACGGAAAAGCTGAACGACGTTTCTAAAAACGTCATAAGCAAAATGACGGCGAAAGAGGTCTATGACGGCGTAACGGAATACGCAAAAGAGGAAGACAATCTCTTTTATATGACGCTCACCGCAAAGCCCGAATACGCGCAGAGGATACTTTCGATCGGCAGGGGCGGCGCAAAGCCGAGAAAGGATTTTGCCACGTGGGCCGACGTAAAACCTTATATGGCGTTCTTCTACGACAGATATTTCGTCCGCGAGGATAAAATGCCGGAGGATAAGGACAAAGCGGATATCGTCGCGGCGCTTACAAAATTCATCGAAACGTACGACGAGCAGGACGATCAGACCGCGTGGTTTGAAAAATGCAAGGACATAGCGGAGCAGATCGGATACGCGCGCGAAACGAAACTATACAAAAAAGAGCCCGAAAAATACAAGGGTCACGTCGGCGACGTCGCGTCGTTTATCCGTATAGCGGTCACGGGCAGACAGAATTCACCCGACCTGTACGAGGTCATAAAGATCCTCGGTACGGACCGCACGGTACAGAGGATAAAGGACTGTATAGAACACATCAAATAAATGACTGAAAGGCGATCAAATGGAAACATCTAACTTTATTCACGATTTTATAGACGAGGATCTTTTGAACAATCCCGGCATGAAGATACACACGCGCTTCCCGCCGGAGCCGAACGGATACCTGCACATAGGTCACTGCAAGGCAATGGTCATAGATTTCGGCACGGCGCTCAAATACGGCGGCGTATGCAATCTGAGAATGGACGACACTAACCCCGCGAAGGAGGATACGGAATTCGTCGACGCCATAAAAGAGGACATACACTGGCTCGGCTTTGACTGGGGAGACAGATTTTTCTACGGCTCCGATTACTTCGATATCCAGTACGAGCTTGCCGAAAAGCTTATTATGGCGGGCGACGCGTACGTATGCGAGCTTTCCGCGGACGAATTCAGAGACTACCGCGGCGATCTGACGACCCCCGCGCGTTCGCCCTACCGCGACAGACCGAGGGAGGAAAGCCTCGATCTCTTCCGCAGGATGAAGGCGGGCGAATTTCCCGAGGGAAAATACACGCTCCGCGCGAAAATAGACCTCGGCAGCGGCAACTTCAATATGCGCGACCCGGTGCTTTACCGTATCCGCTACGTGGAGCATCACAGACAGGGCACGAAATGGTGCATCTTCCCGATGTACGATTACGCGCATCCGATACAGGATATGATAGAGGGCATAACGCACAGCCTCTGCTCGCTTGAATACGAGGATCACAGACCGCTTTACAACTGGGTGCGCGATCACGTCGATCTGCCCGCAAAGCCGAGACAGATAGAATTTGCGCGTCTGAACGTTACGCACACCGTAATGAGCAAGCGTTTTCTCCGTCACCTCGTTGAAACGGGTCTCGTCGACGGCTGGGACGATCCGCGTATGCCCACGCTCTGCGGACTGCGCCGCAGAGGCTTCACCGCGGCGTCCGTCCTCGATTTCATTGAGAGGGTCGGCGTCGCAAAATCCAACAGTCTCGTCGACATAGGTCTTCTCGACTACTGCGTGCGGGAGGAGCTGAACAGAACGGCATCAAGGCGCATAGCCGTGCTCGATCCCGTAAAGGTCGTCGTAGACAATTATGAAGAAGGCAAGGTCGAATATTTCGATCTGCCGAACAACCCGAACGACGAAAACGCGGGCACGCGAAAGGTCCCGTTCTCAAAATATCTATACATAGACCGCGACGACGTTTCCGCAGATCCGCCCCCCAAATTCTTCAGAATGAAGCCGGACGGAGAGGTAAGGCTGATGGGCGCGTATATCGTAAAATGTACCGATATAAAAACGGATGAGAACGGCAGGATAACAGAGGTGCACTGCACGGCTGATCTTGAGACCGGCAACGGTATGCCGGCGGACGGAAGAAAGATCAGGGGAACGATACACTGGCTCTCGGCGGAACACTGCATAAAAGCGGACGCCGCGCTGTTCGAGCGTTTGTTCACGTATGAGAACATGAACGAGATAGACTCGTCCGAATACGAGAAATATCTGAATCCCGACTCCAAAAAGACGGTGAAGGATATACGTCTCGAGCCGTCGATGAAGGACGCGAAGCAGGGCGACAGATTCCAGTTCGTCCGTCTCGGTTACTTCACGCTCGACAAAAAGAACGAAAACACGTACAACAGGATTGTAACGCTTAAAGACGGCTTTAAGCTTCAATAACAAAAACGCAATATTATAAGAAAGGAAATCATTATGAAAAAAGCATTATCCTTATTTGTGATGCTTGCAATGGTATTCTCTCTCTGCATTTTCGTAAATGCGGATGATGAGGAATTGTTCGCCACGGCAGAGGCTCTGCAGTTTGACAGAACGCCCGAGATCGACGGCGTCGTGACCGTTGACGAATGGGGACAGCCCACCGTCGCCCATATCAAGTATCCCGAAAACCCGCAGACGGACGTAAGCAAGGACGATCAGACGGACGTTGAATTCACGATATGGTTCAGATATACGTTCGACGGATTTTACATCGCCGCGCAGACTCCCGACACGAGCCCCTGCAACGACAACGTTGACGGTTCTCAGATCTGGAACGGCGACTGTCTGCAGATGCGTCTTGACCCGTACGGATGCACCGAGGATCAGGGACTTTTCCCCTCCGCGAGCCGTAATGCGAACTATTCCGACGATTATCAGGAATTTGCGTTCGCTTACAGCAAGGAAGACGGTCTCTGCTACGCGTACTGCTGGCACGGTATAATGGAGGGCATGGCTCTTCAGAGCGAGGGCGGCAAATACGGCGCGACAAACGACGGTACGACGACGACCTACGAAGTATTCATACCGTGGGATGAGCTTGTATACGATACTCCCCACGTCGGCACCTCCTACGGCATAGCCGCGGCGCTTCTCACCGCGACGGACGGAGAAAACGACAACAAATGGCAGAACTGGCTTGAATGGGGCTCCGGCGTCATAAACAACCGCGACGACAATATCTGCGGCACGAACCGCCTTGTTATGTCCGGCAGGACAGTATTCGGCGGCGCGGCTCTCACCGACCCGAATCCCGACGGCGAAGTAACTACCAAGGCTCCCGTTCCCGAGGCTGAGGGCGACGCGGTGCTCATAGACGTTACCAAGCTTTCAAGCCCGCACGATATGCACTACACCGCGAACGACGACGGCAGCGTGACGTTCACGTTCGACGACAGCAACGACCCGTACATAACCTGGAACATTTCTTCTCAGGTAAAGGTCAAAGCCGAGGAATATCCGGTCTTTGCGATACTTTTGCAGACGAACGACCCGTATGCGGCAGGCGAGATATTCTACTGCACGACGGAAGGCGTTGCGGATTTCACCGGCGGCTACAGTATGCAGTACGATTATTTCGAGGCTGAGGGCAAGCAGGTAGCGCTTGTCGAGCTCGGCGAAGCAATGGGCTATGAGGGATACGTACTCAAGCTCCGTTTCGACGCGTACGACGGCGGATGCTCCGATCCCGACGAATCGGAATTAACCGTTTACGCCGCGGGCTTCTTCAAGAATTATGAGGACGCTGAGATATTCAAGGCGGAGGGCGTGAAAGCGGATCTCGATCCCGAATACTTAAAAGAGATCGGCGGTTCCGGTGAAGATACCGAGGCGGAAACGCAAACCGACGCGGCGACCGGGTCCGAAGGAAGCGAGACGGTCACGGACGGCGCGACACAGACAGCCGAGCCCGGGAACACGAAGGACAGCGCGACGACAGCCGATACCGGCAAAACGACTGAGCCGCAGAAAGCCAACAACACGTGGATAATCTACGTCGTCATAGGCGTTGCGGTCGTTGCGGTCGCCGCGATCATAATCGTCATAGTCTCCAAAAAGAAGAAATAAAGAACCATTATAAAGGGCTGACGCAAACCGTCAGCCCTTTTATTCAATTATGCCGTTTCAGGGGCGTTTTTTATTCCCCGGGTCCTTCAAACACGGCGATAAGCTGGTTTTTGAGCGCCTGCTCCGTCCATTTGCTCACCTTGCTTGCGGCGTTGCCGCCGGGCGTCTTTTTATAAAGTCCCGCCACAAAATCGTTGCCCGCGGTCTTGAAGGTGCTCTTGTTGTAGTCAGCCGCTTCGAACGGAAGTCCGACCCACGTGCGCGTCTCGCCTATTCTGTACGTCTTTGCATCGTTCCAGACCCACGCGGGCGTCGGCCACAGCCTTTTTGAATTCGCCGCGTCTATTAATTTATAAAATTCTTTGTTCGGTCCGCCCTGTCCGTGGTGTCCCATCTGTACGTATTCGGATTTCAGCTTATCCGGTTCGTACGTTTCAAGCAGTCTTATCCCTTCGTCCTCCGCACAGTCGGCAAGGAAGAGAACGGAATGTTCGCCGTATTCCATGCGCGTTATTATCGAGGTGCTGTTTACGTATTTTGCCTCTTTCCACCACGTAAGCAGCACGTTGAATTTCACGCCGTCAACCTCAATGCATAAGCCCTTATCCACGCTTTCCGCGTTTATGACCGCGCCGTTTATCAAATCGTAGTAGTAGTTTTCCGCGCCGTCGGGCTTATTCCATTTATCCTCCGGAATATCCGCGCCTTTGATGCCGTTGAAGCCGTTTATAGCGTAATAGTTATCCATGCCGTCCTTTAACGTGTTCAGCTTCGGAATATCGTAATCACCCGAGCCCGCTGCGCTGTCCCATTCAACTCCTATATCGGGAAAATCAAAATAGAAGTTGTTTATTTTGTAATTCGATTCCGCAGTGTAATCGCGCAGCATCTTTGCAAGCTCGTAATAATGGTCCCTGTGCTCGTGCGACAAAAACCACGCCTCGACCTCAAAGTATTCGCCTTCCTTAAGACCGAGTATCGCTCTTATCGCGCTCGGCAGATACGGTTTTGCGTCGACTCCGGAGCCGTCTATGCCGCCGTCTATCACGACTATCTTCTTTTCGGGCGTCACTATTACGTAGCTCATCATAAGGCTCGTCGTTTCCGGCACGAGCTGATACAACACAGCCTCCTTTGGCTCGGCGGGCGTCGGAGCCTCCGTCTCCTCCTCTGTCGTCGCCGCTTCCGCGGTCTGCTCCGCCGTAACGGCTTCTGTCGTTTCCTCAGCCGTCGTTCCGGCTTTCGCGGTCTCCGCGTCTGTCGTCCCGGATTTCGTCGTCTCGGACGTGCCGCTTGCGCACGCGCTCAAAAGAAACAGCGATGACAGGACTACCGATACGGCTTTGATTCTGATTTTTTCCGGTTTTCTCATTTTTTCTCTCCCGATTTGTTTATTTTCATTATTCATTATACACGCGCCGCAAAAAAAGTCAAGTGAAAAAAAGATGAATACAAATAAAAACAGTTATTCATCCTCAAATATATAAAATTTTTCTGTTTTATTTAAACAAACTTTTCCAAACCTCTTGACAAAAAGAAAATTCAGAGTATAATATAAATATCAAAATATTTTCATTTTGTGTTTCGTTAAGAAATAATATAAAATAAGGAGGAACAAAACAAAATGAAGAAGATTTTAGCAGTTGTTATAGTTGCTGTTCTGGCTCTTGCGCTCTGCCTCGGTGCTTCTGCAATTCACAACGAAGAAGATACCACAAGCGTATGGTTCAACAATGATGAGTTCAAGTATTCCTGGGACACCATCTACATCAACGGTCAGTCTCACATGGACCTCGGCTGGGGCGCTGACGGCGCTGCTGCCGTTAAGCTTGCCGAGCATCAGCCCTTATCCGGCGCTGATATCGATACCTTCACCATCCGCGGCTGGGCCGGCCTTATAGACGGCACCGTAGCTGAATGGGGCTACAAGGTAAACGAGGGAACACCCGTATTCAACGCTGACTTCACAAAGCCGACCGAGGACGCTGTTATAGGCGCGGGCGGCGACTCCAGATTTGAGATAGTCGTTCCCGTTAACAAGGCTACGGCTCCCACACTCATCACGGCTTGCGCCAAGGATGAAAACGGCACCGTATACGACTTTATCGAGTTCTCGCTGAACGGTCAGTACACAGGCGCTCCCGCATCCGGCGGCGACGATACACCCGCAGCTGCGAAGATCCTTAAGATCGACCTTCAGGCAGAAGCTACCAGCGGCGGTGTTGAGGCTGAAGTAGTTGACGGCAAACTTGTCTGCACAACGGGCGAAACGAATGACCCGTGGGTATCCATCCCCGTTGAAGTAGACACTTCCGTCTATAAGTTCTTCACCGTAACCTACAAGTGCGACAAAGAGATAGGCTCCAACAATACCTATCTGAAGACCACCGGTTACATCGGCGCCGGCGACGGCGGCGACTGGGAACCGCACGGAATGAACGGCACTGCCGACGGCGAGCTCCACTCCGTAACGTACAATATAGCTGAAGGCTTCCCGACGTTTGTTGATCAGACGATCACCGGTGTCCGTCTTACCTGCTGCGCTGAAGCAGGCGGCGTATTCACTGTTGAATCCATCGTATTCTCCGACGTTGAAAATCCCGGCGAACAGCAGGGCGGCGAACAGCCCGGCACCAACCCCGGAACGGCTGACGCTTCCGTTATAGCCATCGCGGCTGTAGCCTGCATCGCTCTTGCCGGCGTTGTAGTTGCAAAGAAAGTAAAATAATTTACTTTAAATAAGAAAAGACCGCCCTTCACCGGGCGGTTTTTTCTCGCCTTTTTTCTCTTTTGTTTTTTAACTCCATCAGTCAGCTTACGTGAACCCCCAACGCTCTCAAGTTCGCGTCGGGGAACCCCTACCGCTGACAGCTCCATCAGTAAGGGAGCCTGAAAAAGCCTCCTCCATTGGGGGAGGTGGCTCGCGCTTCGCGCGAGACGGAAGGAGTTTTATGAAAATACTCTATATGCAAATAGAAAAACCTATTTTCAATGATGTCTTTTCTCTGTTGCCTTTAACCCCCCTCAGTCTGTAATATACAGCCGTATAAAGTAGAGCATAAGATTTTTAATTTTAACCGATTGTTTTATAATAGCGCTTAAAAAGTAAACATACGCGGCGTATAATTATTTTTAAAGGAGAGTAGTGAAAATGAAAAAGCTTCTGTTCGTATACAATCCCCATTCCGGCAAGGCAAGGGTCGGGAAATCGCTGTCCGAGATAGTCTGTACGTTTGCGGAAGCAGGCTTTTGCGTAACGGTACACCCCACGTTTTATCAGAAGGACGGAGAAAATTTTATAAAAGAAAACGCAAATGAGTTTGATACGGTCGTCGTCGCGGGCGGCGACGGAATGCTTCACGAAATGCTTTGCGGGATATTATCGTCCGGGGCGGACATACCCTGCGGTTATATTCCGTGCGGCACGATAAACGATTTTGCGTCGTCGCTCAAGATATCCAAAATACCGGAGGAAGCGGCAAAGACAGCCGTCGCCGGCAATTATATTCAGATAGACGCAGGAATGTGGAACGACAGCCCGTTTTCATACGTCGCCGCGTTCGGTATGTTCACGGACGTCGGTTATTCGACGGATCAGAAAATGAAAAACGCGCTCGGACCGTTTGCGTATTATCTCGACGTGTTAAAGGATATGGATATCAAGAACTTCCACCGGTCGTCCGTTCACGCGATTTTGTCGGTCAACGGCCGTGATTACGAGGACGATTTCATATTTGCGCTCGCGGGAAACACGCGCTCCGTCGCAGGGCTTACGAGCATAGTTCCCGAGGATGCGTCAATGGAGGACGGTTTGCTTGATTATACGTTTATTAAGACGCCGAAAAACATAATGGAGCTTGACAAGATAAGAAACACGCTCCTGCTACGCACGTTCGACCCCGAAGTTATAATATCCGGCAAGGCGCCGTCGCTTCTGGTAAAAGCTGACAAGCCGGTCAAATGGACGCTTGACGGAGAGCTTGGCGGAGTTACCGATACGGCGGATATACGTATAAGACACAAAGCTTTGAAGATAGCGGTGCCGTGATCCGGAAATCAAGAAAATAAAAAAAGCCGTTTTGATATGCGAGGTACTCTTAAGGACAGTTAATGAAAACCGGCTGAGTAAGGAACAAAATCCTTATCTCAGCCGGTATCTTTGTCTCATCATGCTGCAAGCAGGACGTTAGTTCGCCAAACGTCAAAGAAAACAGTTTACAGTTATGATTGCACGCGATGCGTGCAAGTTATGAGTTGAGGCTTCGCCTCAACGTTATGATATGAGTTCCGCAAACGTGCCGTAGGCACTCATAACTTACGAAGTAATCATAACGCGCGTCAGCGCTCATAACGTTCCACGTAAGCGGAACTCATAACTGCCGACTGTCCTTCAGAACAGTCGGCATAACGGCTCTTTTTTTATTCAAATTCATCTATCGACTCGACCTTGCTGTGCTTAATCGGATCCCACTTGACGTTTTTGAACAGCGCCGCGACCGAGAGGGGCACGAACGTTGCAAGAAACGCGGGGAAGGTCAGCGTAAAGATCAGCTTCTCTTTTGCGGTCGCTTTTATGTTCTTCCATTCAAGCGCGGTGACGATAGCGCCGAGAACAAACACGCTTCCGTATATGGTAAGGTTGCCCGTGAGCATATTCGTAATAAACGGGATCATTGTCATACCGTGTATCAGTCTGGAACCGAACTCAAGAGAATCAGCCACAATGCCGGATATTGCAAGCACGAAGCCCGGTATCATCGAGCAAAGCAGATCCCACGCCCAGAAGCCGTGTTTGCTGAATATCTTTTTTACAAGTTTCCAGCCGTAGTGGTGAAGCACCTGGAAATATCCCTTCGCCCAGCGCGTGCGCTGCGTCCAGGACTGTCCGAAGCCCGTAGGCTGCTCGTCGTAGAATATCGCGTCGGCGTTGTATCCTATTCTCTTGCCCGCCAGGACTCTGCTTGCGTAAAACTCCGTGTCCTCGGTGAGCAGAAAGTATTTCCAGCCCTTGTTCTCTTTTATGACGCGGGGATTTATAAGAAATCCCGTTCCGCTGACGGACGCGCACGAGCCGACTATCTGACGCGGATAGTTAAGCAGTCTCATCTCGCGCAGGTACGTTATACCGTAACCCGCGGATATCCAGTTGTCGGCATAGTTCTTCGCCTGGCGGTTGCTCGATACGGCGTCATACTTGTCCGGATCGTAAAACCTGTTCATTTTTTCTATATAGTCAACGGACAGGATGTTGTCGGAGTCGAATATGAAATATCCGTCGTAATCGTCGTATCCGTCGCTTGCCATATTCTGAAACAGCGTGTCAAGGGCGTATCCCTTACCGACCTTTTCCTTGTTGAAGCGCTCATAAACTATCGCGCCCGCCTGCCTTGATACAAGCGCCGTATTGTCGGTACAGTTGTCAGCCATCACGAAAATATCTATGTACTCTTTCGGATAGCTCTGTTTTTTGATGCTGTCAAGAAGTTGTCCTATGACCTCTTCTTCATTTCTTGCGCATGATATTACGGCGTATTTTCTGTATTTGACTTTTTTCTTCAGCGCCTTCTGTTTTACGAACATACTTATGATTATATATACAACCCTGTACGCAAACATAATCGCAAACAGAACGGCTCCGGTGATACGCAGGATCTGTGAAACAATCATTTAAAACCTCTCAAACTTTTTTGTGTCATTCTTCCTTGACTGTCTGTCCGCACGTTACGGAGAACAGACGGAATACAATATACGCGGCTACCGCCACTTGAAGGACGGAGAACACCGTCTCCACCGAAAACGGCATCACCCAGAACGCCGTCAGTATGAACCTCGGTACGCACGCCACCGTTACCGCCGCGACCGTTACGAGCGATATCGCTGTATAAACCTTATAGCTTGCCACACCGAAATGGAAGCGCGCTTCTGCTACGAAGTAAAGCATAACTCCTATAGTGGAAAGCTGCATTATTGACCTTTCGGGACTGTTTATGACCGTGTCCGTTTTGAAATACATATATACGAGATAGAATATGCAGAAGAACACGGGCATAAGCGACAAAAGCTTATAATTCAGTTTTTTCAGTCTCGTCGTAGTTGAGGCGCACCAGAAATAATAAAGCGAAGAAACAAGCCCGAATATAACAGAGAGAAGAAGCATAATGAGTAAAAGCAGATTTTTCCAGTTGCCTCCGCTTGCGAGATACGCGGATAACTTCATCCCGCTGCCGAACACCTCCTTGAAGAGAGACGGCAGAAAATAGTACGAAACGAGTATAGCCGACGATATGAACATAAATCCGCAGAGCGCGGCGGTGAATACCACTCCGTGGTTGGCCTCCGGCATCTGTTTGAATTTCCGTTTTTTCGTCAAAAAGAAAGCGATGCCGAAAAGCAGTATGAGACTTACCCCGAATGCGGCGCGCGTCGCCGTGACGCCCTGAGCGTCCGCCTGATACAGCCCCTCCTCAACGTCATAGTAATTTATAACGAGGATCAGGCGCAGTACGGCAAAGCCTGCGGCGATTATCAGCGCTGCGGCGATAAGTATCAAAAGTTTGCTTTTATCCGAATTCATAAAAGCGAAAATCTCTCCCTCTAAAGCTTATAAATAAGTAATTTTATTATATACCATTTATATTAACAAAAAACCATATACGCGGTTAATAAAAATAAAGCAAGCACTGAACAAATAGGGGAAGATACGGTTTGTTTTTCATAATTTTCCGAGCAGCTCCGTGATCCTTGTAAAATATGCGGGCTCGTCCGCTTCAAACTCCATGAATTCCTTTGTTTTCGGGTGTATGAAGCCGATATAACGCGCGTGAAGGCATTGTCCCTGCAAAAGCTCAGCGTGGCGTTTTTCAAAATCCGTCTTCCCTCCGCCGTACGTCACGTCGCCCAGAAGAGGATGACCTATGCTTGACATGTGGACTCTTATCTGATGCGTCCTGCCCGTGTGAAGCGTGAACGTCATGCGTGAAAAGCCTCTGTACGCCTCCGTAAGCTCGTAATCCGTCAAAGCGGCGCGCCCGTCCGGTACGCACGCCATTTTTTTTCTGTCCTTCGGATTTCTGCCTATCGGCTTGTCCACCGTTCCTCTGTCCTCTCTCGTTCTTCCCGTGATTATACCGTCGTATTTACGCTTAAAGGAGTGTTCCTTTATCTGCGCGGCGAGATCTATATGCGCCTCGTCCGTTTTTGCAACTATCAGAAGACCGCTCGTGTCCTTGTCTATCCTGTGGACGATGCCCGGCCGCTCCACGCCGTTTATCCCGGAAAGTCTGCCCTTCATATGATACAAAAGCGCGGAGACGAGCGTACCCTCGTAATTTCCGGGCGCCGGGTGTACGACCATACCCTTGGGCTTGTTCACGACCGCCAGCATATCGTCCTCGTAAACTATTTCAACGGGTATGTTCTCCGGCTTCGCGTCGGGCTGCTTAAGCTCCGCGCGCTCGTATTCGAGCGTGTCGTTCTCCTTCACGCGGACATTCTTTTTAGCCGGCTTTCCGCAAAGCGTCAAAACGCCGTCCTCTATAAGCTCCGAGGCGGCGTTTCTCGTTATGCCGAACAATGCGGAAGCGGCTACGTCAAGCCGCGCTCCGTCAAGCTCTTGTGTCACTGTTGTTTTCTTCATCTTTTTTCTTTTTCTTGTCGGTGAAAATGCTTCTGTCAATGAATATGTAGTATATGAGAAGCATCGCGCCGCCTATCGTCACAAAGCTGTCCGCGACGTTGAACACGGGAAAGCTCTGCCAGAAGCCGAACTGTATAAAATCAACGACAAAGCCGTTTGCGACTCTGTCTATCATATTCCCGATTCCGCCGGAAAGGATCAACAAAAGCGATATGACAAGCGTCTTTTTCGCCCTCGCCATATATAAAAGCGCGGCGAGTATGACGACTATCGCAACGGAGGAAATAACTATGAATATCCATCTTTGATCCGCAAGCATTCCCCACGCCGCGCCTCTGTTTTCAACGTATACGAAGTTGAAAACGTACGGTATCACTCTTACCGTCTCGCCCTTCGGCAGATATCTCACCGCAAGGACCTTGCTGATCTGATCCGCCGCGACGAGCGCCGCGGTACACAGAAGCCATAACAGATACGGCTTTATATTGTTTTTGCAGCGCTGTCCGATCTTATTCATCTTCGGCATTGAAAAGTTCCTTTTGCTTGTTGTTTTTCTTCTTTTTGGGCATTTCGCGCTTTTTCTGTCTTATATCGTCGTTTTCGGGGATTATCTCCTCTCCCTTTATCTCCTCGCCTATTCCCTGCTCGAGCGGCTCGTCGCCGGAGAGGATCTTTCTGTTTAGCTCCTTTATCGTATCACGCACGGATGCTATACGGTACTTTTTGGATACCGTAACCTCGTTTGAGCGCGTTATCGTAACTCTTCCGTCGTGGACCGCCGCTGTTCTCGGCTCCTCTGATTTCAGATTCTCCACGTCGTTTTTCATACCGTCTATAACGGCGCGTATGTACTCCGCGGTCGCGGGCTCGTTCAGCTCATCCTCGTACTTGCTTTTCGGCGCCAGCTCCTCAAGCTGTTCGATGTTTTTGAGATACTGCTTGTATATTACGCTTCTCATATCGGAAACGGCGAGCCTGAGCTTCTGCAGGACGAGCGCCTCGGACGCCACGCTGTCGCGGAAAGAGCGCAGGACTCTGTCCGTATTGTCCTTTGCGGCGGAATATAAAAGATCGGCCTGCGCCTGAGCGTCGGACACTATTTTATCAGCCGCCTTTTTGGCAAGCTCTATCGTCTTTTTCAGCTCCTCCTCGCCCGCCTGCGCCTCCTCGGATTTTTCAAGATAAGCCTTCATCTTGTATTCAAGCTCGGTGTTCTCGCGCAAAAGCTCCTCGTACTTGTCTGCGAGGTTGGATATATACGCGTCGACCTCGTCCGTGTTGTAGCCGCGGATGGCGCGCGTGAAGTTCTTCTTTTTCAGATCGTTAGGGTTCATATACTCACCGCGGATTTAATAAGAGATAGGAAGAAAAGCCGTTATCGCCGCGACGGCAAAAGAGACCAAAGCCGGCGACAGATCGATCACCCCGCCGCCGAGACCGATCTTCTGAAGCAGTCTGCGAGCGGGATACAAAAACGGCTCAGTTATTATATTAAGCGCTTTTACGGGCGCCGCGTCATCCCGGGACGAGATATATCCCCGGATAACGCGCACCCATACAGCCGCCGTCACCGCCCACAGTAAAATGAATACCGTGTCCGACAACAGGCTTAAGATCAACTCCATTTAAGAGTTTCAGTCCTCTCCGTACAGTCCTTCTTCGTCGGAGCTCTCATGTTCGGCTTTTTCCTCCGCAAGAGCCTCGCCCGATACGTTTATGTTGGCGGGAGTTATGATGTAAGTATTAACGGCGACCTTGCTCAGTCTTCCGTCGATGGCGTATGCAACGCCGGATAAGAAGTCTATTATCCTTCTTGACGTTTCCTTGTTCGTCATCTCGAGATTGAGAACGACGGTACGGCGGTTGAGCAGATGATCCGCGATCTGCGGAACTGTCTCGTAACGCTCGGGCTTTATAACCTTGAGCTCAAGAGCGGCGCCGTCAAGCTTTACGCTCGTGTTTATTTTCGTCTGCTTCGGCTGAGCGGTCTGCTCCGCGGGCTTTGTCGTCTGGGGCTCTATGACCGTCTCCTCCTCGTTTTCGTTCTCGTTCTCATCATCCTCGTAATCATCTTCATCGTTGAAGTGCTTACCGAATTTCAGGCTGTCTAAAAATCCCATCTTTGTTCCCTTCCTTTTATTGTAAAATATTTACTTTCTTTTTCCGAAAACCGCAGATCCGACGCGTATCATCGTGGAGCCGCATCTGACCGCCTCACGGTAACTGTCGGACATCCCCATGGATAATACCGGCTTATATATATTATCCACCTTTTTTGTGCAATTGTCAATAAACAAACGGTAAGTTTTAGTAAAATATTTTAAATAATCCGACTTATTTTGACAGACCGGAGCCATCGTCATCATCCCGATGGGGTTGACGTGGGTAAAGGAGCACATTTTTTCGTACGCCTCCGGGACCTCGTCCGGCAGAAAGCCGGATTTGTTCTCCTCACAGCCGATGTTCACCTCGCACAGAACATTCATCACGATACCGCGCTTGCCCGCCTGTTTGTCTATCTCCTCGCAGAGAGAAATACTTCCGACGGAGTGTATAAGACTTACCTTGTCTATTATATACTTGACCTTGTTTTTCTGCAGAGTGCCGATAAAATGTATTTCGCACGGCAGAGCTTTTATCCTGTCGTACTTTTCAAGCAGCTCCTGCACTCTGTTTTCACCTATATACTTTACGCCGCACTCTTTAACGGCGTATTCTATCCTGTCGCAGTCCACGGTCTTTGTGGCGAGCAGAAGCTCCGCTTTGCCCGCCTCCGACCGTATCCTTTCGATATTGGACTTTATTTCGGGGTAATCCATCAGATCATTCTCCCGCAACGGACATCGGCGCGCTTATCAGCACGGACGGGGACGATATCGCCTCGCCGTAGATGTTGTGATACATATCGCAGCCCGGTTCCTCTATGTTTTTGAGGAGCTCGTAGAAGTTGCCCGATACGGTCACGCCCGTAACGGCTCTGCCCTGCTTTCCGCCCTCGACGAGATAGCCCTTCGCCATAAGCGAGAAGTCGCCCGTTATCGCGTTGGCGCCGGCGTGGAGACCCGATACCTCGGTTATGATTATGCCGTCGCCCATTTTTTCACAAAGTCCGTCGAGCGTCTTTTCGCCGGGGGTCAGCGTAAAGTTCGATACGGATATACCGACGGGCGAGGAGTAACCGCCCTTCGAGGCGTTGCCCGTGGACTGTACGCCCGCCTTGTGCGCGGTCTTCAGGTTGTAAAGCAGGGTTTTGAGAACGCCGTTTTCGACTACAACCGTTCTTCTGCCCGCTACTCCCTCTGCGTCGAAGGCGTGCGAGCCGAAGCCGAAGTCAAGTGTGGCGTCGTCCGTCAGAGTGACGCAGTCCGACGCTATCTTCTCTCCCTCCTTGCCCGCGAGCATCGAAAGACCTCTCTGCGCCGCGTCGGACGAAAAAATGCCGGAGAATGTCTCTATCATATCGCAGAACGCGCTGTTTCTGAATATGACGCGCATGGACGCGCTTTTTACGGATTTTGCGTTAAGAAAATCTATCGCTTCGACAACGCCCTTTCTGACCGCCTTGTCCGCGTCGAGGCACGCTCTGTCAAAGCCGCCGCAGATACCGAAGCCGTCGTTCATCTTATCGCCTTCCTTCGCTATCGGGATGACGTAAGCGCCTATGAAGTTTGATTTGCCGCAAAGGTCGAGACCGTTTGAATTCTTGATTATAACGGTGCTCTTGCCCGACATAACGGTGCTCGATTCGACCTTTATTATCCTTTCGTCAGCTTCTGTCGCTTTTTTCTCAAGAAGCTTTGCGAAGTTTATTTTCTCCTCCGCGGTTATGCCGTCAAGCTCCTCGCCGTACTGTTTGGGCGCGGGGTAGCTCTCCGAACCGGTGAATATAAACTGCTCGTCCGGGTTTTCTATGATCTCCGCGTTGTCGCAGGCGGCTTTTACAAGCTCGGGTATGCCCTCGCAGTCCGTCGCAGTAGTCGACGCGTAGCCCATTTTTCCGTTTTTCTTTATGCGGAAGGAAACGCCCGTGTAGTCGTTTACGCTGTACGTTTTTATCTGTCCGTCAAGCACCTCTACTCTGAAGCTCTCGCCGTTTGTCGCGTAGACCTCATATTCGCCGCCGCAGTTTTCTTTTGCGTAATCCAAGATCTGATCGCAGAAGCTCTTCAATCCACTCATTATATCTCACCTCCGACCGTAATTTCGGAAATCCTTATCATCGGCTGACCCACGTTTGTCTGAATCGAACCGGAAACGGAGCCGCACATGCCCTGGCCGAGAACGAGGTCGTCCGCGACCATATCGATGTTCAGAAGCACCTCGTAGCCCTTGCCGATAAGGGTCGCTCCGCGCACCGGCTCGCAAATTTTGCCGCTGCGTATCATATAGCCCTCCATTACGGCGAAGTTGAACTCGCCGGTCAGGGGGTTGACCGAGCCGCCGCCCATTTTTGCGGCGTAGAGACCGTTTTCCGTCGAGCTTATTATATCGTCGCGCTTGTCAGTTCCCGCGCATATAAAGGTGTTCGACATACGGGAGGTCGGCGCGTACGTGTAATTCTGACGTCTGCCGCTTCCCGTCGATCTCATATTCATCCTGCGCGAGCCAAGCTTATCTATCATATAACCCGTCAGGATACCGTCTTTTATAAGCTGTATACGCTCCGTCTTCTCGCCCTCGTCCGACATGGCGCGCGAACCCCATTCGCTGACCATGGTCGCGTCGTCAACGGCGGAGACCTTTTCGTTCGCAATCTTCTGTCCGAGCTTGCCGCAGAACACGGAGTTGCCCAGGCCCACGGACGTCGCCTCGAGCGCGTGTCCGCACGCCTCGTGGAACACCACGCCGCCGAAAGCGTTGTCCATTACGACGGGCATTTTGCCCGCGGGGCATTTGCCGGCGTGGAGCATCGTGACGGCTATCCTCGCCGCCTCGCGTCCCTGCGCCTTCAGATCGAGCCCCTGTATGAATTCAAAGCCGGCGCTGTTGCCGGGACCGACGAAGCCGCTTTGATTTTCTTTTCCGTCAGACGCTACGGCGTAAACGCCGAGCCTTATATAAGGTCTCTCGTCGCGTCCTATCACGCCCTCGCTGTTGGCGACGTAAACGCGCTTTACGCTTGACGAAAGACTGCCGCTTACCTGCACTATATCCGCGCTGTACTCTCTCGCGGCGAAATACGCCTGTTTGAGCGCATCCGTTTTCGTCTTTTTATCGACCGAGAACGAAGGTATTTCCGCTCTGCAAAGCGGCTCGAACGTGACGTTTTTCAAGACCAGGTCAACGTTCGACCTTTTCGCGGTCTCCGCCGCCGCGGCGGCTTTGTCCGCAAGCTCGAGCAGGGATCTTTCGTCCGTGCCGTTGCCGTAGGCGTAGACCGAGTTCGTACCGCAGAAAATACGCACTCCCGCGCCCTTGTCTCTCGACGTGTTCGCGCTTTCAACACAGTCCGCGATCATGCTTATGCTGTCCTGAGTGTTGTCCTCAACGTACAGCTCCGCGTAATCCGCGCCGGTGCTCATAGCCCGCGCGAGCACCGCCTCAGATACTCTTTTTTCGACCATATAATTCTCCTTTATATTAAGTTCTGTTTAAATATCTTTCCTTACTAGCGCTCGGAGTATTCCGGGGCGGTATCAGGATCGCATTTCGGGCATAATTCCGGCGTGTTCTCTGCCCCGTGATTAATCAACCCCCAGTGCCAGCTATACTTGAATTGGAATTTTTCACCGCATTGTTTGCATTCAGCCCACGCCCATGCATAAACGTTGTGTGTGCTCGGCGCGTCTGGATTTCTTGCGCCGCCCGTCACCTGCTCCAGCTCGCTGTCCTTAATTTCGGACGGCGGATTTACCGTCTTTTCATTTTCGCTCATTGTTTTTCTCCCTTTTCTTTATCCGAAAATTCTGATCTCGTATTCAGTCGTCTCGCCGTCATCCGTGTTCGCCTGTTCCTTAAGCCCCTTGCCGGAGATTATAAGGTTGTCGTACTGGTGGAGCATTTCGGCGTATCCTTCTTCGTCGGGCGCGTACTCGCGCACTATGCAGTATCCGTCGCCCTCCGTCAGAATGTCTATTTTTCTGAACGTGACCTTATTGTTTTTTAAGATATACACACCCGTATTGTTGTCGTCGTCCGTGCGCACGGCGCTTATCGGGACGCGCAGACCCGTCGTCTTCTCCATCGTAACGGAAACGGTCTGCTTTCTCGCGCTGCCTATCTCAGCCGACTGTATATCGGTGCTGAAAACGAGCATCGCGCCCTCTCCGCCGTTTTCCGCGACTATCCTCTCAAGTCTGAATTCCGTTTCGCTTCCGGACGCCATCGGAAAGCCTATCGTATAGGATTCGCCCTCTGACAGCTTGTATGCCGTGTCTCTGTCCGTTTCCGCGCATATATACCACGTCGGCAGATGCGCCACCTTGCCGACGGCGTAGCCTTTGTCCGTCACGGACAGCTCGTCCGCCTCGCTCCGCAAAAGTCCGGATAATTCTTTATAACCGTATTTCAGCGCCTTATCCGAGGTAAAAATGTTCTCGTATCCGTCAACAAAGCCGGAGAAATAACCGGATACGTCCGTCGTCACGTCGTAACCGACGCTTGAGCCGGACGCCAGCATCCTGTCGCGCATCGCTTTGAGATCGGCAATTTCCGTGTTGAAATTGAGACGCGCGTTGACTATTATCTCACGTCTGTTCAATAAGATCAGAAGCTCGTCGGTCTTTTCCGACAAAGTGCTGAAATCGCCCTCCTCGGATTTGAGCCGCACGGTGTAATAAAGCTTGTTTATTTTCGCGTCCGTGTTCTTGGTCGTGTTGTCGCTTATCTTGTTGCTCTCCGTCAGGATCCCGAGCCGCTTCTCTATTCGCGACAGAGTGTAATCCTCCGTGCGCAGCGTCTCGTAAACGCGAGCCACGACCGCGTTTTTGCCGACGCGTTCCCCGTTTGAATAAAGCCGCACGACGCCGCCGCTTCTGTCGCCGTATATCACCTGCTCGTCTCTGAATATCACCGCCGTGAGCGTGAGGTTTTCGGACTGCTCCGCGTACTGCACGGGCTCGACTCTCATATCCTCTTTGAAATACGACACTATGTGATATACGATATACACGATGGCGGCGATCGCAAGGAGCGACGAAAGAACGTATATTATTCCCTTTTTAAGTACTTCCTTATCCGTGTCTTTCAACTCCTTTCAGAAACGATGATACGGCTTTTTCCGCCTCGTCGTATCCTTTGACCTTTACGCCGTCGTAGCGGGAAAACCAGGTTATCTGTCTTTTCGCGTAATTGCGCGTCGCCTGCTTCAGCTTTTCTATACACTCGTCAAGCGTTTTTTCGCCGTTGAAATACGGGAAAAGCTCCTTGTAGCCTATAGCCTGATACGCCGTTGTGCCGGGGCGCAGGTCGCCGTTCTTCAAAAGCTCCGCCGTCTCGCCGACAAGTCCGTTTTTCACCATTTCGTCAACGCGGCGGCCGATCTTATCATACAAAGCTTCCCTTTCGGAAAAACCGGTGAGCAAAAGCAGATAATCGTAATCGGACTCTAAACGCTTCTGTTCCCTGTCAGTCTCCGTCTTCGTCTTTCCCGTTTTACGGTATATTTCAAGCGCGCGGACGACGCGTTTTTTGTTGTTCTCGTGCGTCTTCTCCGCCGCTTCCCTGTCGATTTTATACAGTTCTTCCCATAATTCGTGAGCGTCTTTTTTCATAAGCTCATCACGCAAAGATTCATCCGCGTCGGCGTCAGCCGAATAATGCGTCGGATTAATCAGCGCGTCAATATAAAGCCCCGTGCCGCCGCATATAATCGGAAGCCTGCCGCGCGACAGAACGTCGGATATCGCCGCTCCCGCGTCGGTCACAAATTCCGCGGCGGAATAATTCTCCCACGGTTCCTTAACGTCGATCAGATGATGCGGTACGCGCGCACGCTCCTCAGCCGTCGGCTTCGCCGTGCCTGTATCGAGTCTTTTGTATATCTGCATACTGTCGGCGGAGATCAGCTCTCCGTCAAATTCAAGACAAAGCTTCAGCGCAAGCGCGGATTTGCCGCTCGCCGTCGCCCCGCCTATTATTATGATTTTACTTTTTTTCATCTTGTTTTTTCAGTATGGTCAATGATTTTTCGGCGTATCTGCAAAGCTCTTTATCGGCAGACCCGCAAAGACTTGTAAGATACGGTATATACGTTTCGTCTCCTATCATGTAACCGTATTTTGCAAAGCTGAAATCAAGCTGTCCGGGACACGATTTATATAACGTAAGAAACCTTTGACGGAATTCTTTAACGTGTAATTGGCAAAGAATCCGTACGATAAAATCGTTTTGCCCTGTATAAGAGTCAGAATTTACAAGATCCATATACAAAGGTATATATTTTCTGTTTCGCAGTACGTACAGCACGTTGCTGAGACCGAATTTAAGTTCGGAAGATTTTGCCTGATTGTATCTTTCAACAATATCCGGCGTAAACTCTGAATACTGCTTATGCAATAGATACGGCGTTATAACAAGCTTTTCGCGTTCGGTATCGGCTTCATCATATTTGCGGAGAATCACGGAAACAAATCTTTTGTCAAAATGGTCCGTCAGCCTTTGAAGATCGGCAAAATTGTAACCAAATCCGTTAATCTCGTCAAGAAAATCCTTAATCTTAATCAAATCCGAGCGTTTCCATTTCCCGACGGCGTATCTGTAAACGGGGTTTCCGTAATATTTTCCTATTAAATCAAATACCTCTTCCTTACTGCAAACTATATCGTCCTTTTCAGAAAGCATTATTACCCCCGTTTTTCTTCTCCGTCGCACCGCAGACGATTATGATTTTTGATTTACTCATATCACGTCGGGATAGGCTCAAAATCAGACAGCTTCAAGCCTTCATCGGTTATGTTTTCCATTAACATTTCGCGCGGTATGACGGCAAGCGATATTATCAAAGCTCTTTTCATTAAGGGATCATTCCTTTCGACTTATATCAGGTTGCGTCGGTGTAATGTTCGACTATCTTTAAATTTCCGTCAGCAATTTCAAAAAACACGTTTCCGAAAATGTGAGAGTGGTCGCCGCAGCCGAATTTCTTTGTCGTTTTTTCGGTCACGTTTGCGATACATTCCGCCTGTGCGAACAAGCCTTTATCATTCTTATTCCAATAGATACGCAAAC
>JAEEGL013315197.1_pt1 | contig 43644 bp, 36 predicted proteins | sample 9134231 | NCBI WGS metagenome assembly JAEEGL01 (sample SAMN16246548, study PRJNA631951) | gut metagenome | biome: gut microbiome; feature: rumen; material: fiber-attached | host: Bos | place: Iran: Karaj | collected 2018-10
ATTCTCTTATATCTCGTCAGGATGTCCTGAAGAGTGTTATCAAGGGCATGGCCCATGTGAAGCTGACCCGTGATGTTCGGAGGGGGCATTACGATAGAAAACTTCTTCTTGGATTTGTCTTCTGAAGGCTTGAAATAGCCTTTTTCTGTCCAGTTCTTGTAAAGCTTGGGCTCCTCCTCATTCGGATTGAAGGTCTTGCTTATGCCGTCAATTCTTGCCATCTAAATATATTCCTCTTTTCGATATTGATTACTTCTTTATCATTGAAAGCGCGCCGTAAAGGATGGAATCATCACCCAGCGCAGCCTTCTTGAAAACTACGGTCTCCCTGATGGAAGGCATGCAGTATCTGTCGACTTCAGAAAGGATCTTCTGCAGGAAGACATCGCCTACCGCTTCGATTACACCGCCGCCGTACACGACGATCTCAGGGCTGAAAGTATTGACCAGGTTGCCTGATGCGATAGCCAGATAGTGGCATGCGCGGTTGACTGCTTCGGTAGCAACGGGATCATTGCTGTTAAGAGCAGCCTTAAGGAGCTTGGACTTGAAAACGCCGTCCTGTACTGCTTCTGCCATTGCAGACTTTCTGCCTCTTGCTACCTGCTGTCTGATATAAGCGCTCATGCCTTGCTTGCTGGAAAATGCCTCAAGGCATCCTCTCTGTCCGCAGTTGCACAGAGGTCCCTCTGGATCGAGGATCATGTGACCGTACTCTGCAGCCTTGAACTTGTTGCCTGTGTAAAGCTCACCGTTGAGGATAAGTCCGCCGCCCATGCCGGTTCCTACGAAAAGTCCAACGACATTGTCGTAGCCCTTGGCTGCGCCGAACTTGTATTCGCCCAGAACGCCGACGTTAACATCGTTTCCGATATAGAAAGGAACGCCGAACTCGTCTTCAATGGGCTTCCTGATGTTATAGTTCTTCCAGGGAAGATTGGGTGAGAAAAGAACGATGCCGCTGTCCTGGTTGATAACGCCCGGAGCGCCTGCGGCGATCGCATGGATCTGGCTCTTCTTGATACCTGAACCGTCGAGAAGGTCTTTAACAACGCTGATGATGAGGTCTTCGATGTTCTGTGAAGAATCACCGCCGGACTTGGTCTTCTTCTTCATGCGGTAGACTATTTCACGCTTGGAATTGAAGATCGCGCCGAGAACCTTGGTGCCGCCGATATCGAGACAAAGATTATAAGATTCTGCCATTGTTATTCTCCCCTCTGTAGTAATTGTTCCTTAAGTTATCAGCTTACGCCGAGTGCCGTATTACCCTCACCTGTTCCTGCGGGCTTCTCGCTGGATCCGTTCTTGTATATCAGGATCGGCTGCTTGCCCTCGGTGATGCATTCCTTCTTAATGATGCACTCCCTGATGTCATGCTCGGACGGTACGTCGAACATAACCTGTCTCATCGTCTCTTCGATGATGGCGCGGAGTCCTCTTGCACCGGTATTCTGTTCCACAGCCTTATCAGCGATAGCGCGGATCGCGTCTTCCTCGAACTTGAGATCGACGTCGTCCATCTTGAGGATCTTCTGATACTGCTTGATGATAGCGTTCTTAGGTTCTGTGAGAACTTTTACGAGAGCATCTGAATCAAGCCTGTCGAGAGCTACCGTAACCGGAATACGTCCGATAAATTCAGGGATGAGACCGAACTTCATGAGGTCATCCGGTTTAACTTCGTGATAGTAGATTCCGCTGTTCATGTCACGGCGTGACTGAACGTCCGCACCGAAACCGAACTGCTTCTGCTCTACACGGTTTGCGATGATGTCATCAAGGCCGTCAAACGCGCCGCCGCAGATGAAAAGGATATTCGTCGTATCGATCTTGATGCACTCCTCGTTCGGGTGCTTTCTGCCGCCCTTGGGAGGAACGTTGGCAATGGTGCTCTCAAGTATCTTGAGGAGCGCCTGCTGAACGCCTTCGCCGCTGACGTCACGTGTTATGGATACGTTTTCTGACTTCTTGGTGATCTTGTCGACCTCATCGATATAAACTATGCCGATCTGGGCACGCTCGATATCGTAATCAGCCGCGATAATAAGCTTCAAAAGGATGTTCTCAACGTCTTCACCGACGTAACCTGCCTGTGTAAGGCTGGTGGCATCAGCTACCGCGAAAGGTACGTTGAGGATCCTTGCAAGTGTCTGTGCAAGGAGCGTCTTACCGGAACCGGTAGGTCCGAGCAGGAGAATGTTACTCTTCTGGAGCTCGGTCTCATCGGAAGGAAGATCAGTATAGACTCTCTTGTAGTGGTTATAGACTGCAACAGAGAGCGCAACCTTTGCGTCATCCTGACCTACGACATACTGGTCAAGCATGTCCTTGATCTGATGAGGCGTAACAAGCTTCTTGGGCTTGATGGAGCGCATCTTGCGCTTCTTGTTGACCTTCTCCTCTTCGGCAATGATACCGTATGCCGTTCTGATACAGTCAATGCAGATATAGCAGTTGACGCCCGAGAAGAGTCTCGGAACTTCATATTCGGACTTTCCGCAGAATGAGCAGCTCAAGATCTCCCTTGAATCTCCACCGCCGTAAGTATTTTTAGAATTCGCCATTTAGAACTCCCTTTTTGTGTTTCGGAAAGACTGCCAAAGACAGTCTGACCTATATTTTATTACATAATAAGTAATTTTACCAAAGTTATGCATTACTTATATTTCAAGTGCGTGAAAATGCTGTCACAGACGCTCTGAATCAAGGATTATCGTGAACGGACCGTCGTTTGTGAGACTGACCTGCATGTCAGCTCCGAATTCCCCGCAACCGACCTGTTTTACTGACTCTGAGCACTTTCTGACTATGTAGCCGTAAAGCTCTTCCGCCCTTTTGGGTTCACAGGCATCCGTAAATCCGGGTCTGTGGCCCTTTTTGCAGTCCGCATAGAGCGTGAACTGCGATACCAGCAGCAATCCGCCTCCGACCTGTGACAGATCGAGATTGGTCTTTCCTTCACTGTCGGCAAAAATGCGAAGGCCGATCATCTTGGAGATCAGCTTGTCGGCAATGGCCTCATCATCGCCCTTGCCTATGCCTATCAGCACCATAAGTCCCTGGCCTATGCTGCCCTTAGTCTGTCCGTCGATATCGACTTTGGCTGAAGCAACGCGCTGAATAACGAATCTCACGAATCAGATTCCCCTTCCGTCATTTTCTTTACATAGTCCAGATACTGTCTGACCTTTGCCTCATAACCGATATCGGTAGGCTCATAGTAAGTCTTTCCGAGCGTTTTGTCGGTCATGTACTGCTGTTTTGTAATGTGTCCCGGGAAATCATGCGGATACTTGTATCCGACCGAATATCCGAGATCCTGCATGCCCTTTGCGGGGGCATTTCGAAGATGCATCGGAACAACTCCCGTATCGGTGTTCCCGACATCGGACAAAGCCTTATCAATGGCGAGATAAGCGGCATTTGACTTGGGTGATGTTGCAACCGCGACGCATGCCTCGGCAAGCGGGATCCTTGCCTCAGGCATTCCGACAGCCTTGGCGCAGTCATAAGCGGCAGTAGCTATCAACAGTGCGTTAGGATTAGCCATTCCGACATCCTCAGCCGCGCATATCATTATCCTTCTGGCAAGAAATTCTATGTCCTCTCCTGCCTTGAGAGCCCTTGCGAGATAAAGGATCGCCGCATCGGGATCAGAGCCTCTCATGGACTTGATCATGGCACTTATGTTGTCGTAATGGTATTCGCCGTCCTTATCGAAGATGACAGCCCTGTTCTGCATACATTCCTTCATGACTTCGTCCGTTATCACAACGGCACCGTCAGATGAAGGCGGAGTGGTTACAACAGCGAGCTCAAAAGCATTGAGCGCGGAACGGGCGTCTCCGTTGGACGTCTCGGCTATCTTGAGCAGAACGCTCTCTTCACACCTGATCTCGATGTTGCCGAAACCGCGTTCTTTGTCTTCTATCGCGGTCCTCAAGACCTTCGCGATGTCTTTTGGCTCAAGGGGCTTGAGCTGAAGGACCGTTGAACGCGAAACGAGAGCCTTGTTGACCTCGAAATAGGGATTCTCGGTTGTTGCTCCGATCAGTATGACTGTTCCGTCCTCGACGAACGGAAGCAGCGCATCCTGCTGGAGTTTATTGAATCGGTGGATCTCATCGATGAACAGGACAGTCTTCCTGCCCTCTGAGATTATCGGGTTTCTCGCATCCTCGGTAACCTTCTTGATGTCAGAAACGCCGGCAGTAACGGCATTAAGCCGTTCAAAGCGAGATTCCGTGGTGTTCGCGATAACCCTGGCAAGCGCAGTTTTTCCCACGCCGGGAGGCCCAAAAAGGATAATCGAGGACAGACGGTCTGCCTCGATCATTCTTCTGAGCATTTTGCCCTTGCCTATTATGTGTTCCTGTCCCGCATACTCATCGAGTGTACGGGGAGACATCCTGAAAGCGAGGGGCTCTGTTTTCCCTTTGCTTAAGTCAGCCAAAACTTAATTCCCTTACTTGATGTCAGGATAGATGGGATACTTATCTGTAAGAGTCTTGACTCTTGCGATAACGTCTGCCTTCTTGTTCTCGTAATCGAAGATGCAGTCAGCGATGCAGTCAGCAACAACCTTGCAGTCCTCTTCCTTGAAGCCTCTTGCAGTAACGGCAGGTGTACCGATACGGACGCCGGATGTAACCATAGGCTTCTCGGGATCGAAAGGAATGGTGTTCTTGTTTGCTGTGATGTTGCAGTCATCGAGTCTCTCCTGGAGCTCCTTACCTGTAACGCCTGTGCCTCTGAGGTCGATCAGCATGAGGTGGTTGTCTGTACCGCCGGATACGAGGTTAACGCCTCTGGAGAGGAGCTGCTCGCTCATGACCTTTGCATTGCTGATGATCTGAGCTGCATACTGTCTGAACTCAGGTGAAAGAGCTTCCTTGAATGCAACAGCCTTGGCAGCGATGATGTGCATCAGAGGGCCGCCCTGCTGTCCGGGGAATACTGCGGAATTGATCTTCTTTGCATATTCCTCTTTGCACATGATGATACCGCCACGGGGTCCTCTCAGAGTCTTGTGTGTGGTGGTTGTAACGAAATCAGCGTACGGAACCGGATTCGGGTGAAGTCCTGCTGCAACAAGGCCTGCGATATGAGCCATGTCTACGAAGAGGTATGCGCCAACTTCGTCAGCGATCTCTCTGAACTTCTTGAAATCGATGATCCTCGGATATGCGGAAGCACCTGCAACAATAACCTTAGGCTTTACTTCGAGAGCCTTCTGGCGGATCGTCTCATAGTTGAGTGTCTGAGTCTCGGGATCGACCTGATAGAACTCTGACTCATATGTTCTTCCTGAAACATTGAGCTTCATGCCGTGTGTAAGGTGTCCGCCGTGTGAAAGGTCGAGACCTAAGATCTTATCGCCCGGTTCGAGGATAGCAAAATAAACGGCTGTGTTAGCCTGAGCGCCTGAATGGGGCTGGACGTTTACATGCTCTGCTCCGAAAAGCTGCTTTGCCCTGTCGATAGCGAGCTGCTCAACGATGTCGACATACTCGCATCCGCCGTAATAACGCTTTCCCGGATAACCCTCAGCATACTTGTTGGTAAGCGGTGAACCTGCTGCCTCAAGAACTGCCTCGGATACTGTATTCTCGGAAGCGATCAGCTCGATCTTGTCGCGCTGGCGGCCGATCTCTTGCATAATTGCGGAGTAAACTTCAGGATCCTCAAACTTGATGTGATCGTACATATAAACATCCTCCTTGGGATTTTAAAAATCTAACGAGGGTATTTTATATTAATTTATATAATTAGTAAACTTGAATATTGATATGTGTCCTGAAAAATCTAAAGGCTGCACGGTTCTGACAGTAACCGTACAGCCTTCTAATATTTCTGGCTTTAAGAAATAGGCTTAGACAAATGCTTTTCAAGGACGGGTTTTCCGTTTCCTCTTAAGCAATTTGTCAAATTATATTATTAAAGCTCGAAAAACAAAACAGCGTTTCGCAAATTTCGACAGATTATCAAATACTATATATCTCATCAGCCCCCGGAGGTGACAATTTGACATAAGATCCGTCGTTTTCGATGTAAAAAACGCCCTCGGATATGTCCGTGAATCTTCCGATGACAGTCGCCGATACCCCTTGTTTATCAAGGGTTTCGATAACTCTGTCCGGTTCCGGAGTGGCTATCATGAGCGAACCAGATGAGATGAGTCTGAACGGATCGAGACCCAAAGCGGAACATATATCAGATGTTGCTATCGTAAAAGGCACCTTTCTCTTGTCCAAAACGACACCGGTCTTGGAGAAATCGGCCATCTCAAACGCAGCTCCGAATACACCTCCCTCGGTTACGTCGTGCATGAGATTTACCGCGCTCAAAGCAAAACCATCCTCTCTGTATTTTACAGATCTTGCTATCAGCGATCCGCAGGCCGCGCCTTCCCTGACAACTGAAATGAGTTTTTTATAAGACAGTGCTTCTTCGATGCAGGCATCGCTCACCTTGCCGGCGAGCTTATCCCTGTGTTCATTTGCCGCTATGAAGCTGCCTTCGATGCCTGCAGTCTTCGTCATTATCAGGCTGTCACCCGGCATTGCCTTGCCGAGAGGAACGCATCCGCCCTTCCTGACAAGTCCGAAAGCCGTTGAAACGACGATCATCTTATTGACGGCGTCTGAAACCTCGGTATGCCCTCCGACGATATCAACGCCTAAAGCCTGTGCTTCGCGGCTCGCCTGATCGACAGTATTCCTTAAGTCTTCTTCGGTAACCGAAGGCGGAGCGATTATAACTATGAGTATTCCTGCGGGCTTTACTCCGCAGGCTGCAATATCATTACAGGATACGTGGATCGCAAGTGTTCCTGACTCAGCACCGCCTGCTGTTATGGGGTCAGACGAAGTTACCATAAGGTCCTCTCCTGTCCTGATCCATGCGCAGTCAGCTCCTATTCCCGCTCCTGAAAGCGTGTTTGCGGAAAGCGCCGGAAGTCTGCTCAACACCAGCGACTGTAGCTGTTCGTCTGTCAGTTTGCCTATCTTCATATCAGAACGGATTGATCTCTATGTCTTCTGTTCCCGCAACACCGGCCTCAACCATCTCGTCGATGTCGATGTTCTTTTCAGCCTCGATTATATCTTCGGGATGAGGATGTGTCTTGGGGTGCTTTGCAACGAAGACCGTGCAGCAGTCCTCATAAGGAAGGATGGATGTCTCAAAAGCACCGATCCTCCTTGAGATATCGCATGTAGCCTGCTTATCAAGACCTATCAAGGGTCTTAAGATAGGCATCTTAACCACTTCGTTCGTGGCAGCTATGGCTTCCATGGTCTGGGATGCGACCTGACCCAAGCTCTCGCCGGTGATGAGGCACTTGCAGTCGTTCTTCTCAGCGAGGCGCTCAGCTATCTTGAGCATTACGCGGCGCATCGTGACAGTAAGCATGTCCTGAGGTGAATTCTTGTAAAGATCGAGCTGGATCTGCGTGAAGTTTACGACATGAAGCGTCATGCGTCCGGAGTATCCGGATACGATCTTTGCAAGATCAATAACCTTCTGCTTGGCAAGGTCGCTCGTATAAGGATACGAATGGAAATATACGGCATCAAGCGGCATTCCGCGCGAAGCCATCATGAAGCCTGCGACAGGGCTGTCGATACCGCCTGACAAAAGGAGCATACCCTTTGCGCATGAGCCGACGGGAAGGCCTCTGTGGGCCATCATCTTGCCGGAATAGATGTAGTTGTTTTCACGGATCTCTACGTTAAGGATGAAATCGGGGTTCTTTACCTTAACCTTAAGCTGCGGGAACGTATCGAGGATATAGCCACCGAGTTCATCGCAGATCTCGGGTGAAGTCAGCGGGAAAGTCTTGTTTCCGCGCTTGCTCTCGACTTTGAAAGTTACATAGTCGGGATTCTGTGCAAGGAGCTCTTTTATGCATTCAACAGAGTTTTCCTTGATCGATTCAAAGTCACCCTCGAACTTTCTTGCAAGGCTTACGGAAACAATGCCGAAAACCTGGCAGACGGCCTTCATGATATCCTGTGCAGCTTCCATGCTCTGGAAGTTCGGATTGTCCTCTTCCTTGGGTTCGATCCAGATCCTGCTCTGGCTCTGATATATCTTCAGATGACCGAATTTCTTAAGCCTGTACTTGAGATTGCTCTTGAGCTGTATCTCAAATGAACCTCTGTTAAGCCCTTTGAGGGTAATCTCACCCATTCTCGCCAAAAGGACGTTTCCCATTACTCTTTCCTCACTTCACCAGAAATTGATCGTATATCTCATCAACGCGTTTAACGAATTCCACCGCTTCTTCCATCGTATTATAACGCGAGAACGAAAGCCTTACGGCATTTGCAGCCACTTTTCTGTCAACGCCTGACTCGAGCAGCACGTATGACACCTTCTTCGCCTTGGAAGAACATGCGGAAACAGTTGATACGTATATATCGTAGATCTCGAGGCAATGAAGCATCGTCTCGGATTCAAAACCTTTGAAAGAAACGTTGAGCACATAAGGAAGCGCATCATCGGGAGAAAGGATCATTGCATCCCTTGCAGAGAGTTCCTTACGCAGATATGCATTTATCTCAGATGCCTTTGCACGCGCTTCGTCAATGCCTTCAGAAACCTCTTTCAGCGCTGCGAGGAAAGCTCCTGCGAGCACCGGGCTCTGCGTTCCTGAGCGCATTCCGTCCTGCTGTCCTCCTCCGATGATCAGAGGATCGATCCTTACGCCGTTCTTAACATACAGAACACCGTTGCCCTTTACTGAATGGATCTTATGTCCTGAGAACGAACACATATCAGCGCCCAATGCGGCAAGCTTGATGGGCATCTTTCCGAGTGCCTGAACGCAGTCGAGATATATGGCCGTTGAAGGCGATAAAGTCTTTATCGTCTTTGCAATGGTTTCAAAAGGCAGGATGGAACCCGTCTCGTTATTGACCAGCGTAAAGCATGCGAGAGCGACCCCGCCCTTCTTTAATTCTTCCTCAAGGCTTTCGTTCACGGGTTTTCCGTCCGAACCGACCTTTACGTATCTGATCTCGTAACCGAGCTTCGAAAGATATTCAAGGCATTCCAACGTGGCTTTGTGTTCAGTCCTCGTTGAGATAACGGCGTTCCCTGCCCTCTTGTTGCGGCTCATGTAGCCCTTGATCGCGGTATTCGCGCTCTCAGTAGCGCATGAAGTAAAGAATATCTCTTCGCTCTTAGCACCTAAGAGTGAAGCTGTCTCTCTCCTAATGCCTTCATAGACTTCTGCGGCTTTCGTTCCAAGCTTATGAAGCGATCCCGGATTAGCAGATACCGCATCATTAGTAAGTTCAAGGATCTTCGCCCTTACAGCTTCGGAAACAAAGGTTGTAGCGCTGTTATCGAAATAAATCATGACATGCCTCTCTCAAAATGACGTAAGTATTATATATTAGCAAGGCATTATAGCAACTGATTATTTAGTCGGCAGTCTGATAAATAATAAGCCTCAAACAAAGGCACTCTTGGCGAAATAACAAAGTTTACGGCCTGATTGCCGCATTCAGGTTCCTGATCTTCTTGAGTTCAGCCTTGTTTGCATACATAAGCTGGTCTGAGATCCTGATGGCCTCCGTTATCTTCTGTCCTCCTGAGACCATGCAATATCCGAATGCGAGCACATATTCGGTCTTGCCGGTTTCCGCTCTCATGGTTTCTATCGCTTTTTTGATCTGTCCTTCATCAACGCCCACATAGAAGATCATGAACTCATCACCGCCTACCCTGTATACTGTGCCATTGCGGCCGCAGTTCTCCTTCATTATCTTCGCAACGGCTTTAAGCGCCTCGTCCCCTGCACTGTGGCCAAACGTATCGTTGAGATACTTGAGATCGTTCATGTCGATGGAAACGACACCGCTGATGTAACGGGAGTTCTCTTCAATATCCTGATAGTAACACTGGCGGTTATAAAGACCGGTCAGAGAATCGATCTTGGCCATGTGTATGTATATGTACGTGAAATAAAGCAGTATTCCCGACGTGAATATGGCGCTGTAATCCTTATTTGTCTGAAGGAGCATAAACAGCAGTGCGCCGATAAGCGGTCCCAGCGTGATATACGCTGCGATCATGCGGTTTACTCTGGACGCGTTTTTGAGATATATGAAGTTATGGATCAGGAACACGAACACATAGAATGCAAAAAGAAAATACGGAAGGTGGCTTAACGGGCCTCCGGCATAGTTATTTGATTCGTGGAAATAAAATACGATATGAGTCCAATGTGATGTAAAGAACAGCGGCACACAGATCATCTCAGGGATCATGAGGATGCCGAAAAACTTCTTTGATATTCCTGTCGTTGTAAGCAGCATCATCACGATTATGATCACCGGATATATAGAATACAAAGCCGCGGTCAGGAGCGGACGCATAATACTAAGTTTCGGGAAAGTCTGTGTATACTTCTCTGCAACGAACAAAATGAGCTCGACAAACAAAAGACCTACGGCTATCAGTGTCCTCCTCTTCATCTCAAACGAGATGTGAGCACCGACAAACAAAAGGATAACAAGCCCTCCGAGCTCATAAATCATAACGAAATTGTCTGTCAGGAACTCAATGGACGTCATTATGCTCACCTTAATGCCGAATCAGGGCCTTTGTATCTGGGTTTTCCCGCGGTTCCTTTTCCGTACTCGATAGCGTCTTTCGGACACTGATTGATGCAGGCCATGCAGTGAGTGCACTTCTTCCCCCACACCGGCTTATTGTCTCTCATCGTTATGTTCGACAGCGGGCAGACCTTAACGCACTTGCCGCAGGCTATGCACTTGTCCGTCGCCTTGAACTTCTTCGTCTTCATGAAGTCCTTATAGTATACATCCCTTACCCACTTGGTTACAGAGTACTCAACAGATCCGATCCTTTTGTTTTCAAGAACTTCACACTTCGTTATCGAGCCTGCGATCTTTTCGATCTCGATCTCGGCTTTCTCTATGATGTCAATGTTTTCCTCGACCTGCTTTGTCGTAAAGAGCGCTATATAATTCTGAGGCATTACGATCTGGGCGGCGCCCATGAATTCCATACCTTTCTTTTCGCATAACTCAGAAGCCACCTTGGGCGTAATTCCCATCGAAGCGGCACAGGTAACGATAAAGTATGCTTTTACTCCCGAAGGAAATCCCGCCCACTCAACAAAGTCCGTCATAGCTCTCGCGGGAGCTGACATATACGAAGGGCACACAAAAACATACACCTCTGATGCAGTAAAGTCAGGGCGTTCCATTGTCCTTGTATATTCAGTAATGTCAACGGCTTTCTGTCCGATCGCAGCCGCTATGTTTTTTGCTACGAATCTGCTGTTTCCGGTTCCCGAAAAATAAAAGACCATGTCAGCCCTCCTTAAGGGGCATTATAACGTTTTCCATAAATATCCGTGCCCCGTCCTCTTTAAGCAGCATGTTTAATGTCTTGCTCGAAGGGTTGCCGTCCGTAATCATGCGCTCTCTGAACGCCTTGAGCCTGTCTTTGTATTCAGGCATGAATTTCGTATTCCTTACAGAGCCCAAATATGCGCTGACAGAATCAGACGCCATCTTCACAAGCTCATCTTCCTCACCAGTCTTGATAAGCGAATAAGGCATCCTCTCTTTTATGTACCAATTATCTTTCTCCTCATAATCGGGAAGATCACGGTAATCGTCATAGACATCCTTTAGAGCATCGTCAGTCAGCTCTTCCATATTGCATCCGTAGTACTCAACGAACACGCAGCGTTTCTTTTTCATGCTCATCGCATCAAGGAGAAGATACGGAAGATCAACACATTCAGACGGCATGAATGACATCGTGATAAGCTCCATGCCCATCTTCGTCGTGGTATGCATCATCATCACATGCCCGAATCCGGGAACGCTATACTGATCCACGCGAAAACGCATCAGAGGCAGAAGTTTAGGATACTTCATGTTTGTATAGCGGTCCTCAGGAAGATGGACCGCGTTGCTCTTCGTTAATATATCCGCTGCTATCTTTTTGATTTCACCGATCATTTCGTAAAGCTCTTTTTGATGTACTCGCTAAAGCTCATTTCACCTGCTATGGTGTCTCCCACCATATCGTGCGTGAGAGTCCATTTAGAGAACTTTATGATCGCATCCTTGCCGTTCTTCTTGCACTTATTGACCCATGCAAGGATATTGAATATCGCAGGCGAAGCACGCTTGATGACAGGCTCCTTGCCTGCGGCCTCGAAGCACATCTTCGCGATCTCTTCGTATGAATACTTCTCTTTTCCTCCGACCGAATAAGTCACATTCTCGTCGGTCATGTGATCAACGATGAAACTTGCAAAGTCCTCAGTCGAAACGATATTCGCATATACGGGCTCCTTGCCGAGAAGAGTTACCTTGCCCTTTTCGATCATGGGCTTGAAGACTTTTATGATGTCGTAGAAATACCCCGTAGGACGGTGTATGACATACGTCAGACCGCTCTTCTTAAGCTCCTGCTCGAAGAGATATTTTGCATTGACCATCGGAACATCAGGAGCAGTATCCGCCTTAACGACAGAGATATACACAAAGTACTTGATCCCCGACTTCTTAGCTTCTGCAAGAAGATTGAGATTGCCCTGATAATCGATATCGTAATTGCTTACTGTTGCAGAGCCCTTTGTGAGACCAACAGTCGTGATGAGGATATCCGCTCCGTCGCATACGCCTTCCAGAGTCTTCGGATCTGTAACATCGATCTTGATGAACTTAAACCCTGAAGAAATGCCAATATCCCTCTGCATCATATCGAGCGCGACGACTTCATGGCCGACCGAAACCAAACACCTGAAGATATCCGCACCAAGATTGCCGTAAGCACCGGCTAACACGACTTTCATACTTCTGCCCTCCACCGCTTTTATCTTTTACTTCATTGTGATCAGTTCATATTCACGCGTGCCGATGCCGATCTTTTCGGCATGCTCTAAAGTCTCTGCCCATGAAACGTTGGGATTGCTGTTATGCCAGTGATCTCCGTGATCGTGGAAATCGGGATGTGCAATATTGTCACCTAACTGGCTGTTTCTGATGGGCTCTGCCTGGGAACAAAGGTCAACACAAGCCTGATCGAGCGCGACAGGATCGAACGATGCGAGCATTCCGATATCGGGAAGTATCGGTGCATCATTCTCACCGTGACAGTCGCAGTTCGGTGATACATCCGTGATCAGCGTTATATGGAAATTCGGTCTGTCATGAATGACTGCAGCAGTATACTCAGCCATCTTGCAGCCGAGGAGCGAAGCGGCATTCCAGTTATCGTTCTCTATCGCATCAAAAGCGCAGGCACCTATGCATCGGCCGCAGCCCTTGCATTTATCGGGATCGATCCACGCCTTTCCTTCTTCGTAGTAGATGGCATCCGAGCCGCATTCCTTCGAGCATCTTCTGCATCCTCTGCATCTGTCGTAGATAACATGCGGATGTCCGCTCTGATGCTGCTGCATCTTTCCCGCGCGGCTCCCGCATCCCATTCCGATATTCTTGATACAGCCGCCGAAGCCAGCCTGCTCATGGCCTTTGAAATGAGTGAGCGAAATAAAGATATCCGCGTCCATAACGGCACGGCCTATGTAAGCCTCTTTGCAGTATTCACCGTTAGGTACGGGAACAAGGATGTCATCGGTTCCCCTTAAGCCGTCTGCGATTATTATCTGGCAGCCCGTGGTAACAGTATTGAATCCGTTGATATTAGCGCAGTCCATATGCTCTAATGCATGTTTCCTGCTTCCGGGATATAAAGTATTGCAGTCCGTCAGGAAAGGCAGTCCGCCGTTCTCCTTTATGACATCAGCAACAGCCTTTGCATAATTGGGTCTTAAGTATGCGAGATTTCCAAGCTCGCCGAAATGCATCTTGATGGCTACGAACTTGTTGTCGAAATCGATATCACCGATACCGGCCATCTTAATGAGCTTTTGAAGTTTATCTGTGAGGGAAACTCCCAAACGCGTTCTGAAATCGGTGAAATAGACCTTTGACTTCTCCATGCTTCATTCCCTCCTGCAAATAGATGCGGGTGACCGGAGTGACCCTGTTTCTTAATTATATCATTTGCCCCTGTTCATTTTCGCTATTGAAGCCAGAGTCGGGATATTCATCGGACATACTTTTTCGCATGCCAGGGATTTGGAACAGCCTTTTGCGAAATGCTCGTTGTAATCCTTCTTTATCTGCTCCCCGCCGTCTTTGCTGCGTGATCTTACGAATAAGCTGTCGTTGGCGAAAAGCGGGCCGTAGAAGTTATCGCCTTTCACGTAGTTAGGACACGCTTCAAGACAAAGCCCGCACTTAAGGCATCTGCCTATCTGATATTCGAGTTCGTGATCCTTCTCATTTTCCTTATGGTATTCACCTATGTACGCGTTGATCTTCCTGAGGTTATCCTGGATGATACCGCGGTCAACGACAAGGTCGCTGATGACCGGGAATTTTCTGAGCGGTTCCACAGTTATCACGTCACCCTTGAGGTCTTTTACGAAAGTATCGCACGCAAGAGCGGGAACGCCGTTAATTACCATTGCGCATGCACCGCACATACCCTGAATGCATGAACATTCCCAGGATATCCTGTCGGTAGGATTTCCATCGGAATCAACGATGTCATCCCTGTAGTTGATACTGTCCAGAACAGCCGCTATAGAGGCATTTCGGTCACCGTCATAATCAAACGTCTGCCAGTAAGGTTTTGCTCCCGGATATTGCTGTCTTAATATCTTAACCTTCATAATCGTCCTCACCGGTAAGCCTTGTCTTAATCGCACCGCCGTCATAACTGACAACGGTTGCCGCCTTATAATCATCAGACTGCTCTTTGAAGTCACTTCTGATATGAGCTCCCCTGCTCTCGCACCTGCTTTCTGCAGAAACAAGTACTGCCTTTGCAAGCGTAAGTATGCCTTCAAGACTGTAATTGAAATACTCTAGTTCAGACCTGTCGTAATTTATCTTATCCGCAATGCTCAGATAGTAATCGACAGATGAAATGCCGTTCTCAAGTCCGCCCTTTTCCCTGACGATACCAAGTGAAGAATTGACAGTATCAGCAAGAAGCCCCCTCAGGTACATGACCGGGAATCTGCTTTCAGACTTTCTCTTAAGTTCGAGCTTTTCATTTTCTTCTTTGACCTCACTGCTAAAGTCAGGTGAATCATTCTTTCTTCCGCAAAGGTCGAGTGCCGCAGTCTTTCCGCTGTATATTGCAGCGAGAAGAGAATTGCCTCCGAGCCTGTTGGCGCCGTGATACATCGAAGCACATTCGCCTATTGCATACAGGTTCTTTATATTCGTTCTGTGATGAAGATCAACTGCAATGCCGCCCATGAAGAAATGGACTGAAGGCACAACGGGAACCGGTGTCTTTGTTATGTCTATACCTTTGTATTTCAGGCACAGCTCATATATCTCCGGAATGCGTTTTTGGATCTTCTCCTTACCGAGGAAAGACACATCTAGATAAACCTGTCTGCCAGTCTCATGAATGCACTTGGAAACAATGTCTCTAGGCATCAGATTACCTTTGGAACCAAACAGGTCTTCCATGAAATAGACTCTCTTTCCGTCTTCTTCATAGAAGAGCCTTCCGCCCTCGCCTCTGGCTGCCTCCGATACGAGCATCTTCTTCTGATCCGTCACGACCGTGGTCGGATGATACTGAATAAACTCAAGGTTCTTGAGCTCAGCTCCCTGCATGAACAGTTTTCCTGCAACATATCCGTCGCACTGCGTCGAACCCGTCGTCTTTCCGAAAAGGGCATTCTGTCCTCCCGTCGCAATAACAACGGCATCCGCTGTGACTGCCTCTACAGACCTTGTTGCCTCACTGTAGAGCATCGCGCCATAACAGATCCCGTCCCTGATAAGGCCCGAATAAAAGTCTGTCCAGAACCTTCTTTTGATGAGCCCCATGCCCTCTAATCTTCTGGCCTCCATGACGAGTGCCGTGACTATCTGCTTGCCGGTTGCAGTTCCGGAGTAATGCGTCCTCGGGAAGCTCTGGCCTCCGAACGCGCGGGTTGCGATCTTTCCGTCCTTATCCCTGCTGAATACCGTACCAAGGCTCTCAAGCCAATTAACGATATCAGGAGCCGCTGTGCAAAGCCCTGTTACTGCCTTTTCGCCGGCGATATAACATCCGCCCTTCAGGGTATCTTCTATATGCTGCTTTATGCTGTCTTCACTGTCAGGACTCATAACGGCATTGATGCCGCCTGCTGCAAGGACCGACTGCGACCTTTCAGAAGGAAACGGCGAAACAAGAATTACATGCTCACCCCTTGATGCACATTCGATCGCACAGGTAAGTCCTGAGATGCCGCTGCCTATAATGAGGACTTTGCTCATGCCGCACCTCCGGTTCCCGCTTTTAGGAACATCGCGATCTGAGTGTTCGTAACAACAAATGCCGCTGCTGCAAACAATATCACGCACAAGATCCAGACAGCAGCATCAAGTTTTTTGCGTCCCTTTGAAGATCCTATAAGACCTAATGTGATAAACGCGTTGCTGACTGAAACACCTGTATGCAAAAGTGCAGCCGCATAAAACAGCAGCTGCAAACCCAATACTGCAAAGAACAGTACGCGGTTTGTCTGCGAAGTGTTCTTGAGAGCCGTAAAAGTGTTCAGATGAAGGACAAGCAGCACTGCCATAACAGCCGCGCTGATACGCTGAATGACCGTCCTGACATTAAGCGCAGGATATTTAAGGCCGTTTCCCTTGTCATGCAAAACAAAAACGCCATAACAGCTCAGCAGTATGTGAAGACATCCTGAAACAAGTACAGCATAAGCGATCACTTTAGTCAGGACAGGATTGTAATAGAAAGTCAGATAAGCATAGATCTCATACGAGATATGGACAATTAAAAGAGCGATTATCGCAAGACTCAATATGGCGTTGATCTTCTTAACCATCAATGCTCCTCTTGTTGCTTATTGCCCTGAAAAGGCAGGCTGATGCAAATGCCGACAGAGTGATCCCTGCAAATATCATTATACCAACGGGCCAGCCCCAGTTTAAGAAAGCATAAAAATCATTGGTGTCAGGCCACTTTCCGCCTATGCCGTTAATGAGGATGTTCAGCATATAGCAGCAACCGTAGATGAAAGTGGGTAAAGCAGCGATAACCGTATATTTAAACGGGATGCGTTTCCTTCTGACAGCAATGAATTCGGTCATGGCCGCAAGAGGAAGCAGCAGATGAAAGAACAGATTTCCTCTTTTGTAGAACTGCGGAAAACCGTAAAGCGGGCCGAACATAAACGCAACGACCGCAAACGTAATGGCAACTCCGCATACCGCGCCGAGCTTCAGGGAAACCATCTTTTCTGTTCCCCTGTCAAGCAGAAGACATACAAGATACACTGCGGAGACAACACCGCAGAAAACATTGGTCAGTACTGTATAAAATTTGAAATTCTCTATGCCGGATGCCTGCAGTGCACCCTCTTCAGGCTTGCCTGTAAGCATTAAAATCACACCTGTCACCGTAAGGATCACGATAACGGCATTAATGATGATCTCGGCTTTCGAATGAGTCTTTTTATTCATTACCACGGCCCGAAAGAGATTTGTCCTATATCAACAATCTAATTATATCAGACAGGAGTGTCCTATCCTTTTATCCCCTTAAGAAAACCTGCAACTGCATCTTCCTCGTTACTGCCGATGACCGCAGTTGCCACGGCTTTGAGTTCATCTATCGCATTTGAAACTGCATATGCTTCGTCAGCAGCCTTAAACATCGGAAGGTCATTTACGGAATCACCGAATACGACCACCTTATCAAAGCCGTACTGTTCTTTAAGTTTTAAGATCGACTTCGCTTTCGTGCAGTTCTGCGGACAGATCTCAAGCCAGTATTCATCCCTGTAGATGTCTCTCTGGAAGATGCATTCCCAGCCGGGATAATCTTTGACTCTATCGTATATGGGATCAAGATCCTCTTTGGAACTTATCAGAGTCACATAACCGGGAACACCGCAGAACATCGATTCAAGGTCAGGAACCTCGGTCTTGGCTCGGTCGTTCTTATAGTAATCAAGATAACCCTGAAAACATGGTGTGTGCTCTGTCGGAACATATGCCTTGATCATCTCATCTCCGAAAAAGCATGAGACAAAACCGCACCTCGGGAGTTCAGGGATCAGTTCTTTCAGGAGCTTAACCTCCTGCGCCGTAAAGACAGCCTTTTCCAAATACTTCCCTGTCGTATTGTCGGCGAGCACCGCGCCGTTTCTGGTGATGACGGGTAGCTTCAGCTTCAGTTCTCCCGTTATCGTTCGCGCGCTGTTAATGGACCTCGCGGTCGCATAGGTAAACGCGAAGCCATTTTCGACCAGTTCATTTATCGTCCTGACTGAAAACTCCGAGATCGAAAGATCGTTACGCATGAGTGTTCCGTCAAGATCAGTTACATATAAAGTCTTACCATTCATAGATACTGCGTATTATAACAATAAAAGGGCCCGGCAATTACCGGGCCCTCATTAAATTCTCAGTTTAAGAATTACTTCTTAACCTTAACGCCTCTCTTAGCGCAGTTTCTGTATGTGAAATACTTCTTGTACTTCTTAACCTTGGACTTCTTTACCTTAACCTTCTTTACAGAAGAGAGGTACATGGAGTTCTTAACGCCCTTCTTTGTGAGCTTTGTTGTCTTCTTGATGTAGATCGTCTTAAGCTTGCTGCAGCAAAGGAAGCATGCCTTGCCGATCTTCTTAAGCTTCTTGGAAGTGATTGCGAAATAGCTGAGCTTCCAGCAGTGCTCAAAAGCCTGTGTTCCGATAGTAACAAGACCAGCTCCGCCTGAGAACTTTGTCATGTTGTAGTTTCCACGGAAACCGAAGTGGCCGATAGTTGTAACGCTTGCAGGCAGATAAACTGTTCTGAGATCGCAGTTAGCGAAAGCGCCGTAAGCAATTGTCTTCAGTGTGTTAGGAAGAGAAATTGTTGTTGCGTTTCTGCAGTAAGCGTATGCCTGATATCCTACAGAGATAACTCCATAAGGAATCTGGATGGTAGGAAGACTGTTGCACTCATAGAAAGCTGCCTTACCGATAGACTTAACGCAACCGGATGTAGGCCAAACGATCTCTTTGATCTGAGAGCACCATACAAAAGAGAAACTACCGATGTGTGTGACTCCGTCTTTGATAATAACCTTCTTGATGCTGGTCCTGTTGCTATACCAAGGAATGTTGGTGTAGTTAGCCTTGGCATCATAAGTGAAGTCAGCCATGGCACCTGTACCGGAAATGGTCATAGTACCGTCGTTTGTCAAATTGAACTTGACATTGGTTCCCTGAGCGCCGCAATTACCTGACTGAGTAGCAGCAGCGGATCCGAGAGCCGGGAACATTGAGACTACCATGATAACAGACATGAATACTGTCAGCACTTTTGCTTTAATGCTCTGCATAAATTTACCCCCTAAAGATATTAGTAAAATAATTTTACATTGGAAAAAGTATACACAATAATAAAAAAAAATAAACCCTCAAATTCCAAAACAGAACTTGAGGATTTAAGGCAAATTTGGTGCAGATGGCGGGACTTGAACCCGCACGAACTTGCGTTCACTAGCACCTGAAGCTAGCGCGTCTGCCAATTCCACCACATCTGCGTGCCCGTAAATTCTATAACAACGGCTTTCTTTTTTCAATATCGGCTTTTCGGGGCAAAATTATATAATTATTCTATGAAAGAAATCTCAGTCTCAGTTACGTCCCTCTCACAGTATGTCTCCCGCGCAGGCGACCTTGCCGGCGGATCATACCAGTCTGTCAGCGGTATTGAGGGTACGAGACTTCACCAGAAGGTCTTTTCTGAACTTAAGAAAGAATACGGTGACGTTGTCACTACCGAGGAATCGCTATACTGGGTGTACGACGGCCATCCGGGATTAAGCCTCCGGGTTCAGGGCCGCTTTGACGCCATTCTCGAGGAGAAGAACAAGGCTCCCCGGATATTCGAGATAAAGTCCTTCAACTCGGCAAGAGACAGCTTCAAAAGTCTCGTAAGGCCTGAGCACATTACCCAGCTCAAGCTCTACGGTGCAATGTACATCTTCTCCAACAGCGAAGTAATGGACGTCACCTTGACACTCAGGTACGTTTCCGTCACTACGTTCAAGGCATACGAAGAGAGTTATACGATGTCTTATGAGGAAGCTGAGACCTTCTTCGAATCGGTATGCATGGAATATGCCGTCTTCGCAAAGCGCCTTCTGGATTACGGAAGCGAGATGGCAGCATCCGTTAAGCAGGCCACCTTCCCCTACGATGTGATCCGTTCAGGCCAGAAGGAATTCATGAAGAAGGCCCTGCTGTCCCTCACATCAGGCAACACGCTCTTCGTTGAAGCGCCCACAGGGATCGGCAAGACCATCTCCACTCTCTACCCTGCCATCAAAGGCCTTCAGCGCGGAAGGTACGAGAAGATCTACTATCTGACCGCAAAGACCGCAACCCGTGATGTTGCTTCGAAAGCACTGAACGACATGCGCTCAAAAGGGCTTCTCATAAGGTCCATCCTCCTTCAGTCAAAGGAAAAGATGTGTCCGTTCGGGACCGAATGTGACGCCAAGTTCTGTCCGCTCGCAAAGAACTACTACGGCAAGCTCAAGCCCGCGCTTGAAGAGATACTCACCAAGGACGAGATAACACCGGACATCGTTACCGAGATCGCAGGAAGATTCGGAATATGTCCTCATGAGTTCATGATCGACACGATGGCTTTCTGCACGGTAGTCATCGGAGACTATAACCACATCTTCCACCCGAGAGTCAAGCTCATGTCAGATGATCCGGGCGAACCAAGGTGTGCGATACTCGTAGACGAGGCCCACAACATGATCGACCGCGGAAGGGACATGTTCTCGGCTTCGTTCTCTTTAAGTCTCATCGATGAGATGATCAAGGATTTTCAGGACAGGGATACCCGTATCTCTGCGCTTATACACCAGCTCAGGCAGTATTTTGTCACCGCTTCGCAGATGTTCATGAACAACAGTTCATGCTTTGCAGTGCTGGAAGAAGCCGAAGAGCGAAAGATAATCAGGACCGACGGCTGGGAAGCCATGAGGCAGCCTCCGAGAAAACTCTATGCAAAGATGTGGTACACGGTCAAATGCCTGGGTGACATATTGGACAGCATCGAACAGGGCCAAACCAGAAAGACCGCAATGAAGTTCTTCTTTGAAGCAAGATATTTCCTGACTGTTCTCGAGCACTACTTTGACGATTCCTATATCACTACCATGGGCAAGGACAAGTCAGACATCATACTGACCTTGAACTGCCTCGACTGTTCATCAAAGCTAGACAATATTATCAGGGACAAGCTCCCGGTAATATTCTTCTCCGCGACGCTTTCACCGTTTGAATACTACAAGAACTGCCTTGTCGGGCGCGAAGCCGACTACACTTCAACGCTGCAGCTGCCCTCGCCTTTCCCTCCTGAGAACCTCGAGATCATGATAGACGCAGAGATCAGCACAGCGTACAAGAACCGCGATGCGACCAAGCATGATCTTGCGCATAAGATAATCGACGCACTTGAAGGCATGACAGGAAACTATATGGTCTTCTTCCCTTCATTTGAATACATGAACCAGATAATGCCGATGGTATCTGAGCGCCTCGGAGCTGACAGCAACGCCAAAGGCCCTGATTCATGCAGGATCGTAACCCAGTTTCCTGAAATGACCGAGAATGACAAATCAGAATACCTTTCCGCTTTTGCCGAAGCATCCAAAGGACTTCTTATAGGAACGGCGGTATTGGGCGGACATTTCGGTGAAGGAATTGACCTTGTCGGCGACAGGCTTTCAGGAGTAATAATCGTGGGTGTAGGCCTTCCCAAGGTCACACCGGAAAGGCAGATTCTGCTCAATTACTATACGGAGAAGTTCGGTGACGGCTTTGCTTTTGCATACAGGTTCCCGGGCTGGCAGAAAGTGCTTCAGGCTGTTGGCAGGGTCATCAGGACAGAGGAAGATACGGGCTTTGCGCTGCTCATAGATTCAAGACTCGAGAACCCCGAATACGTAATGCTCTTCCCTGATCACTGGAGGATCTGAGATCACCTGCGGCCAGGGATCTCATCAAGGAGCTTTAATCCGTCGTAGTCCTTATCAAACTGAACCGAGAGATATGCCGTTGTGAAATCCTTTAATGCGGACAAAACTTCCGCGGATGCTTTCGCAGTAAACAGACGGTTAACGGGACATTCGGCAAAATAGTTGAGCGCATCGATGCATTCAAAAGACAGTATACGATAGTCATGCCCTGTAAGGCGTCCGGCCTTTGTGTTCTTCGCGATCTCAATGGTTCCGCCGGTAAGGCTCACAAGATACGAATTGCCGGGCGCAACCTGCTCTCCGCCGTTGTTCGTGACTTCATATCTGACGGTAAGTCCCGCAACGGTAAGAAGGCGCCAGTTAAATGCGGAAAAGATCATGAGAAAATCCTGCGGGCGCTTTGCGAGCATATAGAATGCGTATGCCGCAAGCTCATATGCCTCGTGAGCCATGTCACCCTGAAACGTGGAATCGAGAAGGCACGAAGCAATGTGTGACGCGCATGTCATTGTCTCAAGGCTGTTCATTATGTCAGAGTTATTCTCGACTATCGTGCCTTCCTTGAGATAGTAATAACCGTGTGAAACGCTGACGACGAGATCACAGACCATGAAAGGGATCGTTGCAAAAGCAGACTTGCTGCCCGGGCGTCCCGAGCCCTTTGCGCATACGGTCACAAGCCCCCTGTCCGCAGTAAGCACTGAGACCAGGCGGTCCTTTTCCTTGAATTCACGTGAAGCGAGAATTATCCCCCTGCAGGAGAACGGTTCCATCAGTCTTCCTCCGTACCGGAAAGACCAGTCTCCTTTAAGATGGCGTCATTGTTCTGCCAGTCTTCCCTGACCTTAACATACAGATCAAGATAGACCTTGCATCCGAGCATCCTCTCGATGTTCTTTCTTGCAGCGGTGCCGATGCGCTTTATCATCTTGCCGTCCTCGCCGATAAGGATGCCCTTGTGAGATTTTCTGAGGCAGAGGATGTCAGCCTTGATGACGACTATTGAGCGGTCGTATTCATCTTCGCCCTCTTCATCAGCGGTCTCCTTGAATTCCGTAACGATAACGGCAGTTCCGTGAGGGATCTCCTGATCGGTATAGTGAAGGATCTGTTCTCTGATCATCTCGCCTGCGATCTCACGCTCGGTCTGATCGGTAAGGTATTCACCGTCGTAAAGCCTCGGGCCTTCGGGCAGAAGATCAGTCAGGACCTTGAGGAGCGTATCAACGCCCTTTCCTGTCTTTGCGCTTATGGGCACAACGTCTTCGAAATCGTAAAGCTGCGAATAATTTGCTGTTATCGGGAGCAGAGCGTTCCTGCCGACCTCATCTTCCCTGTTGATCGCGAGAACGACTCTCTTCTTGTTCTCACGGCAGAGATTGATGAGACGCTTTTCAACGCTGCCGGGTTCTTTGAACCTTCCGTCAGCTATGAGAAGAACGACATCTGCTGCAATGGCTGATCTAAACGACCTCTCGACCATGAATCCGCCCATCTTTGTTCCGGGCTTATGCACACCGGGAGTATCGGTGAAGATTATCTGCGTATCCTCGGTATTGTAGATCGATCTGATGTTTGTCCTCGTTGTCTGAGGCTTATGTGAAACGATCGCGATCTTCATTCCGGCGATGCAGTTTAAGAGCGTTGACTTGCCTACGTTCGGGCGTCCCAAAAGAGCTACCGTTCCGCAGTGAGCGCAGGGCGTTCCTGCGGGAATGTATTCATCTTCATCATCTGGAGAAGCTGCCTTCTCGTCAGCATGATCGTCAAGTTCATAGACGTCAGCCAATTCATCATCGAAAGCAAGGCCCAACGCTGCCATGAGACGCTTCTGCTTTGAGATCATTATCTTCTCATCAGGCTTTTCGATATGGTCATAACCAAGAAGATGAAGGAGTGAATGCGCGGCAAGAAAGATAACCTCGCGTTCAAATGAATGACCGAACTCCTCACTCTGCTTCTTTGCGGCAGAAAGATTGATCAGAATGTCGCCGTAGCAGAGAACTTCGTTTCCCTCCTCGTCAGTCTCGTAGTCGCCGGCTGAAGGAATGTCAACAAAGTTTCCGTCCTTTAAGTCGAACATCGGGAATGAAAGGCAGTCAGTCTCTTTGTCCATGCCACGCTGATCGTTATTTACCTCACGGATCTCATCAGGCGTAACGAAAGTAAGCGTTACATACGCTTCCTTCATCGTTCTTTTCACCTGAGGCGAGATGAAGTCATCAGAGCAGATTGCTTCTGCGAGCTGAGGGATGTAAGAGCTTACTGTTTCAAGCGACTCTTCGGAAAAACTATCGTCTGAATAAACTGTCTTTATGATCATGAGGGGTACTTGATCCTTTCATGGAACATACCTTCGTAGATCTGTCTGAAAGCGCGGATGATCTTCTCGATGTCATCGAAAGAAAGACCCGAATTGCTCAGCTGGTCGTGATCGATCTTATCCTTGACCAGGATCCTGATAAGCTCCTCAGCGCCGTCAGCATTGGTGATCTTCTTTGACCTTACTGCGGCCTCAGTGGTATCCGCAAGCATGACAACGGCGGATTCCCTTGATGAAGGTATGTGTCCTTTGTATCTGAAATTGTTGATGTCCGGCGGTTCAAGGCCCTTGGCCTTTGCTTCTTCGCATGCCTTGTAATAGAAATAAGCAGGAACGGAATTTCCGTGATGCTCGTCGATTATCTTGATGATGGCAGTCGGCAGATGCTCCTTTTTTGCGAGCTTAACGCCGTCCTCCGTATGGGCAGTGATTATCTTAACGCTGTCCATTACCGGGAGTGCATCGTGAGGGTTGTTGCCGTCAGTCTGGTTCTCTGTGAAATACATCGGTGCTTCGAGCTTTCCGATATCGTGATAGTAAGATGCAACCTTGCAAAGGAGCGCATCAGCACCGATCGCTTCGGCAGCGGAGTCGGCGAGGTTTGCGACCATCATTACGTGTGAATAAGTACCCGATGCTTCCATGAAAAGCCTCTTGAGCAGATGCTGTCCGGGCTGGCTCAATGAGATGAGCTTTACAGGAGAAGCGGCGTTGCTCATGAGCTCATAGATCGGTGAAAGACCGACAGCGGCAACGAGAGATGCGATACAGCTGATAAGCGCGAAGACACCCGAATTGATGAATTCGTCACGGGTGGCACCGAACAGGAACCCGTAGCAGAGCGAAGACGTAACCGCTGCGAGAGTCGGATAAAGAATAAGCGAAGCATTGGATGAGATCCTTGCAGATTTTCCGGCAAAGATGGCGCAGAAAACTATGACCACGGTCGTGACAAACAAAAGCTGCGTGTCAAAGTTATAGACCGGCCATAAGAGCATGAAATTGAAGATCGAAAGGATTATTCCGTTGTGGGTTCCCAGATACGTTGAGGACACCGCGGTAAAGAATGCGACTATGCAGAACAAAGTTGAAAGCCGCGACAGATAGATCGACGCTGCTATCGGAACGAGGAAAGTTACGACAAGCATGTAGAAAACCGGATTATCTACTGAAATGTTCTTTATCTCGGAATTCAGATAGAACAGCCCGCATATCGTGATGACGGCAATATAGAGCAGGACTCTCAGCAGAATGACGAGGTCGAACTTGTTGTCACGGATGAGTTCAAGATCAACGAGATTCCTGTAAATGTGCTCATCGATCTTTTCGCCGTTTTCAACGAGCCTGGAACCCTTATCGATCGTTACCGGATCGTTCATGACCGCATTATAAGCGTTCTGTGCGGCATCAGCCGATGCGACCTCATCGTAGATCGTGTTCGGTTCGATAATGGCATGAAGCACCGCGGACATCGAATCGGCATAACTCGAATAAGACGGTGACGTCTGTTTAAAATTGCTTATCTGGGCCGTGATCTTGGTTGAAAGATCATCCTGGCCGATCTCTTCAGTCATAAGGATCTCAGCCATTGAAACTGACTTGTCGCGGATGAACGGGAATGACGTCGAGCTCATGTCGATGAACGAAAGGAGCCTCGATGCGGGGATCTCCTTCTTCAATGACTGGGAAACCTTTCTTGCAAGCCTGTTTGCGCCTTCCTGCGATGAAAGCTGGGGATTTGTGACACGCTCCCTCATCAGATCGGTCCTGACCTGATCCGCAAGTTCAAAGAACTGCTTTGTGCGGCTGATGTTATCCTCAGATACGCTGGTGGACTTTACGAAAATGTCTTCCGCGTTCTCTCTTGCAATTATCGCTCTTCTTTCAGTCTCATAAGTATCGGTGAATGTTCTGGGGGCATAGATGTCGCTTACTGCAACGGAGCCGACTTTGTAATCGTAACTTACCGGGAGCGAACCGTAATAAACGATCGCAAGTATGGTCACAGCCGCGAGCGTGAGTGAGAGAATGTGATGCAGTAACGGTCTGCCCGTCTTTTTCTTATCAGTATTCATTTGTTCTGACCTGCCTTCTCATATGCCCTTACGATCCTCTGAACGAGGCTGTTGCGGATAATGTCACTGTCATTCATGCTCACTATGCTGATGCCTTCAACACCGCGGAGTACACTGATGCAATCCTTGAGTCCGCTTTCAACGCCTCTCGGAAGGTCTATCTGCGTGAAGTCACCGCAGGCAACGGCTCTGCAGTTAAGTCCGATCCTCGTAAGGAACATCTTCATCTGTTCACATGTGGTATTCTGTGCCTCATCGAGTACGACGAAGCAGTCGTCAAGGTTCCTTCCCCTCATGAACGCAAGGGGCGAAACCTCGATAAGTCCTTTGTCATAGTATTTTTCGAAAGATTCCGTTCCAAGAAGCACCGAAAGGGCATCGTAGAGCGGCCTCATGTAAGGATCGACCTTCTCTTCAATGTCACCGGGAAGGAATCCCAGACGCTCACCTGCTTCTATAGCAGGCCTTGTCAGGATTATCCTTGAAACCTCGCGTGACTTCAGAGCCTTTACGGCCATGGCGACTCCGAGGAAAGTCTTTCCCGTTCCGGCAGGACCAGAGCAGATTACGAGTTCGCTCCTTTCGAGAGCATCCATGTAGACACGCTGGCCCAGAGTCTTTGCCTTTATGGGGCGTCCGGAAGGCGTGGCATAGAAAACCCTGTCGCCCTGCTCAAGGAATTCCTCGAGCTTGCCCTCACTGGCAAGGAATATCAGATAATCGGGAAGTGATTCGTCGATCTCGCCTTCCTTGGCGAAATCGGAAAGTGCGGAAAGAACGCTTTTAGCGCGAAGAACAGACAGGCTGTCATCACCTGCGATGGCGACACCGCCGCCATCTAAGGAGATACCAACACCGAATGCCAATGCTATCTTCTTCCAGTAAACGCCGACGGCGCTGTCAGAAGCGGCCTGTATGTCCATTTTTTCCGTCATATTTGAATTATCTTTTAAATTAAGCTTTTCGTCAACTTAAAGCGGATTCAGCTGTTTTAAGGCTTCCTCATAGTATTCCGGGAGCGGAGCTTCAAAATGCATGGTCTCTCCTGTCCTCGGATGAACAAATGTCACGGAGCAGCTGTGAAGTGCCTGTCCCTCAAGGCCGTACTTAGGACGTCTTGCGGCATAGACGGGATCTCCCAGCACCGGATGACCGATATAACCCATATGGACCCTGATCTGATGCGTTCTTCCGGTCTCAAGCCTGAGCAGAAGATCCGTAGCCTCCGCATATCTCTTGACCACGGTAAAATGCGTTACGGCAGACTTGCCGTCCTTTACGACTGCCATCTTCTTCCTGTCGGATGAAGACCTGCCTATCGGAGCATCGATATTGCCTTTTTCTTCAGATATCACGCCGTAAACGAGAGCGCGGTATTCCCTGACGATCTCGTGCTTTGAGAGCATCTCGGCAAGCGCCAGATGCGTTTCGTTGTTCTTGCATGCGAGCATGAGTCCTGACGTATCCTTGTCGATACGGTGAACGATACCGGGCCTTATGACGCCGTTGATATCAGAAAGTTCTCCGCCGCAGTGCGAAAGGAGCGCATTTACTAAAGTACCTTCGTGATGTCCGGCTGCCGGATGCACGACCATTCCCTGAGGCTTATTGATGACCAGAAGGTCAGAATCCTCGTAAACTATATCGAGAGGAATGTCCTGCGGGATGTTGTCGCTGTTTTCGGGCTCCGGAAAAGTAACTTCCACCAGATCGTCATTATCAAGGACCATGCCGGCCTTTGAAGGAACGCTGCCGTTGACGGTAACCATGCCCGTTGTGATGAGCCTTTTATAAAAAGACCTGGAATAATCCCTTCCGCAGTTTTCGGAAATGAAAACGTCGAGCCTTACTCCGGGCTCGCTGCATTTAAGTTCAATCTTCGTCATCGTGTTCAATAAGATTGCCGGGTCTGAAAGAAACCTGAGCGGAACGTACGGGTGCCCTTTCGGGTAAAGCTTCAGGCTCGTCAGCGAAATCCTCATCGGAGCCTTCTTCAGAAGCCTCGAAAGATCCGTTTGTCTCCTCTGCCTCAGCCTGTTCTTCCTTCTCTTCAGGCTCTTCGATCTTCACGCTCTTAGCCTTTGCCTTCTTGCTCTTCTTGTCGGAAGAACCCCAGAACGCGTCAAAATACTTCGCACCGAAGATTATGATGCCCATGAGGATGGCCGTTCCGACGACCGCGCAAATATCAGCAAGATTGAATATCGGGAATGTGTAATCGCCGAAGTCGAATCTCAGATAATCGATAACGTATTTCCAGTAAACTCTGTCGATAAGGTTTCCGAAAGCTCCGGAGGCGATAAGGCAGAAAGCAAAGCCAAGAAGCTTAAGTTGCTTTTTGCATGCAACGCCCATAAGTATGATGACCAGAACTCCCATTACGGAAGAAATCGCAGTGAGAGCCGTGATGCCCCACTCCTTGTCAGCCAAAAAGCTGAAAGCACTTCCGGTGTTGCGCACGTAGTATAAAGAGAAGAACTTATCGATCACGGGAATGGTCGACTGGTATTCCATCGTGAAATCAATGGCCCTCTTTACGATCTGATCTGCCACCACGAGGAACAGCATCAGAAATACATACAGGACCATAAGTTCCAATGCTTTTATGGAACTGTGCTTCTTACCTTTACTCATATTCGCAAAACCTTCTTATCTCAAGACACCTTCCGGAGGCGTCAGTATTAAAGACTATACCACAAACAGAGGCAGGACCCGTTGCGGGTTCATAACGCGCAGGCATCTTGTAAACAAGCCTTGTAACCGAGGTCTCGGTCTTCATTCCGAGAACAGAGTCTTCAGAACCGGTCATTCCGGCATCGGTGATATAGCCTGTTCCGCCCGGGAAGATCTTCTCGTCAGCGGTCGGAACATGTGTATGTGTGCCTGCAACACATGATACCCTTCCGTCGAGATAACGTCCCATGACGATCTTCTCGGAAGTCGTCTCGGCGTGAAAATCAAGGAATATCGATGTGCAGCGTTCCTCTTTCTTAAGCTTTTCGATGATCTCATCCGCCTTGGCAAAAGGATTGTCGGAATTTACGCCCGAAAAGACCTGTCCCAGCAGGTTGAAAACACCAAGGCGCTCATTTCCCTTCTCGAAAACGAAATAATCGTAACCGGGCCATGCGGGAGTAATGTTTGCGGGTCTTGCACAGTTTTTGACCTTGGGAGCCTGGGTAATGAAATCCCTGTTTGAAAAAGCATGATTGCCTAAAGTAAAGCCGTCTGCGCCGGCTGCCATGAGTTCGTTCATGACGTTCATGGAAACACCCATGCCGTGCGTGGAGTTCTCCGCGTTGACAATGAGGCAGTCTATACCGTTATCAGCCTTGAAACGCGGCATAATGGAGCAAAAAGCCCGCTTGCCCGCAGCGCCGACTATGTCACCGGTAAAACAAACCTTCACTACAACTCTCCTTTAGTGCAATTACAGTCAAAAATTATACTAAAAAATAATTAAAAACACAAAAACCCTTATCCTCTTATCCCGTCTGCTATTATAATGAATGCAAAATACGGAGGGACTACAATGAAAGTTGAATTCGGTTACGGAAAATCAGTACAGGTCGTGGACATTCCCGACAAAAACCTTGATGACATACTTTTAGCAACTGAGATCGAGCATGAGCGCCGCGGCCCTGACGCCGTTAAATATGCGCTTTTGAATCCTATCGGCTCTCCCCGTCTCAAAGACCTCGTAAAGCCCGGCCAGAAGATCTGTATCGTCACGAGCGACATCTCAAGGCCGCTCCCGAGCTTCGACGTTATCCCTTCCATCCTTGATGAGCTTTATGAAGGCGGATGCGACCCCAAGGACATTAAGGTCGTCTTCGCGCTGGGCTCACACCGCTGCCATACCGAAGAGGAAAAGAAAAAGCTCGTCGGAGAGCGCGTTTACAGCGAAGTCGAATGCATTGACAGCGACCCTAACGACTGCATCCACATGGGAACCACTTCAAGAGGAACTCCCGTTGACATTACAAGAAGCGTTGCGGAAGCTGATTTCAGGATCGGCGTCGGCAACATAGAATTCCACTATTTCGCAGGTTATTCCGGCGGCGCAAAGGCTCTCATGCCTGGCGTCTCCACTCCTTCCGCAATCCAGGCAAACCACCGCATGATGGTCGATGAAAAAGCCTGCGCAGGCAACCTTGACGGCAATCCCATCAGAGCCGACATTGAAGAATCAGAGACATTCTGTCACTTCAGCTTCATCGTAAATCCCGTTCTTGATGAGCATAAGCACATCGTGTTCTGCGTCGCAGGCGATGTCACCGAGGCTCACAGAGCCGGCTGCAGATACCTTGATAAGATGTACAGAAAGCCCCTAAAGAGAAGGGCCGACATCGTCATCGTCTCACAGGGAGGCGCTCCCAAGGATGCAAACCTCTATCAGACCCAGAAGGCTTTGGATAACTCCAAGTATGCAGTAAGGGACGGCGGCACTATTATCGTCATCGGTGCCTGCAACGAGGGTCTGGGCAGTGCCAAGTTTGAAGAATGGCTCACTACTGCCAATACTCCCGATGAGCTTATCGAAAGAGTCAGCAGGGATTTCCAGCTTGGCGGACACAAAGCCGCTGCCATAGCGATGGTATTAAAGCACGCAAAGATCGTACTTATCTCCGAAATGGATGATGACTTCGTAAGGAGCATATTCCTTGAACCGCGCCACAGCGCTCAGCAGGCTTTTGACGAAGCTTACGCTAAGTACGGCGAGAACTGTTCGGTAATCTGCATGCCTTTCGGCGGCGCTACCCTTCCTATACCGCCTCAGGACTGACTTCAGCCTCTTCTTCACCGGAGGCAGCCTTCATAATGCCGCCCTTGGTATCCTTTGATACCGCGACGGTTATAAGGCTTATGAGAAGTCCGAAGTAGAACGAGAATACTCTCCAGATCAGCATCGCCGTTGAAGCGACCGTCTTTCCGAGGAATCCGAAGAGCATGACAAAACTTGCTTCGCTTCCTCCGGATGCACCGGGCAGAGGCATAAATGTATTGAAAAGGCTGATCGCCGCTGCAAGCGAGATGAATTTCGGGAGATCAGCTGCTGAAAGCGGAGCTCCGAGAGACATTGCCGCAAAGAACGGCAGCGTATAAAAAACCGTGAGCTTGACCACGTGGCAGAGGCATACTTCAAAGAAAAGCCTCTTGCTCGCAAACAGGAGCGCGGATTCATCGCGGAACTCCTTGAAAGAATTGCTGACTTCAGTCGAAGTCTTCTCGTAATCCTTAACAAGCTTGATCTTCGCAAGGAAACCGATGCACTTTACGATGAAGAAATCGTGTACCTTTGCAGACTTTGTCGCAAGGAAGATGCTGCCGGTAATGACTACATTCACTACAAAACCTATTACAGCAATCAGAACGCTCTGGCTGTTCGTGAAGATCGCGGGAGCATTTATGATCATCGCTATTGTTGCGTAAGAGATTATGACTATCTGATATGTAATGAATACGATGGCGAGTATGCCTGAAGCCTGGCCCGCATGTATCCCCTGATGGCGGAAAACATAGACCTGCGCAAACTGTCCGCCGGTAGCCGAAGGCGTGAGGTCACTGAACAGAACGCCTGTCATGTTGGTTACGAATGTCTGCCTCAAGTGGAGCTTATATCCGCGCGCCTTACAAATGATATAAAGGATCAGCGCATCTATAAGATAGTAGATCAACATGACGGCAGCCATAATCGCCAAAAACAGAGGTTTTGCCGTCTTTACAGCCTCAAAAACGCTGCCGATCTCCTTACCTACCGTCAGATACAGCATAAGGCAGCCGATCGCCAGTATGATCACAAAATTCAGTATGTATTTTCCAATGCTCTTAAACTTATCCATATTCCTTTTCTGCCGTCAGTTGAATGAGAAGATCTTCTGGGAAAGCTTATATCCCGCGACAGAGATCTTCCTGCCTAAAACTGTGGGAATATTCATCCATCCGCCCATAAAACTGTGTCTTATCTTCTTATATGCTGCAGGATCAGCCTGCTTCAAGTAATTCCAAAGTTCTTCTTTCTTTGAAAAATGCTCTTCCGTCCCTCCGACAAGAAGGATCGCGCTCGTGGCGCAGTACATCAGTTTTACAAAGGCCAAAAGATACTTTTCGAGACGAATCGAAAGGTCCTTGGGTCTGTTAACGTAAATGCCGGTAATGAGCTTATCGACCATTATCTGCTGATCGATGTTCTTAAGCTGAACCTGAACGTTTACGGACTGGTCTGCGCGGCCGATGCGGTAGTGATACAGCGCCTCATCAAGATAGTAGATCGTTTTTGTATACGGGAGCGGCTGGAAAGCATAAATGTTATCAACATAATAGGCATGCTTGGGCAGCTCGGTCCTGCTTGCCAAAAGGACCTCTCTCCTATATATGATGGTGTGCATCATTATGAACTGGGACTGTCCCATATGGCCGACTTCGTCCCATGTGAACGGGCGGCCCTTCGGGAAAGCACCTTTAAACTTCATTACCGTCTTCTTATCTGAGTCTTCCCTGTCGAAAACATAGTTTGCAAGGAAAAGGTCGATCTTTGTTCCCTTTGATTCCTGTTCCTTAAGAATACCGATGATCTTCAGCAGCACATCGGTATCAGCCCAATCATCGGAGTCGATATTCTTGAAAAAGATGCCGGTCGCTTCCTTTATTCCGGTATTGACCGCTCCGCCGTGACCGGCGTTCTCTTGGTGGATGGCGCGTACGATGCCCGGGTATTCGTTCTCATACCTCTGAGCGATCTCAAACGTATTGTCCTTTGTGGAACCGTCATCGACTATGAGGATCTCAATATCGTCCCCGCCCGGAAGCAACGACTTTATGCACGTCTCCATATAAGACGCGGAATTATAACAAGGAATTGAAACCGATAAAATCTTCATAGCCATACCATTATAGTGATTTTACAAATAATCGCAAATAAATAAAAGTAATGCCGGAATTAATCCGGCATTCTTGAATATTCGGTTTGTTTTCCGGGCGTCTTCCGCTCCCGGAATGATTTTTGCTTTGTGAGCGGACTTCCGTTCCCCGGATTGATGTTTGTTTTCCGAGCGGACTTCCGCTCCCGGAATGATTTTTGCTTTGTGAGCGGACTTCCGCACAAGCGAAGCGCGGAGGACCTTAGCGAACAAAACAAAAATCAGTCATCATATGCCGCATGGTTATTAAGGAACAGTATCGCGGTAACGATCATTCCAACACCACCGATCAGCATTAATGCTCCGCCGGCACCCATGGTGACGTTTAATGTAATGCCGCTCTGACCGGCTGCTTTAACGATCTTGGTAAAATAACTGCTCTTTGTAACGGCTTCTATGGACGAGAAGTTCAGCAGATAATTCAAACCGGCCATCACCGAACCGGTGATGCCGCAGATCAGATATACAGCCGGCTTGCCCTTGACTGCGAAAACAATTCCGACAATGCAGGCAGCGATCATAAGATAAAGGAATTTACTGGGTGCCCCGATAAGGCTCGCTGATTTACTGAGTGTAATATTGTTGGCGTCTTCCTTGTAATCGAATTTCTTGTTGCCGGCAGTCCTGACCAAAGCCGAGGCATCATATGTCTGCGGAAGCATGCTCTTGTTTATAACGACTCTTGCCGTTACAAAGGGAAGCAATACCGATATTAATACCATGGCTGCAAAAAGGATCGCCAGGATCCTGCACATGCCGATACCGAACATCAGCTCTCCGCTGCCGCGTCTCATATTATCGACCGGCATTGCAGGCATGCTTCCTGCATCGAAACGCAATACCGGTGCACCGCCTGATGTTTCTTCAAAATCTCCTGCTGCCTGAGCCTGATTGTAAGCTGATGCAAAAGGTGATTTCAGCTGACCATCGTCAAACGTGTATCCGCAATATACGCAATAACCGTCTGACGGATCGACTTCCTTCCCGCACTGCGGGCATACTACCTGTGCCATAAATTTCCCCTCCTTATTCCAATGGAAAAAAATATTCTAAACCATATTATCAAACATCATTAATTTTTGCTATATGGTTTGAACGTCTTTACATTGAAGACAGGACCCAGGACAGTATGCATACCGCAATATAAGAAACAGCCGTAAAGAAAACTCCGAGACGGAAGTGTGATTTTCCGCGGTTTACCGTAAGGATCGACATCAGCGCTGCGAAGCCCAGTGCAAGCGTTCCCCACATGGCGAGCATTCTCTTGGGCGTATAGCCGTAGATGCTGAAATACAGCCAGAGCTTGCTCATGGAGATCACCGCAAAGATTATGCTCTCGCTCATAAGGAGCGTAACCAGTATCCTTCCGGCGAGCGTTGTGCGGCCCGCGTTGTTCCTTTTCTCGAAAAGATAGATCGTCAGGTATACGCACATGTTTACCGCCATGATGCCGACGAGTTCGAAGAAACCTTCTCTTGCGTAATAAGCCACGAGCTTGTCATCGGGGACGATCCCGGTGAAGCCGCCCGTAAAATAAGCTGTTCTCTTAATGAAGAAAAAGAGATAGAGGACAACAAAGAATCCGGCGCTTATGCATGAAATGACGCAGGGAACTTTTCTTCCCTTCTCAAGACCCGAGGCCATGTTAGAGCCGATCCTCTTCTCTCTGGTTCCGTCAGACTTGGCGCTCCTTGCCATGAGACCGTACAGATAGAAACAGATAGGGACAGCCAGGAATAAACTCCAGATTATGTTGTCGATCTTCAGTTTCTCAAAGTAGTGAGTTATCGATCTCCAATAAGAAATAAAAGCAGCTGCAATATCAACATCGATACGGGATATGAAAACGAGCGAGATTATAAAGAATAACCCCATAAGGAAAATGAATCCGATTATAAGCAGGATGACTGCAGGATTACGGGACTTCTTCTCTCCTTCTCTTTTGAATGCAGACCAATCTATTACGAAATTAGGGAAACCTGCAAATGACTTAACATAGAATCCGTGAATAAGATCAGCAAGGATGAATCCTCCGGTCTTGTCTCCTAAAAGGATATCGTTTGATACCAGCACCGAATAAACCGCGCAAAGGTGAACTGCAAAAACTGACAGCGCATCGCTCGGTCCGAAAGGCGCAGTTACCGAGGCAAGGATCATCATCACGTACCAGAAGACGGTCTCACCGGTATTCTTATTTACAAATGACTTCCGGCCGCATCTGACCAGTTCAGATACCAGGATAAATATCAGTGACACTGTTGTTAACGCCGCTGAAAACATCCAGCCTTCAAGCATTTCGACAAGTATCAGTCTTGCATAAGCGTATGCTAAGGGGAAGGCGAGCAAAATGCCCGCCCTTTGGAAGTAGATCTTATTGTCCATTACGAATTAATCCTCTTTGTATTCGAGTATGTCACCGGGCTGACAGTCCAGTGCTTTGCATATGTCGTTCAGCGTTGAGAATCGGACTGCCTTTGCCTTCTGGTTTTTCAGTATCGAAAGATTTGCCGGGGTGATCCCGATCTTTTGAGCGAGATCGCCGGAGGAGATCTTGCGCTTTGCCATCATAACATCAATGTTCACAATGATCATATCAATCGTCCTCCTTTACTTATATTGTAAGATCAAGCTCTTCCTTCATGGTGATCGCTTTGTCAAAGACGACCCTGACGCTCTGAACAACAAGTGCCAGGAAAAGAGCTAAGATTGCAAGAATGAACGAGCCGCTCCAGATGAAGCCTCCGACAGTACAGTCGACCGCGACTGCTACAAATGTATAAGCGATGATGTTCATCAGCTTAATATTAGCTCTTTCGAAGACTATGTCCTTGCCCATGTTGGAAAGGAGCTTAAGAAGACTGAAAAGAATGACATAGGTTCCGACTGTTCCAAGATAGTAAACGACCGAAAGACCTGCGAGCTTTGCGGGATCAAAGACCTCTGCCCAGACATAGCAGATATACTGGGTAATCGGTATACCGAAGATATCTCCTACCAGGACCATGGCAATAAATAAGAGTGTTGCGATCTTTGACCATCTTATGATCACGCTTTGATATTTCATGTTATTGTACCTCCCTTGAAGATTCAAAATGCTTTCCATGAGCATATAGTAGCACTCGCATTATTGAATTGCAAGAGAAATTTATCGAATTTCGATATATTTTTTGTGAATAACAATTTAGCGGTCGAATAAAGGCGTTGAGAAATAACGCTCTGCAGTGTCGGGAAGCACCGTAACTACGGTCTTTCCGGCTCCGAGGCGCTTTGCAAGCCTTAATGCTCCGGCAACGTTCGTTCCGCTGGAAATGCCGCAGAGAATGCCTTCCTTGAGGGCAAGATCCCTGGAAGTATTCAGAGCCTGCTCATCCGTAATGATCTCAATGCCGTTATAGATCTTGGTATCAAGTATCGGCGGGATAAGTCCGTCTCCGATTCCCATCTGCACATGCGTACCGATGCTTCCGCCTGAAAGAATGGCGGCATGCTCGGGCTCGACAGCGAGAATGGTCACATCGGGATTAGCCTCCCTCAATGCCCTTCCGATACCTGTAATAGTTCCGCCCGTGCCGATTCCGGAAACAAATCCGTCTATCTTCTTCCCTGCTTCCTCGATGATCTCCTGCGCAGTCCAGTAATACTGTGCATCAAGATTAGCGGGATTTTCAAACTGCTGCGGAATATATACCTTGGGGTCCTTTGCCTTCATCTCATAGGCAAGATCGATGCAGTCACGGATGGACTTGCCGATATCACCGTCATCGTGCGTAAGAACAACTTCTGCGCCGTAATGCTGAACGAGCTTTCTTCTCTCTTCACTTACGGAGTCAGGCATGATTATGACAGTCTTATAGCCCTTGACCGCACCGATAAGAGCAAGGCCTATTCCCTGATTGCCGCTCGTAGGCTCAACAATGATGCTGTCCTTGCCGATGAGGCCCTCTTTCTCGGCTCTCTCGATCATCTTTAATGCCGTACGCGTCTTAATGGAGCCTCCGACTTCAAGACCTTCAAACTTAACGAGAACCTCGGCACTGCCGGGTTCTACCATACGGTGAAGCCTAATAAGCGGGGTATTACCTACTGCATCAAGTATCGTATCGCAAATCATCGAAAAGGACTCCTAAAGAAAAATCGCTCTTTATTGTACTCTGAAAGGAAAATAAATGCACCTGTTATTATTTTCAATGAAAAAGCCCCCGCTGTTACCGCGGGGGCCCATATCAAAGCAAGCCGTGATTATTTAACTTTGATCGTGAATTTTACAGTCTTGATCGAAGACTTATTATAGTTTGCATTTCCGGCACCATAGATCCTTACCGTTATCTTGTATTTGCCTTTCTTTGTCTTCTTCTTGATCGTAATCTTGCCTGTTTTTGAATTTACAGATATCTTGCCGCTTCCTTTTATCTTCTTATAAACCTTGGGATCGTTACCCTGGTTTACAAAAACAATCGCTTTTGAAGGATCAACTACAAGTTTCTTCTTTTTGACGCTCTTGGCCTTAACCTTGTAAGTCTTTCCTTTGACAGCAAGCGGATTCTTTGCTTTGGCGATCGTAAACTTCTCTCTGTAAACGCCAAGGTAGATGCCCTTGAATCCGATTATCATCTCAGCGGTTCCGGCATTGACGTTGTCTTCATAGAAGATCTTGTAATCCACGCCTTCCACAAGAGTCTTGTCACCGAGTTTAACAACGGGGTTCTGCTTGAGTGCAATGCCTGTGTAAACCTTATCTTCAAGTCCTGTAACAGTAACTTTGCCTGTTATATCCGTTGCGGAGAAACTGTAAGTCGCGACGCCTGAAGCTACATGAATGCCTTCAGCATTTCGGGCAATGATCTCCACTGAATAAACACCCTGTACATTGAGGAATTCACTATCGATCATCATGCAGATGAACTCATTCAGATCAAACGAGTTTTCTTCCGAATAAGAGAATTCATCACAGCCGTCAACAGTTATCGTATACCGGGTCGCACCATTATAAGCATCCCACGACATGATGCCCTTGTCTGAAACGGTTATATTTTGAATAGTGCCAACATCGATGACTTCAGCTAATGATTTATACTCGTGTTCTCCATACCACTCCGCGATCAGAATGCCTTCTTTATCGTAAGCATGAATTGCGATCGAATACGAGTCAGCTTTATCGATATAACCGGATTTAATATACCAATCGATCTCTTCGTGCAAATTAAAATTCGTTCCATTTATACGGATTGAGCAGTCATCTACTATTACCGAATACTCAACAGCGCCTTTATAGGCATTCCATGTCATAGAACCGTCTGTCTTAAAACTGACACCGGTTATCTTGCCCGGCTCGACGGGAGTTGCGGAAGAATCGTACTGATATTCCGTAGTCCATTCAGCAACCGTAATTCCATCATCATCCTCTGCCCACAAACAAACTGTATAGGTATTACTCTTTTCCAGATCACCTGACTTGATCGCCCTGTCGATCTTGGCGTTGACTTTGAACGTGTTGCCGTCAAAGAAGGCCCTATCTCCCCAGGATTCAGAAATCATAACATAGTAATAAGCAGCGCCTTCATAAGAATCCCATGAAAGGATTCCGTCCTTTATCACTGCATTTTTGATCTCACCGACCTCAACAAGTTCTGCATTAGACTGATATGAATAATAACCGGTCCACTCCGCGATCTTTATGTCGTCACGGTCTTCCGCCCACAATTCGATCTTATACGGGGTTTTCTTTTCAATCTCTCCGGACTTGATCAAAGTGTCGATCTCTCTGTCCACATCATATGAAGTACCGGTGAAAGTCGTACTCGATGTAGATCCGACAATCTTTATACCGTATCTGTAAGCGCCTTCATAGGCATCCCACAAGACCTTTCCGTCAACAAAACGGACATTGGAAAGATTGCCGGGAACGATCAGGCTGACCACTGAATCATATATATAGTCTTTACTCCAATAAGCGATCTTAACGCCGTCAGCATCCTCTGCAACGAGCTCTATCAGATAAGATCCGGTCTTTTCCACAGATCCGCCCTTGATAAGCCTGTCGATCCAGTCATTTAAATTGACAGTCTTGGGTCTGGAAAAACTGTCAAAAGATGTATCACATACGGAAACAGAGTAATATGCGGCATCTTTATACTGTGACCATGAAAGAATTCCGTTGTTGATAACGGCACTTAATGTTCCGGGTTCGACCAGAGTTGCAGATGAATTGTATGCATGCTCAAAGCTGCATTCAGCGATCTTGCTGCCCTCATTATCGCGTGCTTCGATCTCAATATTGTAAGTGCTTGCTTTTTCGATAACGCCATTTTTGATCATGACGTCTATGGTCTTGTAAAGATCCAACGACGTTTCATCTGGCCATTCCATCTCTCCGTTAATCTTGACACGATATGAAGCAGCACCTTCATACGCATTCCAGGTAAGGATTCCGTCAGTGACTTTAGCACCCGTGATCTCGCCAACAGGTACAAGTTCAGCTTGGGAATCATAAGAATATTCGTATTTCCATTGTGCAAGAGTCAATCTGTCTTTTTCGCCATAGGCCTCGATTCGGATCTCATAAGTACCGGTCTTCACGATCGTACCTTTCTTGATATATTTATCTATTTTTTCATTTACGTTATACGAAGTAACCTTGGTAGAATCATAAATATCGCAGATTACCACTTCATAGTAATCAGCGCCGGCATAGGCGTCCCAGGTCAGGATGCCGTTTGTGATCTTGGCATTTTGAATATCACCTATGACAATGGGTTCAGCGGGAGAATCGTATGAATACTCTTTGTCACCATTTGCGAGCAGGAAACCTTCTACGTCATATGCCCGAACAGAAACAGTATACTTACCGGTTTTATCCAAGACTTTTGCCTTGATCGCCCAATCGATACTTTCATTGATATTTGCAGTAGTTCCTTCATGATCGATTGTATAATCACCAATACATACGTAATAGTGATCTGCACCGGCAACCTTATCCCATTTAAGGATACCGTCCTGGATCGTAAAATCCAGATCAACTACATGAATAGGTTCAGCAGATGAGTTGTACGAAAACGATCCTAACCATTCTGCTATCTGGCCACTGCCTTCACCACTGGAATACGCTTTAATACATATGCTGTATTCAGAATGCTTCTCTAAGCTGCAAGCCTTAATGCCATGATCAATTACCTGCTTAAGCTCCAGTGATCTTTCTTCACCTTCATAAAAATAGTAATAGACAGAGTCATCAACGCTGACTGAATATCTATTCGCACCTGCATACGCATCCCAAGTCAGGATGCCGTTTGTGATCTTAGCAGTAGTAAGATCTTTTATCGGTGATTCAACACTTGATTCGTAATCATAGCTATAGCTCCATTTAGCTATCAGTTCGTTTTCGCTGTCGTATGCATATATCTCGATCAAATACGGACTGCGCTTGGCAATATAGGCATCTTTGATCATCGAATCGATTCCGGAATTCAGATCAACGCTGAAGTGGCCGTTTGTGCCCATAAAATTATGGCCATTAATATCTACGGAATAAAAAGTAGCACCGTCATATTCATCCCATGTCAGGATGCCGTTTGTAATCTTGGCATTGGAAATAGTACCTATTGCCCCGGGAGCATCCTTAGGCTGCTTAGTATCTGTGCCAGCTTCTTCAGGCTTTTCAGTCTCAGAAGGTACCGAAGGCTGTACAGCCTCGGTTTCCTCAGGTTTCTTATCTTCAGTTCCCTCAGGCTCCTGCTTCTCTGTTTCTGAAGGTTCCTGTTTTTCAGTCTCTTCGGGCTCTTCCGGTTTGGTTTCTGCCGGTTCTTCAGGCTTGTTTTCAGCAGGCTCTGCAGGCTTAGTTTCTTCAGGTTCCTGCTTCTCTGTTTCTGTAGGTTTTTCCGGTTTCGTTTCAGCAGGTTCTTCCGGCTTGGTCTCATCCGGCTCCTGCTTCACTGTTTCAGCAGGTTTCTGCTTTTCTGTCTCCGCAGGCTTCTTCGCTTCAGTTTCCTTAGGAGCAGGCTTTTCAGTTTCCTTAGGTGCCGGTTTTTCTGTCTCTTCAGTCTTCTGAGTCTCAGAAGGAGCGGACGTTTCATCCGCAATGACAGAAACAGGCGGCATCACCATCGACATGCACATCGCAACGGATAACAAAACTGACGTAACTTTCAAACGTTTCATCATAAACCTCCAGTCGAAAGAGTGATTAACAAATACTAACTTTTATTTTACATTCTCCTTTTATCCTTCGCATTATATTTAATTGAAAAAATTGTTAACTCTCAAGGCAAAGAAAAAGCCCGGAGCGATGCTCCGGGCCTTGAACAGCTTACGTAAGATTATTTCTTAACCTTAACTTTCCTGCCGCAGTTCTTCTTCGTGAAGAACTTCTTGTACTTCTTCACTTTGGACTTCTTGACCTTTACGGTCTTAACGGAAGAACTCTTAAGTGATTTCTTGACGCCCTTCTTTGAAAGCTTGGTTGTCTTATTAACATAAATTGTCTTAAGGCTCTTGTCAGCATAGAAAGTATAAGGGCTGATCTTTGCAAGGACTGCTGAAGTGATAACGAATGTATTGAGTTTCGGGCATGCGCCGAAAGCCATGTTTCCGATCGTCTTAAGCCTTAGTCCGCCGGAAACCTTTACAAGTGCCTTGCATCCGTAGCATGCCTTGCTGCCGATTACGGTTACATAAGGTCCGACATTCAGCACTGTCATCGTTGCATTACCGGCAAACGCATTGTTTCCGATGCTGATTACCCTGTATGTAAAGCCCATGATATCGACCGTGCCGGGAACGACAACAGACTTCGTTACTCCGTCATCTTCATACTTGGCCAGCATTACGGCGCCTGTACCGTTCTCGGGAGCAGCCGTGAGAACCTGATATTCACCGTGTCCGACTTTCGCAGTTTCACCTACATCAAGCTGCTTCACCTTGTCGAAAGTAACGTTTACAGTAACCTTCATCGGAGGCATGTTGAATGTATTGCCGACGATCACGTCACCGTTTACCTTGATTATCGCGTAGTAGTTTTCGGCTGGTGTGGTCTCTACCGTAATAACATCTCCGATAACACCCTTGATCTGTGAAAGCTTCGCAGTACCGTTAGATCCGACAGTCAGTGAGATCGAATATTCGATCTTCTTGAATGTTACGACTACTTCCGCATCAGCTGCTCCCATCAGGAAAGATGAAGTGGACGCATATCCGTTAACAATGATCTTATCAAGTGTATAACCGGGTTCAGCCTCAGTTGTAACTTTTACGGTTTCACCCATATGCGCAACTGTCTTATCAACGCTTGCCGTTCCGCCTTCCGAAGCCTTAACTGTTACTTTGTAATCCTGCAGTTTGAGATATACCTCAACCGTTGTCCAGCGAGCTTCCATCGTAAATGTATTACCTTTAATGGGATTGCCGTTAACATTTATTACGTCAAGCGTATAGCCTGTATCCGGTGTAACGTCAACAGTGATCTTATCGCCGTAGTTGGCAGGATTCTTGGATACTGTTGCCTTACCGTGAGAGACTTTTCCGACAGTGATCTCAAAATCAGTCTTCTTGAAGCTTACGACTACCGTAACGTTCTCAGCAGGCATTATGAATGCCTCTTCTGAGTTTTCACCGTTTACCGTGATCGTATCAACCTCATAACCGGTGTTAGGCTTACAGGTAAGTGAGACCATGTCTCCGTATCCGGCCTTTGTAAGATCCGCAGATGCAGTGCCGCCTGCAGTGTACTTAACAGTCACCGTGTACTGAACCTTCTTAAAGGTAACTTCAACGGTAGTATCCTTGTCACTCATTGTGAATGTGGTGCCGGTTATAGCAGTACCGTTTACCTTAATGGTATTCAGAGCGTAACCTGTTGCAGGTGTTGCCGTTACAGTGATCTTGTCACCGTAGCATGCAGTCGCAGAAGGAACCGTAGCGCTTCCGTTGGTCGTCGGACTTACAGTGAGCTTATAAACACTCTTCTTGAAGAAGACCTTTACTGTTGCTGCAGCCGCCGGCATCGAGAATGTATTGCCTTCAATTGCAAGGCCGTTCACCTCGATATAATCGAGTTCATAACCCCTGGAAGGTGTTGCGGTAATGGTAACGATATCACCGTAATAAGCTTTTACCGGAGAAGCCGAAGCACTTCCGCCTGTGCCGGCAGAAACGGTAACTGCATACTGAACCTTCTTGAATGAAACTTCAACAGTAGTATCTTTGTCACCCATTGTGAATGTGGTACCGGTTA